>Ga0209589_1010893_pt1 | contig 13066 bp, 5 predicted proteins | sample CowpeawhiteBW_FD_187525 | JGI IMG/M metagenome (GOLD analysis project Ga0209589, IMG submission 187525) | Root nodule microbial communities of legume samples collected from California USA - Cow pea white BW (SPAdes) (version 2) | ecosystem: Host-associated > Plants > Roots > Nodule | place: USA...
ACCTACTTAACGGTGTTAGTTCTCTACTAACGGAAAGGACCTAATTGATACTAATTTACAAAAATGAGGACCTAATTGAGACTAATAAAAATACGAGGACCAAATTGAGATTTTGCTACAAAAACGAGGACCAACGGAGTATTTTAACCATATATATATATATATATATATATATTAATTATTGAATGTTATTAAGTTCTTAAGTAAGCAATAAATTATTACTCCTATAAAAAAATCGTAGAATTATCAAAACTCCCATGATTAAAAGTAATTATTATGCATTTTAAATATTATGTCATATTTTATTATTGATATATAAAATGATGAATTAAGATAATAAGATTGTTCCTAAAATAAAATTATAATATTAATTATTTGAAATTGAAATAATGATTACATTAGCAAAAATGACAAAAATATTTAATTATTCGGATGATATCTATTTTGATAGTTTTGTTATTTTAATTTGGTATTCATGGCTAAAAAAGTGTCAATTATTTGGATGATATCTATTTTGATATCTTTTTTCATTCATTATACATCTTAATAGTATAAAGTTTTTTGAGAGCGATAAGTCTTTGTTATCGAGAGTTTTAAGGATTAAGATTTCTCTTGAAAAAGGTTTTATTTACGTGTATTCTTTCAAAATTAAGAATCCATTTTCCTATTTAATCTTTTTATGTTGGAAAGATCTTTTAAGGAAGCAAAACTTCTTCATGAAATTATTGATGACAAAACTTCTCATAGTGTAATCTTTTTAACCTCTTCTGATACAAATATCCATAACATTGAGTAATCAATTTCTTTATTCAATGACAATCGATCCAAATGAGTCTAGATCTATTTGATCTCCTCAAGGTTATTCTCTTCTAACACATTTAAAGAAGGAATTTCTATTTTCACATGGAGTAATTCCACCATCTTATACACTAATAGTGTGTTTGGTTGAGTCAATTTAAGAGGACAATTCATTTATTTAAAAAATTTGAAATTATTTGAAGAAAAATGATATGTTTGGATGAGGAAATTAAAAAAAATGAAATTGAGATTCTCCAAGTTGTAGAATTGCTCATTGGTTAGGACAATAGAAGTCTACAGATCCAAAAAGTTGAGTTGGGTCGTGCCGAAGGTCGAGTTAGGTCAAAGGTTGAGTCGGGTCGAGCCGAGTTGGACCAAATGTCGAGTTAGACGAAGGTCAAGTCGGACCAGGCCAAACCGAAGGTCGAGCCGAGTTGGGTCAGGCCAAAGGTTGAGCTTGGTCAGGTTAGACCAAAGGTCGAGCCAGGTCAGATCAAAGGTCTAGTTAGGTCGAGCTAGGCCGAGGGTTGAGTCAAGTCGGTCCCAATCGAAAGTCGAGTTGGGCCAAAGGTCAAGTCGAGTTAGGCCAAAAGTTGAGTCAAGTCGTCCTAGACCTAGGGTCGAACCGTCCCAACACAAGCCGAAGGTCGACTTGAACCAAAAATCAAGACGAATCGTACCGAATTGAAGGTCGAGCTAAGCTAAGATAGACTCAAAGGTATAATTGAGTTCACCGTAAAATAAAAATAAAATTGCTTTATCCAAATAAGAAAATTGAAATTGAAAATTTTCAACTACTTCATCCAAACTAATTATTTAAGAAATGAAGAAAATTCAATTGCAGGTAATTCAATTTCTATATATTGAAATTGTTGAAATCCTTCATCCAAACCCTAGGTTAAGGATGTGAAGTTTTCCCAATAGAAGTACAAACAAAAGTACAACCGTCATGTAACGTTAAAGGAAGAATCTCATGTCAATCACTATGCATTATCACCATCTTTTGGATAATCTTCTTAATGTTGTTATTTGTTGCTTCCACTACCTCATTCATCTTTAAGTGATACGGTGAAAAATTATGATGTTAAATCTTAAAATCATCACAACTATTTTATCATTTTGTTGTACAAATTGTTTTCATTGTTTGAAATTATCTTACTTGGCACGTAATGCCATTATATTTTTATTAATGAACTTGATCACTATATTATTTGTCACATTGACATATGATTTCACTCCGATCTATTAGGTGAAGTAATCAATGATAATCGAATGTCCATTTCATGCCTTAAGATTAATTGGGCCAATCACATCCATATCCCAAATTGTGAATGGTCATGGTATAGCCAAGACGATCAAAGATGTTTGAGGAACATGAAAATTATCATCATGTGTCTAACATTTACGACATATCCTTACATAATTACCAAAATAGACTTTTATACTTCATCAATAATACACATTCCTCAATATTTTTCTCTTTATTGCATATCCATATACGTGAGCTAAATTTGAAACTCTTCCATTTATCTTTACATCCTCGACTACATCAAGACATATGAGTAACATCATGTAATGATTTCTCTTATAAAATACACAATGTAACACTCCAACCACAATATAAATAATAATTATTTAATTAAAAATTGAGAATAAATTTTCTTTGTTAATGATGACTTTCTTATAAAAAAAATTAATCATAACATAATCGTAGACAGGTATGATAATTTGACAAGAGTGGTTGTTGAAAAAATTATAAATGGCAATGCTATAATTCGATTTCAATGTCCAAAAGGAAGTTCAATTATTGGGAATGATAATTTGAACATTTATGCACCTAATTAAAATAACTTTTCTTAAAAACAATTATATTTGATAAAAAAAAATATGTTTTGTGATTAGAGATGATAAAAATACTTATGTTCGCGGGTATCCATATATAAAATTCATGACGGAATGTTAGTATTTGTGGATAGTGAATATTTTAATACCTGTTTATAAATGGGTCGAGTGTAGGTATCATACTACTCGTATTGGTGAGTATCCGTTACTAGCAAAAAAATAAAAATAAAAATAAATTTATATTTTATTAAGTTAAATTTAATTAAAACTAAATTTAACTTATATTTTATTAGGTTAAATTTAATTAAAATTATATTTATATTTATATTTTAATTTATTTATAACTTTTAAAAAATTTCAAAAAATTCAGGAAGTGACATGTGACATCACATTTAACGTTGTTACTATATCACTGATAGAAAGGACTTGATTGCATCAAATTTTCCAAAATAGAGACCAAATTGAGATAAAAAAAATAGAGGGACCAAATTGATATTTTGCTACGAAAATTAGAACCAAAAATATAATTTAACCAAAATTATTTTATTGCGTTGGGAAAAACACACCCATTTTTCTTACAAAATCACCTTACAAGTATATAAATAATAACACCACACTCAATATAAGATTAAAATGTGGAAACTCCAATTTAGAGAGAAAAACCACAATCAAGAATAATATTATTTAAAAAATCTTACAACACATAAATAATACTCTAAAACCTCAACCAAAGTACACTCATACTCTCCAAAACTAGAATTTAATTTAAAACCTCATAATATTCTACTACAACAATATAAGAAAAGTCAAATAAACTTAAAGTGTTTTTGACTTGAAACAAGAAATATCATGAACTTTTAAATTCATTAAATAATCACAGTCACTCGTACAAGACATATCTTAGATAATATGGACTTTAATAATCTATATTCATCAAATCAACACATTGTTACGTTAAAAAAAAAACTAAATCATATTATAACATATAATCTTGTACAAAGTACCAATAATAATATAATTTGTAATGCATTTATAATCATGGTTTAGAAAATTATACAATTGTCTCACAAGTGTAAATGTATGACCCACTGATGGATAACTATTTCCAGCATGCTAAGAATTTTCTTTATTATATTAGTTAACTGATTTTGCAACAACAACTCCTATAAGTATAAACTAAATTTTTAACAATAAATTAGGTATAATACTAAATGCACGTATAAGTAAGCAGATTGTTAATTTAAAGAAACAGAAACACCAAACTTTTATGGTGCGCAATACTTTTTTAACCATGAATGTTTTCTCTTATTGAAATTGAATTTTTTAGCTTATTATGGAAGTGGATAACTTACAATATATATTAAAGCAAGAGTAAAGGATTTTTTATTAAAATTAATACTGCTTTCTCTTGAAAGGAAAATAACTTCTAAGAATCACGAGATCAGACAAAACAATTTTAAAATTATTACATTGATAACGTAGAACAAATTTGGAAAGATATATATTATGCATTTTATTTCATTTATAATAACTTGGTTGGACTATATTATTAAATAAAGGTTGATTTTAACATTTATTTGTCACTAAAAATATTTAAGTTAGATTAAAGCATGTGTTTTATATAAATACAAGGCTTTATATTTACAAGGCTCTATATATTCCACTGAGCAAAATTTGTAAGAAAAATATTTAAATATAGACTTGTGTATCTTTGATGAACGATTTGAGATGACCCTTCTTGCATAGCAATACAAGTGACAAATTTAAATTTGTGAGAGAATTTTAAATAGCTATTTTTATGTTAAATACAAAATTTAGGACAAAAATAGAAAACAACTCACATATTCTGAAGTAACCAAGCTTGCCATTTATTATATTACCATGATGTATAAACTGCAACTTATGTATACATATATAAATATAAATATATACACTGAGAATTTTGTGATGTGTGTCCCAATTTCTGTGTAATCTAGGATAACATTTTCTGTGAAAAGGTATCCCTATCCCTATTCCTCTACCATTTTTTTTTCTTCCTCTACAATTCAGAACAAATTGATTTGAATCAACATGGAAAAAGCAAGAAGGAAGGTTCCACCTGCACAATCTTCCTGCTCAAAAACTTGATTCTGTGTAACTTTTCATTACACCATATTACCTGTTCTTTTTTCAATTTGGACATGTTTAACACCCTTGAAATCAATCTCAACCCCACTTGAGCAACCAATTGCTCATGATCAAGTTCATCTTCATGGTGCTTTTGGAACTTCTTCACTATGCAATTCCCGGTTCTCACTATGTCCTTCAACCTTCTCTCCTTCTGCAACATATAACCCAAGATAAGTGTTGCTTCCAAGATGTTTGTTTAATGTACAAGCATATTTGTATGGAGTAACTGAACTGAGTTAGAAAAAAAGTAGTTTTTATCATTTGTCTTTTTTTTTCTTCTTCCTATCTGTTAAGGTTAAGGACTAGCATTGATCATGTTTTCTTAGTAACTAATATAACTAAATCATATACTGTTAAGGACCAAAAGAGGGTTAGTCATAAAAGAACATACTTTCTGTAGTTGTGCTTTAATCTCCACCATAAGACCAGGAATCATAGGGTCGTTAAGATCAATTCTGTGGTGCTGAGAAGCTTTAAAGATAACATTCCCATAATCTTTATCTGCTCGAACAAATTCCCAGAACACCCGCATTGATTCCTTGATGATCTCTGCCAACCTTCCACTTGCAATAGCAGCATCCTCTTCCTCATACCCTTTATCATCTTCTGCAAAACATTCACAACAGAAAGTAAGAATCTCACTCAAGTGGCACCTTGTGAAGGAATGAAACAATGGACCATTTTGTTCACCTTTAATGCCTGGAACATGGAGCAAGTTGCGAATCACGCATCTGTTCTTGACATAGTTCTGTAGCCTAGGGCCTTGAAATGGTTCATTCTCTATGAATCTCTGAACTAGGACTTGAAAAAGTTGAAACTCACCAGCTACGTGATTATACCTATGGCTATGAGACCCTTCTGAATCATATTGCTGTAACTCAAGGGCTTTCTTGTGTTGCCAACACAGGATTTCCCAAGAGAGGCAAACCTGGCCAACATATACCAACTCCAAATCTCTATGCAGTTCATGCGCCAACTTTATCAATGGGTCAGATGAGTTCTTTGATGCTTTGCGTGGCCACAAGTTCTGAGATATTACAGGTTTTGCACCTTGGATGGAGGATTTTGGTGTTGAAATTAATTTGAGAGGGTCTTTTAGTTGGAGCAGACCTGCAATTGACGACAAAGAAAATTACTTAATCATAATACAAACATGATCATTGCTAAATAAACAAGTTTTCTTTGCTTAGAGTGTAATATTAGAAACCATTAAGCAAACAAAAATTTCGAACATAGTCAAAACTCTAAAAGTAATATTGAAGGTTCCCTTAACTTTATTGAATGCTTTGTACAGTAGAAGATGGAGAATCGATCTTATTCGCTAATATTTTAATGTATAAAGTTGAACTCGAGGGAAAGTAGGGAAAAGATTGGTAGAGAATAGAATTGAAATTTATGATGCAGACTTCTCACTATCACTGGCTTTATTATTGAAAAATAAACAAGACAGGAATAGCTTTATGCCCACATAATTAGCAAATATGATGGGGTAATATATGCAATGGCCCACCATGTCATGATTGTATCCAGGAGCATTTTTAAAAAATTTCTTCCCGTTGATTGAATGTCACCAAATTCATGAAAAAATTTGTGTAATCATAAAATATTACAAGAATGACCAAGAACAAACTCCAATCTGCAGTCTTGGAAATCTGAGAAATAGAACTTCTAACTGGGCATAAGGGATCATCAGCTGGTGAAGATTGAAGATTGGAGACTCAAGACTTCATGTTCTTTATTTTAAGAAACTTGATTAAGAATTTACCAAAAATATTGAAATTGTTCAAATCTGAAATGTTCTTCTGCAAGAGTTTAACATAGAAGAAGTTAATTTAGTTCTCACCTAATCCATGCATGGTCTGGTAATTCAAGATATCAAGTTTCTTCATCTTCTCTTCATAGCTCTTGTAAACCTTTAGAATTTCATCAATTTGATCCTTGTATTCAATCTTCTCTTCAATTTCCACTGGGTTTGGATCTTCAACCACTCTTGAGGATACTCTTTCCTCCTCCTCCTCCACCACCACCACCTCTTCCTCTTCTTTTTCCTCTTCATCTACCTCCTCTTCTTCTAAAATTGTGGCAAGCCCTCCTTGCCTTGAATTTTTCAATTCCAATCTCAGTTGTTCCACCAGATCATCATGCTCCCATTCAAAGTCACCCTCATCAGATTCTGAATAACTCAATTCATCCTCCCACCTAGTTTCTTCTCTTTTCTCCAATTCATTCCTGAATTCCTCTTCTTTTTTGTCTCTGACCACTACTTTGCCATGTGCATTGAAGGGCTTCAAACCCTTCATGCAGGGTTCCATTTCCACATACCTATCTTCAGAATAAATGCCATGAGCACTCAATTCTGAAATCTTTCCATCACATGAAGATTGTTTTGCCTCTGCATCTCCTTCCCTTTCCTCTCTCATTATCAGCTTCAGAATCTCAGGTTCAAACCCTTCACCCCCATTTTTACCACCCAGAAACTGGTACACAATTGAATCATCAATTTTGTTGCTGTTGCCCCAGATTACACCGCTTGAGCTTGATGACTCTGACTCTGAATCAGAAGTGACCGAGTTTTCGTTGTAAAGAAAATAATCTTCATCGGATGAATCGGATCCACCAAACATTTCACTCTCAAAGTGAAGTGGAATATGGGTGGAAGAAGCTGAAACCTGATCTTGAACAGAGTTCTCTGTCTGTGCTTGAGACACAGGGCCTTTCTCTGAACCAAACTCTGAAAATTCCTTGTCGGCAATAATTTCGGTGCTGGCATGTGCATTATCAGAAACGGCTAAAACATCTGGACCCATGTAAAATTCTCGAAAACTGAACCTCAACATTGTTGGTTCCTCCATGAACCCACTTATATCTTTTCCTGATAAGTACTCGCACTTACTTGTGGTTGTTACAGAGTTCGTGTTCAAAGATACACACCCATACGTTTCTTCTTCTTTTTCTTCTTTCACTGTATCATCACCATGAGCAATGGACTCTTGTTCCTCGAAAACAGAGCCCTCATTTTCTTTTGTTTTCTCCCCATCGCCATTTACAGTTTCTTCAGAGACATTCTCCATTAAAACATCACTGCTCGTTTCATTTCCATCGTTTTTCATCACTTCTTTATGAACAACAGGGTCAATCTCCCCTGACACAGGTTCTTCTATTTCTTCTTCTCTCTCCACTTCTCTCTCTACACTCCCTTGATCGAGATCAGAGTTATACTCTGTTGAAACAGAGATCTCGGATTCATCATCATCACCAAGCTTTTGAACATGTTGATGAACATCTGAGTTAGTTTCCATGGAAACAAACTCCTCTGTTTCTTTTTCTGTTTCCGTGCCATCTTCATGAGTAACAGAGTTGATGGAGCTATTTTTCATAAAAATATAACCCTCTTCTACTATTCCCTTACTCATACCAGCTTCACCAATGTCAAACTCAATTTCTTTTGAAACAAAGCTCTCCTCGGGCACCTCTGTTTTCACCCCATCTTCATGAACATCACAGTGGGTGTCCATCAGAACCGAGCACTTATTTTCTCCATCTCTTTTCTCACTTTCACGAGCAATCTCCATGGAAAAAACAGATTTCTCCGTTTTTCCACCTCTTCTCCCACTTTCAGGAGCAACCTCCATGGAAAAGGTAGAACACTCTGTTTCCTCAAAATCATCACTCCAAAACAGAAAACTTGCCAGCTCCTCTCGGAACCCATCAATCTCGGAATCAGAAAGCTGGTTCCTCTCAACATGTGGTACTTTCTGATCAATAGTCTCATCTTTTGCATCTCCCACATGAAGAAACCTGAAGTTAAGAAAAATTACTCATACTCATTAACTCTTATCATAACAGAAAACATTTCAAAAACAAAAACAGAAGTTAGCCAAACCTGAAGATGTATCTGAGCACCAATCCCAAAGCATAGAGCACATATTTACAAAGGAACATCCGCAGAGAACCAAAGGCCCACGACATGTTCACACAAACAAAATCATTCACAACTCGTAGGTTGATGGAATCAATGTGGGTCTTAGCCATAAAGAGTCTCCTTGTTCCCATCCAATCCAAATCAACCTTGGGAATTGAAAGGTCCTGTTTTCATGGCCTGGAAAATTCCAAACCAAATTACAAGGTAAAGAATACTTTGGTCATGGAAATTTCCATTTCAAACATTCATTGTTGGAGAGTGGACTCTTCCCACTTGAGGACAGTGAAATCAGTGGCAGAACGAGATCTGGGCAGTGATGATTTGTTTTTGGACCAAAAGAGCGGGATTTTGGGAGAAGATTGTGCTCTTTCTGTACACTGGATACTATTTTGTTCTAGTCTGATAAGACTTGTTATTCGAGAAAGATAAGATTATTAGGAATAATGTTCGAGTTAGATATAACAATTATCAACTAGACAAAGCTATAACATAGGAGCTTTTAGTAGACAACTAAAGAGAAATTTGATTGCACTTGTTTCGGTTTGGTAGCAGTTAAAGTAGTTTCCATAACAGTTATGTGGGTTTTCGTGGTGGTACGTGCTATTCTGCTTGACACGTGTGAGAGTCGAAGTGGACACTGTGCTTGTCTTTATGGCAATTTTTTTCTTTTCTGTATTTGTTCACTAACTTGGAATTAGTGGGTGGTGATCGGATTCTGTGAGTCAATTTCTTGCATGGTTAGCAACAATGAAAGTTTTTCTTCTTTGAGTTGGCAGGGATAAGAGGACTCAGGATTTGTTTTAGTTGTTAATATACCATAAATCCAAGTACAAATTTTGCTCTCACTGCCACTGATTTGTGGTTATGAAACCAAACCCACCTGCTAGAAGAAAAATAATAGAATGATGAATCGGTGTGAGAAGAAAGATCCTGGGTCAGTATGTCGATTCTTAATGCTTTTTTATTTATATAAAATGAAACGTGAAACGTTTAAATTTGGTCATTGATTAAACATGATTTGATTAATGAATCCATACTGTGCATGCAAATAATATATTTGTGCTTATGCGTGTAGTTGTTAAGACAAAAAACACGAACAACTTCAAATTATACCATGTGATCATGGATTCAGTGACTAACCAGACTTCTAAGAGTGTGAAGTGAAGATTTGGAATATAGCATCGTGTCTACAAATACGAAAAGGTTAGATAAACTTCATTATCAATGTTGAAGCCACGTTGTTTTGTTCTTTTATAAAATTGCATTATGTTATTTTATTATATGTTATTATAATTATTTCAAGATTCACATATATTTGTAAACCATGTTGCCAAACTTGAGAAAATGAAAACATAATAAGGTTTTGTATGGGAAAATAATTTTTAACAACTAAGTTTTGATAACTTTTTCTTACAATATGAGATGTCAGACATCTTTTAAACGGTTTTTCATTTTTTTATTTTTTTATTTTTCTATATTTTAAAATTATTTAGAAGATATCTGTCACCTCAGATTGTAAGAGAAAATTGTCAAAATTTAGTTATCAAAATATCATTACCCGTAAGAAAATGATTCCTTTTTTTCTTTAATTTCTTACAATTCACCAATAGCAAAAGGCTGTTAATTTTGGACGTGGTTATGCATAGTTAAGAAGTGGTTGTTTGTGGCGTGACGAAGGAAGATGACACACAATAGCTTTCTGAAAAGCTCATTCCACCTGCAAACAATATACACTTCAACTACACCATATCTGTTGTTGTAAATGTTTAATCGTGAAGGAAAACTTTAAATGAAGGGTTCTTAATTGTAGATTCTTCTTTGGTGTGAATGTGGACATGGAAAAAAAAATTAGGGTTCCTCTCGTCAATTTGTGGCATAATTCATGCGTAGTGCATGCTGAATTCCGTCATCTTATTCTCTTCTTTGGACGGTGTGTTTTTTGGCAGGTGGTGCGTGTCACTTTCAATGCATCAAAGTCTTAAGTGGTTTAACAATCATTTAATTTGTGAAAAACATGACTTAGTGGTAAGAAAAGAAAGTTTATGTGAAAAAAATTATCAAAATACAAAGTATATAGAAGCTAATTGATTTAGATCTTTCATTATTGTAAAGCTTTTTTTTTTCTAACTTGGATTATAAGTTTCACATGTTTATTAAATTCCTTATCAACCAAGCTACCTTTTTCTTTCTGTTTTTTTTTTCTTCAAAATTTGTTCAATAATTAGGAATTTAAGAAATGTAACTAAAAATTTGGTCTACGAAAAGTGGGTGACTAATGGTGCCGACTACACTAATTAGCATAATAAATCCAAATCTGAACGTGTTTTGGTGACGGTTCATGGGTCACATGAGACATGGAGTCAAAGGAAGAACTTTAGTTGCAGTTCCATAATACGACAGGGTTTGGGTGAAGACTCTTTAAAAAGGAAAAAATAGTTGCAATTGGAAGACTTTTTCTTTTGCTTTTTCTTTAAATTGGAAAGAAAAAGTTTTTGGAACTCGTTAGGAATGGGTTGACGAGTAAAGCACGCAGAGCAATTCAATTGATGAGGTCTTACTCATAACATGCGTAAAGAAGAAAAACAACTTCACTACCAACAATTATAACTATACTTTATCAAATTCTTACTTTCACAAAATATTAACGCTTTTAGTTTGTGCAAAAACATTAAGTATGGAAAGAGAAAAAAAAAGTTTCTAAAATGAAAAGTTAAAGTGACAATTTTAATAAAGTTTAAAGTAAAGTTGGTTATGCTTATGATCTTACTAAGTGAATCAGGGTCGAACAAAAAAATATCTAATAATTTATGAATTCAATACATCCTGTTTAGTAGAAAGACATATATTCCTTGCTAATTATCAGACAATTACTTATTCACACACCTTGTGGAGAGCTAATAGTTTACATTTCCCATCTCATGGAAAACCCTGGAAAACCCTTTTCGCTCCGCTTAGCCCTACCTCTCCCTAGTAGGAATATTTTAGTGATAGGTTCTATAGAAACTGGACGATCCTATTTGGTCAAATACCTAGCGACAAACTCCTAACAAAGATGACTGTTGTTACAAAAGTTTGATGAGTCTATCTCGTTAATTTCTTCAAATAAATAAAAGGAAAGAAAAATTGAAATTAACTTTTTTACAAGTTAAGATTAGTTTACAAATTTTTTTTTCTGTCTCAAAAGTTCTTATAAATAAATTAATCTAAAACAATATATATATATATATATATATATATATATATATATATATATATATATGAATATTTTGAACCTCCTTGTTAACAATTTTATTTTATTGAATGTTTACGTTTTTTTTAGTTGAATCTTTACAAACTGCTGAGAGTGATGTGACAATTTAATTGTGTAGTCTTGAGAATAACATTACAAATTTTTACGATGAAAAAGAAGAAGAAAAGACATCGTTATTGTGTGTTTTTATGTGATTGATTTAATTTTGTTTTTGTATTTAATTTATAAAATGAAATGATGTTGCTTTTTTCTAAAGATAATTTGGATTTTATAACTTCATTTTTGTTTTATTATCCAACTTCATAGTATTACATTTGAGACACCAAAACCAAATCATCATATATCAACTAAATTGATCATAAAGACATGATTGATATTTATAAAAAGTTTAGATGTCCGATAAAGTATTTCTTTGAAATTTTGACCCAATTAAAGATATTTAAATTTATAAAAAACTTAAAATTTAATTAAATCATTTTATATTTTCCATTTGAAGATAGGAAAATCATAATAAATGCAAAGTAACAATTATGTTCCTCCAATCATATTTTCTTAAAAAATATATGTAAGCATAAACGCAGAATATGATCCTATTATTCATTCTAACAATTAATTATAAACAATATTCCATACTGATAATCATGCTGTAAAAGTAAACGGAAGCGTACCTGAATTGGCCATAACGATAATATTAGAGAACACTAATGATAAAGTGATTTTCCTCCTGTAAAGCACCTTTATTTCCCTTTGGTTTTCTCTCTTGATGGGGATAGGGAGAAAGGAACAGGAAAAGTACGTTATGACTCTCTCTGTGTGTGCTCTCAGAAGGGGACAACGACCATTTATAAACTGAATTACTTAAGTTTTAGTATTTCTAATTTGGCCCCTCATCAAATTAGAAATTACTAAATGGTCTCTCCAAAATATTTATTTTTATGACATATGCCTTTAGGCAAATGTTTAATTTAGTCAGATCACTTTATTATTTGGCTTTATAAATAATGGCCCTAACACATTTAATTATGTATCATATATATGCATGACCCAAAATTACTAACAATCTCCCACTGGTCACAAATATATAT
>Ga0209589_1010895_pt1 | contig 13065 bp, 12 predicted proteins | sample CowpeawhiteBW_FD_187525 | JGI IMG/M metagenome (GOLD analysis project Ga0209589, IMG submission 187525) | Root nodule microbial communities of legume samples collected from California USA - Cow pea white BW (SPAdes) (version 2) | ecosystem: Host-associated > Plants > Roots > Nodule | place: USA...
TTTTTTTTTTTTTTTTTCAGTTGGGAATGCCGCCGCTAGTAGGAGACGAGAGCATGCAGTAGCAGTTGGGAAAGAAAGGAGGGAATCGCTGATGCGAGCGAAAAGACTCTGCAGGGTGGGCATTGGTGGTGGCGACTTCGAAGTTGCCATTGGCAGTGACATGTTAATTGATGAAGAGCAATCTAATTTGGAGTCTCAGACTTCGGTGGCCGTGGAAAATTTGAAATCTGCCCTTGCTTTTCAGTAAGCTCTTCCGAACTTGTTGGTCTTCAATGTTCATCTTGCTTGAAGTGTTGGTTGTTTTTGAATTCGGCTTTTGTTTGGACTTTAGAGAAAACTTCTCCGTAAGCTTTCGGAGAAGAAAAGATCAAATTAATTTCAGTTGTAAGCTAATTATGTTTAGCTTATGGATGAGCTAATTTGGAGTTAATTTCTCCCGAAGTCTCCCCGAAGTTGTTTTAGCTTAGGCATAAGCTAATTTTAGCTTGTGGTGGAGTTAATTTCATTTTTTTGTTTCTTATTTTCTTCTTCTGCTTTGTTTGTGGAGAGGTTAATCCAAACAGAGGTGGTTATGGTAAGACAATGAAAGAGGTTTAGTAAATTATTTGTAGTTTGTGGTGAACTCAGAGGACTATTATGAGTAAATGGGGGCAAAGTACTTGCGACTTTGTGAAAATTGTTTTATTTGAAATTGTGTAGTTGAAACATATAATTAGCCAATAGTTTTGTTGGTCTGAGGATGTAAAACCCACCTAATGTTACGAGTGTTCTGATTGAGGTGGGAGGATGCACGAATGAAGGAAACTTATACACTAAATGATTGGTGTTTTGTTGTTTTATTTCTTTTACTGGTCTTTTATTAAATCTTTCAGTATTGTCTTGGCTATGTTTTTATACAATCTGAGTAAGACTTAAATTATGTTAATGTACTTCTTATATTCATTAACTTTGGCTTAAGCATTGCCTTATACGTGTTCAATCAATAGGGGGAAGGGTGCGGTGAAGAAAAGAGTTGGGACCCTTCAAGAATTAAGGCGTTTGCTGTCGAGATCTGAATTTCCTCCTGTTGAGTCTGCCCTTAAAGCTGGAGCTGTACCCATTCTTGTGCAGTGTCTTTCGTTTGGTTCTCCAGATGAACAGGTCTGAAGTTTTTTCTTCCTTTAAGTGGTGTTCAATGTCACAAAAGCCTTACCTATGCTTGCTATGCATATTGAATGGGATCAGTAGTGGGAAATTTTTTTCTTAGAGCTTATATATTGAGGTCAATGGCTTCTGCAGTTGCTTGAGGCAGCTTGGTGTCTCACAAATATTGCTGCAGGGAATCCAGAAGAAACAAAAGCATTGTTGCCTTCCTTGCCCTTACTTATTGCTCATATTGGGGGTGAGTGATCACTTTGAGATTCCTTTTGCCTTTACAGAAGTTAATTATTATTTCTATTTATATTTTGTATATAATAAAGATTTAGGAATTCTTATAGCTTGAATTTTTAAAGAATTGTAAGATATTGTTGTATCTAAAAGGGATGGAAACATAATTATTTTTTTAAATGTCCTCTTTTATACTCTATTCAGCATTATTATAACAAAGTTGTTATTGAAGGTTGAGACTATTTTAATAATTTTAGTATTTACAGTGACCCTTTAAATTCATGAATGATCCTGTCTGCAGAAAAGAGTTACCCACCTGTTGCTGAACAGTGTGCTTGGGCTCTGGGAAATGTGGCTGGTGAAGGTGAAGACTTGAGGAATGTTCTGCTAGTTCAAGGGGCTTTACTACCTCTTGCAAGAATGATGCTACCAGACAGAGGTTCTACTGTTAGAACAGCTGCCTGGGCTTTGTCTAACCTAATAAAGGTTTCAGATACAACAATTAAATAAGTTGCTTATTGCATATTGTTTGTTTTGGTGATCGACCTTTTTGTTACAACACTTTAATAATGGCTGTTCTAGTACATTCATGGTCCATTTGCTTGTATGGTGGGGTCATTTTTTTCTGAGATGTGTTATGTTGTGATTAAAATTGTGATTGCTTTTGCATTGTGATTTGTGTAAGATGTAACATTCCATATGTATTTTTTGTTTGTGAACATGTGTTTGCCATGACGTGATTTCCTTTCTGGAAACTGAACATGACTTTATTATGTTTGCATGTAGGGCCCAGATCCTAAAGCTGCTACAGAACTCGTTCGTATTGATGGAGTATTGGAGGCAATCATTCGACACTTGAGGAAAGCGTGAGTATTACTTTGGGACTACTTGTTGTATTATCTTGGTCATTTCTTAGTCTGTAGCAGTGTTACCTTTGGCCTGATTTCTGGCAACAATGTGAATTCAATTAATATCAGTGAAAACCTTCCAAATTATTGTGCCATTTCTTTCCCATTTGAACTATTTCTTATTGATGTTAGCAAAATTATCTCTGTAATTTCCAGACTTATTTGAATGAATTCCTTGAAACTGAAATTTGTATGCCTATAACTTGTATGCTTATGAAGTTCACTTTTCTATAGGTTTATTATGAGCTTAAAGACAGAAGTGATGATAGTTCAAATCCTTGTTTTAGTATTATGACCTTGTGAGAAACTTATTTCCTTAAGTGTTGCAGAATAACAAGTTTTTCTACTCATTGAATATATACCCTGCAAAGCTGTCCTGATTATTGTCTTAATAATAGTTTTTTCACCTCAGGGATGATGAGTTGGCCACTGAAGTAGCATGGGTGGTGGTTTATCTGTCTGCCCTTTCAAATATAGCTACCAACATGCTGGTGAAGAGTGATGTACTTGAATTACTTGTAAATAAATTATCAACATCAAACAATTTGCCATTAATGATTCCGGTAATGATTTCTACTGCATTATGTTTTTTTTTTTGTTCAGTTGTTGCAAAAGTGTCTCTTGGCATCTGTGACATTTTGTTGTGGTTAGCATATATCAATACACTCAAGTCACAATGCTTATGTTATTCTCATTGGTCTGTTGTTTCTAATAATAAAGGGAAATTCCTCTAGATTTTGCGTAGTTTAGGTAATCTCATTGCTGGCGATTCCCATGCAATTAATGCGGTTCTCATTCCTGGACGTGAAATTGCAGGCTAGTAAATTTTTCATTTTTTTTTTTCGGCTAAGATGAATGCATTCATTTTGGTTAAACAGGATGGATGAAATTCTCACATCTGTATTTTATTGGAATTTTCAGCTAATGCCATAGAAGTTCTTGTAAAATGTCTGAATTGTCAAAACAGGGTCTTAAAGAAGGTACAAAATTTAATTTTTACTTTTTGAATCTATCTTTGGATCAATCAACAGAAGCTTCATAATATATGCAGGAAGCAGCCTGGGTGCTGTCTAATATAGCTGCTGGTTCTGTTGAGCACAAACAGTTGATATATTCTAGTGAAGCAGTGCCTTTGCTATTGGAACTTCTTTCTGCCGCTCCATTTGATATAAGAAAAGAAGTGGCTTATGTATTAGGAAACCTTTGTGTTGCCCCGACTAAAGGTGATGGCAAGCCAAGTTTGGTCCTGGAGCACATGGTTTCACTTGTTGAAAAAGGATGCTTGCCAGGTTTTATTGATTTGATTAGGTCTGCTGATATTGAAGCTGCAAGGCTTGGACTTCAGTTGACAGAGCTCGTAAGAGATTTCAATGGTTGTCTAAATAATTACTTTCTATATATTTTGACTAGAACACGTCTATTCACATGGTTTAGTGACTAAATCAGGCCTATTCGTTTGTCCAATCATGACAAAATTACTCCTCACAACCAAGAGCATACCAAGTTCTAAGATTTAAACCCCTGGTTGATTATGATTTCTTGTGTTGGTAGGTCCTGAGGGGGATGCCAAATGGCGAGGGCCCAAAGCTTGTAGAGCAAGAAGATGGGATTGAAGCCATGGAAAGATTTCAGTTTCATGAAAATGAAGATCTGAGAACCATGGCAAATACTCTAGTTGACAAATATTTTGGAGAAGACTATGGGCTTGATGTCTAAGTAGGGATCAAACTAGCGAGATTCACTGTCATTTCTACCCATACAATGCTTGCCTTGCCTCGTGCCACATGTCAAATATGGAGCAATACAAGTCAATGACATTGCTGATCAACGATTCTTTATGAAAGCCAAAGGAATCTGTTTTGGTATTGTTGTGTTTGATAAAATTATACAGGGCTTGAGATTGTACACTTTCGGTAGCCCTTGTATTAGTACATACAAGATAGCTGAAATGTAAAATTTTTGTTTGTATTTCTGTTCCAGTTCTTTTTGTTAGAATGTAGTGCCTATATGCAAAAGATACCAGTTACCAGTAAGTTCAGTACACTCCCAGAATTTGATTCCTAACTTTTTATATGGTTTAATTGAACCTTTCTTGCATTAACCTTGACTGCATAATTCAGTCTAACCATTCGAGCGTGACACAATAATTGCGCACGGATTTAAGTTATCCCCTGTCGGCTGAAGTAAACAATTTTCAAATTTTCAAATTGTAAAACACCAAAAGGGTAAAAAAATATGTTCCATTTATTTTTGTAATGTAAAAAAAATTTTTTTTTGAAAAGTCAATTCCGAAATGAATAGTGTTATGAAATAAAACTTGTTAAGAGAAGGTTATGTTAGCCTGTTAGAAAACTGTCAAGAGCAGTTAGAAGGATTGGCTGTGAGTAGAAAGTCAGCTACTAATTTTAGAGAATTCTGATCCTTTTGAGAGTATTCAATGTAGCCTTCGAAACATTACTATGATAAGGTTCTTTCATTTTGTGTTATTCGGGGTCTTGTTTAAATCTCCTAGAATTAGAAATTTTTCTTAACAATTTGTATCAGCTAGGGCAAACTTTTTTGGTATGGCAGATGCTATGCGTAATGCTCAGGCAATAAAAGGTGTTGAAGAACAACTGTACATGCGCGTGGATTCTGGTTTCATGGAGTGAACGGATCTGCAGCAGACATTGACAACATCTTTGAAACAAAATCAAGCAAAAACTGTTGAAACAAAAACTTGAGGAACAAACCTATAATCCGCATGCAGCTTCTAACTCGTGGGGGAGTGTTGCATTTCTCCCTGTGCTTGGGGGACAAGGTTAGTTAGGATAGATTTTTCTCATTTTAATGGAGAAAGTGTCAATCATAGGATATACCAATGCAATAATTACTTGATTGATAATACTCCTAAGAATTCAAGGTGAAGCTTGCCGTTGTTCATTTGGAGGGCCCTGCATTATAATGACAATGTTGTGCCTTCAACACTAGGCCAAATGACGAGGTCCAATTTTTACCCCAAGCCAACGAGAATGAGAAAGGGCAGCTGATTCTAGGCCTAAGAGAGTGATTAAAAGACCCAATGATTGGAGACTCTATGTCAATGGAAGTCATGTTCAAATATTTATTAGAAATAGTCTTTTGTCCTTTTGCTAAGGGGTATAATGCTTTTGGATGCTTGTCTTTTTGTTCAGGGTTTGTTATAAAAACGATTATGATGAATGAATGAAGGATATATCAGAATATCCATTTCAATTTTTCTCCCTTGCTATTTCTTTAGGATGTTAGTTCTGCATTTAACAGTTTTTTTTATCTTTCTTCTTTAACATTTGGTGTTGTCATTAAGAGATTCCATTCATGGTCGAAGGATTCCGTTTCAGAAGAAACAATCTATTAGATCATTTCAATAAGGTATTACATCTTTTGGAGGAGGTTTTTGTGGCCCTTACAACATTGGAAAATCGTTCCCCATCTCCGTCGCTAAGCCCTAGTCCGAGAGATTCCATGGTCGCGGTTCAACATTATTGACTCAAGCTCAATGTTCCTCGTGTCAAAGTTGTTGACCCCATGATTGGCTATTCAAAATCACACAATTCTTTGAGTATGAACTAACTTCGATAGAGGAACCATCACCGCTGTCTCTTCCTACCTTGATGGCCAAACATTAGCATGGTATCAATGGATGCACAAGAACAACCAATTGATCTCATGGACTAGTTTGTTGTTACCTTGGAAGTTCGTTTTGCTCCCAGTGTGTACAACGATAAAAAAGGTAGGTTGTTCAAGCTCTATCAGACCTCCGATGTTAGTACTTATTTCCATGAGATTGAATCCTTGGCTAACCGTGTGGAGGGCTTGCCACCGACATTTCTTCTGAGTTGTTTTGTTTTTCTCCTTTGGCCGAAAATTCTTTGGGAAGTGGTTGCCCTTCAACCTTTGAATTTAACATAGGTAATTGGACGAGCTCATTTGCACGAAGAAAAATGATTGAAACAGTTCGAGTGCATAATCCACAACCCATATCTCAGTGGTTGCCTACCACGGTGCTCTAACCACCGTTAACTCAGCAGCCTCCTTCAATCCAAAATCCTACTCCTTCTACAATTGTGTCACACTCATTCCCACCCTTATTGTCGACACCATCACCACGTACTCATTTTAAGCAATTAACAGAAGTAGAGATGGCTGAGAAAAGAGAAAAAAAGGGCCTTTGTTTTAATTGTGATCAACAATACTCAAAGAATCATCGTTGTCTAGCTTGTTTTTCCCTTCTTGTTGTTGAAGATGATGAACTTGGTGAGGATGTTTCTATTGGACTCCTCCCTTCCAACTTGGTCCCATCTGACCTTAATCCTAGTGTTGGGGATCCACGCGGGTTGGATTTTACCCACAAGGCCTAACTCAGCCTTAATGCCTTATCAGGCTTAGGGGTGACAAACACAATTCAAGTTTTGGGCCACATCAATAAGAGGTACGTGAGTGTCTTAGTAGATGAAGACAGTACACATAACTTCATTCAAGCAAAGTGTCCAACATTGTATTTGAAGGTCTTAGTTGTAAGCGAGGAAGAGTTGACTTGTTCGAAGATTTGTAAAGAGGTCAAAATTATCATTCAAGGACATCATTTTTGGGTACTATGGACCATGATAAGGTTTCTTTATCATTGATGTAACTACAACAACTAGTCCAAATGGGATGAGTAACCTAATTATATTATTTACAAGTAAAGCCATTAGAGATGGCATAGACTCACATTCAATTTTTGCACCTTTTCACTGAAACCACCTCACTCCCTCCTCGACGCCCATTTGACCATTCTATTTTGCTTCTCTCTACAATGGCACCAGTGAATGTAAAATCCTATCACTACCCTCATGTCTAGAAATTGGATATTGAACAGCAAGTGGAGAAACTCCTTGCTAATAGGTGGATTCGACCCAATACGAGTCATTTTGCCTCTCTAGTATTAGTATTATTTTTGAAGAAGAAAGATGGGGGATGACAGATGTGCGTAAATTATCGCGCTTTAAACCTAATTCTAGTGGAGATAGGGGAGCCATATTCTCAGCGACAATGATATGATGAAAGTAGCAATGGGGATTGTCTTCATATCGATCTAGATTTTGTTACTAAAAAGCAACAAAAAGATCAAATCCAAGAAGTGGCTACTAAACAAAGAGTAGCTATGAAGTATAACTCAAAATTAAGGCCAAGAACCTTCCAAAAGGGTGATTTGGTATAACACATTGCTAATAGTGCTAGAAAAAGTGAAGGCAAGTTCTCAACTAATTGGGAAGGACTATTCCAAGTAGTGGAAGATGCTGACAAAGGCACTTACTGGTTGGAGTACTTTTCGGGCTTTAGTTAATCTTGTAACACATAATGTACTATTTCCTTCCTCAATAAAATAAAGGGGTTTCCTATATATGCTTGTGTTGTTTATGCTTTATCTTAAAAGGGGTTTCCTATATATGCTTGTGTTGTTTATGCTTTATCTTAAAATTGCTAGTCTTTAAGCACAAATCTCGTAGTTCCCTACTTGCTACCTTGTTGGTCTTGGTTGAACATTCTTCGTAGTTTCCTACCAATTACTTTGTCAATCTTGGTTGAATATCATTGTAATTCCTTGTTGGCTACCTTGTCGGTCCTGGTTGAACTTGTAGCTCCCTACTGGTTACGTTGGCGATCCTAGTTGATCTTTTTTCGTAGTTTCCTGTTGTCTACCTTGTTAATCCTTGTTGAACATCTCTTGTAGTTCCCTACTGGCTACCTTGTCGGTCCTAGTTGAACATTTTCTCATAGTTCCCTCCTGAGAACCATCTCGATCCTGGTTGAACATTGACAATAATTTCTAAGTTCGACTATGATTACTTTAACCTTTATTAACGATAACACTTAAAGGATTTGAGTGTTATTAACAACCTTATGTATATATCGGCCTCAACATTCACAATATGGCAAGAAATTCTAAGATATAAGGAATGAGAAGGTTCTGGGGTGGTCTTTTAAGCGACATCTTTGACATTTTCATAACAATGTTGTTGGCATTGGCATGCGGAACTGCTATCTCATTGACATCCATGAGAACACCATTGGAGACATCCTTGTTTATGTCAAAGCGCTCGTCTTTGATTGGTATTTGGAAGATGAGCTTGTTGGCACAAGCAATCTTGAAGCAAAGATTTGATAAAGCCAAGTGCATGAATATCACATATGTTTGATGAAAATTGATGAAGATCCATTTGAGAATTATGTTTCTAGTGTATTAAATATGGAAATAATATGTAATGATTAGATGTTATATCATGTTGGTAGGCTATATGACATAGGTTAGATGTCTTGTTAGTCTTAGTTTGTCATTTTTAATCTGTTAAAATGAGTTTTAACAGGTTAAAATGTTTATTGTATATAGTTTCTGGTATGAATGTATTCAATTAGTTGAATTGTTTTTTAATCGATTGATTTCACTTAAATCAAGTGAAATCAAGATATTGTACGGAAAATTCAATCGACTGATTTCACTTAAACCAGGCTATATAAGTTGTATTTTCTATAGCAGAGACACAATTATGAATTTTTGAGCACGAAAACTTGTCATTCATCATTGGAAAACTTTCTCTCTACATTACACAACTGCAAAGTAAAATTTGAAGATCTTGGTTGATCTTGGAGGAATTTTGGCTTGGGATTAGCTTGAAGAACTTGTGTATGGTTGCCTAGGAAAAACCACCATCAAGTTTTATAGTTCTTGTGCCTCAGGTTGTTTACTTGATGTGATTTAACGTCTATAAATGTGATTCTTGCAGCATGTTAGTCTAGATTTTTGTGAGTCAAAAATCTTGAGTGTTTTTTCTGTTCAAAAGTGTAATTTTGGTGTGTAATTTGTAAAACTTTTGAATAAAGTGGAAACCAGGCTCAAGTTATCCTGGTAAATTGGATGTAGCTCTGTGATTGAGTGAACTAGTATAAAAAAAAATGTGCCATTTTCTTCTCTTCATCTCATTCACTTTAAATCACTTTAAAAACTCAAGAAAGCCAAGTAATTCATTCTTTGTTGTGCTTTATTGCGTTTTTGTGTAATATGATGTTGCATACTTGTTGGAAATATTGATTGGAAAAAATCTTGTATGTAAAGTGTGTTGGTTGAGTTAAATTTACGAATTTTGCATTTTGCATAAATTCTCAGGATTTGAAATTTTAATTAATTGTTTCATAGGCTCAAGAACAAATTAGTCTACTATTTTATTTTTTGACCGATTGAAAGTGTACTGTTCTGTAGCTTTTGCATTCGAATTTCACAGTCTATTTGATTCAATCAAAAGGGGTTTTATGCTTTTGAAAAAGTTTTAAACAACCAATTCAACCCCCCTTCTTAGCTTAAATCACCATTTCAAACTAAAAGAGCTTAGCTTGCCTTAGTGCCTTAAAAAAACCCATTGCTATGCTCGATAAGGACGAGCTTCTGATACTTGAAGGACTCAAACTCTGCATTTTCCTGTGCATTCTTCTCGGCAACTAAAGCACTTGTCAACTTCGTCTCCTTATACTTTTCTTTTCTAAATCTAGACAACAGGTCCTCCAAGATTTCAACTTCTTTCTTTTTATATCCTTCTCCCATTTAAGTTTCTCTCATTCCATCTTCCAAGCACCCTTATCCAAGGCATACTACTTTGTCAATATTGCTAGCTCGTTGGCTATCTTAAGCTTCCTCTCATTCTTAATTTACTTTTTGAAAAGTTAAGTGATTTTGTCACCGAACACAAGTGTCCGACTTTGTAGTTCATGAAAATATTGCATCAAAGTTTGAGGGTTGCTCTCATCAATCACCTTGCTTTGCTCTTTGGTTTTATGTTCAGTTGTGAGCCAACTAGTCTTCCCATCCCTCCAATAACTAAGCCAGAGTTACTCTCATGCAGATCTAGTTCAGTTTGCAGTCTCTTCCTTTATTTACAATTTCCTAGGATCTTTGAAGGTTGTATTTTCTAGGGAAGAGCTTGAGGAGGATGAGTACTGACTATAAGAGCATTCATCGTAGTTGACTTCCCCTTACACTATACTTTCAGCCAACATTTTGTTTTGAGGTTACGAAACACATCCTCTTTTCCAAAATTTGCTTCACATTGGGTCATTATTCTTGCAAAGACTGATAAGTTTTCAAATTTAACTGAGGTGACCAAGCAAAAGATAGAAGCTCATTATTCTTGCTCAAAATTAACTTATGTTAGCAAAAGATAGAAGCTTACCAAGCAGGTTAGTCCTCAACTGAGGTGACAAGTACTCCTTAACAATTTTTCTTAGCGGGAAGCTTACGAAGGAGCTTGTCCAAGATACTTAAGGTTCTTTTATCCTCATCGATCATGATATCCCTCGATCAGTCTTTGTATTTTACAGAATTGTCGGTCCAATAAAAGAGGAATTTTGGATTGTTGTTTTCATCATAAAAGTAAGAATGGCCGAATGGATTCACTATGACCCTAAAGATAGCCACCTAACAAGTGACTTAAGCCGAGTACTATAGAAATGGAGAAAACATTAGGGACTCACTGCCGTTCAAATCAATTAGAAGGCCTAGAGACATTCCTAGTTGTTTCGATGCAATTAGGTATGTGTAACGTTCAAAAGACAAAGTACACGCATGGTAAGCTCGTCAAAGGGAAGGCGAATATGAAGTTGGGTAAAGAAATCTCGTTACATGTAAAAAAATTCTTGTTCATAACCCTCTCGACCATGACATACATTATCTATGGCATATACTATGTAGAAAGATACTTTATTCTCTACCTCAGCCTTGTCATACATATATACATACTATTTTCCCATAACATGAGGCTTGACGACCATCTAAACTTAGAGAAATACTGCTTGACTTTGGGATCTACTGATTCATAACCCTACTCCTCGGCAAGTTCGATTCCACAATCTTAGCCTTAGGTTTTATAATGACCTCTCGGGCTCTAGAGGACGAGGCACTCAATAACGAAATAGACCTAGAGTTGTTACTACTCGGCCTTTCACTAGCAGAAGACTAGAAGACTTACCTACTAACACTCGGTACAAGAAACTGAGAGCTCTTTGAAAATATGTCTATAGTAGAAGGAGAATGCTAGAGTAGGGTGTTGAAAATAGACAAATGTGTCTCTTATTTATAGAATAATCTTGGTGGCTCTTCATCTCCCACCTCTTCAATCTCAATCATATGATCTCCTAAGATCTAATGGCCAACTATCGCAATTGTTGGACTTCCCAATGTCACATCGAACCTTACAAGTCTGACACCTATCAATCAAACCTCTTTGTTACTATGCTCCCCGAGGTTAGGGGGGTACTATACCTATAAGGTCAAACGACAAAAGAAATACAAATTTTCTTTGCACATACCAGCCAGACTAAGACCAACATCATGGCGATAGTATAAAGACTCAAACATATATCACGTCAAGTGTGGGGGGCTACTGTATTGTATAAGTTTGAGAACATATCGACCACCTAGGCTAAGGTGTATTCGACCTAGGTATATCTGACCAAAACGACATCATATCAGCCACGTCTTTAACATTGGCAAAATGAGATTAAGTTAAGGCAAAGGCTAAAACATATTAGCATAGTATTAGGAAAAGTTAATCAAGGTAATTACCCACGCGAATCAGACCCATCCAGGTAAACGCCCATAAACATGATATTGATAACATAGTAAATGAGGTAAATTAATTACGTTCCATTATTATCGTATTTAATATTGTTTGACACACTTGGCTAATTTGAGCCTCAGAGTATATTTTGCAGGTACACCCTCTTTCATCTTCGGATGGATGAGTACCTAGGACATCCTGACTAGAAGGTGTGAAGTTGTAGCTTAGAGTACACAAAAAGAATTGGAGAAATTCCTTACAAGGTATATTTGGTCTTGTAAGAACTATTACAATATTGACAAGTGTACCAAATTGTACAAGTAGTAAAATGGATAAGTCCAAATATCGTTTTCCCAAGAGACTTACGTTGTTTAGAAAAACTATGATTATTTACTAACTAAGGCTAAAAACTGTAAAATAGTAAAAAGTATTGATTTTTTTATAAAATAATTCTAAAATATAGAAAGCAATTAAAATTATGTAAATTCTTATGCGATAAAGACTGCACTCGGGTTAGATTTCATGCACAAAATCAATATGAAAACACTAAACAATATACCTCCAACTCTAGCATTCACACCACCACTATTTAACAAGTCCTAATGTCTCAGAGACAAGTCTAAACTTAATAATAAAAATCCTAATATCTTAGATCTTTTTTTATTAATAGTCTGCATTAATCACCGAGTTCAGATGTTAAGAATGACCAATGAGGAACTCCATGTATAAATGCTCATTCAATTAATTGTTCTATTCTAGTCTAGGTTCTAATGTTGTGTCCAATAATCAGATATCCACAAATATGCAATAAATCAATTCAAGAAGTCGAGAACGATAATAAAACACTAATAGTTTGCATTAATCACTGAGTTTGAATGTTAATAATGACTGTAACATCCCTAAGGAATATTACTGATATTAAACAAATAAAAATTCAAAAATAAATACTGCATTTAAAATATACACTATTTCCCAAAACACGGGAAATATAAATCATTAAAAATTAATATCCATAAATCCAGGAGTCCAAAATTCATGAAACTGAATAAAAGTCAATGGCTCCCGCCAGGGTTACATAATATTCTCAAAGCGAAAGTAATAAACATATATATATATATATATATATATATATATATATATATATATATATATATATATATATATATATATATATATACATA
>Ga0209589_1010898_pt1 | contig 13063 bp, 11 predicted proteins | sample CowpeawhiteBW_FD_187525 | JGI IMG/M metagenome (GOLD analysis project Ga0209589, IMG submission 187525) | Root nodule microbial communities of legume samples collected from California USA - Cow pea white BW (SPAdes) (version 2) | ecosystem: Host-associated > Plants > Roots > Nodule | place: USA...
ACTTTGGTTGAAAGTAAGGACACCAACAAATTAATTGAGAAGTTACATTGATTAATTTGAAGTCTTAAACAAGAAATCAATAACAATAATCTTTAGGAAACCAATGATGAATCCTATTTTGAAAAAGCAGTGGAATCGACCTATTTTTCTTTACTATTATTTCTATTTCTTTCTTGTTTATCTTAATCCTTTTAAATTTTTATTATTTTATTTGACTAACCATTTTGTATAGATTTTATAAGAACTAACTTGTTAAAAATCAATTTCGTGTTTGTTGGGAGACGACTTTGGGTTACTTTACCCTTTCTATTTTGTTGACTACTATCTTAGCAATACTGACGTTGCTATAGTTTAGTAGTATTAATTTGATCGCGTCAACGACAACATTATCACTCCTCTAGCAAGCAAAAGTGTGATAAATTTTCACAAAAGAAATTCAATCTTTTCATTTTAGCCAAGAGTGGTTGTTAGGCAAAGAATACTCAGTTGTTAGAAAAAAATGGCTTATGAACGAATATTTGTTTCAGGCAGAAAGAGCTTAGTAAAAGAATGCTTCAAAAAGGTCAGTCAAAAGTAGTTGGGAGCTGAAAGAATACTTTATGTTAAGATTAAATGATTCAATATTTTTAATATCAAATGATCCAATATTGTTAAGACTAGACAAGTTAATACACTCATCAAACAATTTAATTCGTATAAATTGTTTGGACTTAAGAAAAGGAGTAGTATTTCAAAATTCTCCCTTTTCCACCAATTTGGGGTGACTTAGCTTGTCATCTTGTACTAAGAATTTCGTTTGTGGATTGTGAATCTACAAACGAATCAATTTTATACACACATTAGGATATTCAATTGCATAAACACACATTAGGATATCCAAAAAACATCTAGGCTTGCTTAACAAGTTAATTTTAACATATTTTCACATTCAGAGCTTCTTTACCTTCTTAGAGCAAATATTGGTCAAAACAATAAGGTTAAAATACCTTTTTGGTCCCAATTTTCGTCAAGTTTTTTCAAATAAGTCTTAATTTTGGTTTTGTGTTCAAATAGGTCCTAATTTTCGTCAATTATGTTCAATTGGGTCCTTTTTTGCTAATACCGTTTAAATCATTAACGACCATGAACAGTGACTGCCACGTGTCACTTCGTGGTTTTTTTAATTTTTTTTTGAATTTTTTATAATTTTTTTAAGTTTTTTTAAATTTTTTTAACTGTACACGTGTCAACCCAGTTGCATGCCACGTGTCACTTCATGGTTTTTTTGAATTTTTTGAATTGTGTTTTATTTTTTTTAAAAAAATTTAAATGTCCACGTGTCAACCGAGTAGCGTGCCACGTGTCAACCAGTAGTGTGCCACGTGTCAACTAGTAGCGTGCCACGTGTCAAAGTCAATGTTCTATATTCAATTTGGTCCCTATATTTGTTATTTTTGTTCAATTTAGTCCTAATTTTTGTTAACATTAACCAATTTGGTCTTTATCGAAGATGTGATCAAAGTTATAATGATGTGAATTTTAATATATTATATAAAAATATTTAATAAAAAATGTGAATTTTAATATAAAAATTAAAGTTGGTTTGAATTTGGAAAGGGCCCAAATTGGTTAATGTTAACAAAAATTGGGACTAAATTAAACAAAAATAACAAATATAGGAACCAAATTGAATATAGAATATTGACTGTCACGTGGACATTTAAAAAAATTAAAAAAAAAATTAAAAGAAAATAAAAAAAAATTCAAAAAAACCACGAAGTGACACGTGCCACGCTACTGGGTTGACACATGTACATTTAAAAAAAAATTAAAAAATTAAAAAAAAAAATAAAAAATTTAAAAAAATTTGAAAAAATTTAAAAAAATAAAAATAAAAATTAAATAAAAAATTCAAAAAAACCACGAAATGACACGTGGCAGTCATTCATGGCCGTTAATGATTTAAACGGTGTTAGCAAAAAAAAGAATCAATTGAACAAAATTGACGAAAATTATGACCTATTTGAACACAAAACCAAAATTAGGACTTCTTTGAAAAAACTTGACGAAAATGGGGACCAAAAAGGTATTTTAACCAAACAATAAAATTAAGCACAATAACCATATACCAAACCTAACATAATATGCATAATGAATGCATGCAAATGCACTCATCAAATTGCAATGATCATAAAATTTTATTTAATAACTGATTGAAAATTGATTATTTTCGAACATATAGATAGTAATCAATTAATAATCGATTATAATGAAGTGAAACTAAGATACAAGAGATGATTGTTCAATGAAGTATTGATGGTTTTCTATAATTTCTGAATTTCATTTTGATGATTGCATATTTATACTCTCAGATAACCTTTAATTTTAAATTTTAATTCAATTTTTGTGCTTAAAAGATTGGTTTACTTATAATTTGTTATAATTGGATTTATTGAGCATGAGATATAAAATCATGATAAAAATAGTGTTATAGTTGCATAAATGTTCTTTGGATATTTTTAGGTTTGTTAGTGTAGTTGCAGCTAAGTTGAGCTCATGGCGGTGTGGAAATAAATTGATTAAAGTTTTATGACACCTTAAAGATAAAGCAAATAATAGCAAATTTCAAAATCACAAAAACGCCAAGCCAAACACTGCATGAAGAAAACAAGAAAAGCATTAAAATAAATGAAGTTTGGTTAGCCAAACTAAATTTTGCTAAGCCAAGAAGATCCAACGGGCAACAAAAATTAGGCCTTGCAATTTCTCTATTTTTTTTTCATAAAAACGACTTTGATAATTCAATAATGTTTATGATAAAATATAATCTGGGAAAATATATCTTTAGATATTTTATTTGATATTGTTAAATAATTATCTTTTTAAATCTCCAAACAACCAAGTATATTTTGAAGATATTTGGTTATTTAGAAGATAATTGGTGAAGATTATAGCTACCAAAAAACTAGAAACAAAGCCCAAACCAATTTATATATAAAGAGAGTTATAGGAACACATTAGAGGAGCTTAGGAACCCTCTGGGGACCTAATTTCGTCCTCTCCCTCTCCTTTCACGTCTTCTCTACTATTCTCTTCTATTTTTATGTTATATTTACGTCCCATTGAGTGTTAAGCCTTTGTTTGTTCTTTTCATTCTTGTTGGGATTTATTTTTATCTATGTTTTTTTTAATAAAGCAAAAGTAATTATTTTTACATTGTAGTAAGTTAGCACAGTGTTAAATCTACATAACATATCAATCATATGAGTCGAAGGGTTTTTAATTTTAATTGAAAATGTACTTTGATCAAATTTAAAAACTTTCATGTAATTGAACTGGTTTTTACCAATAATTGAAAATGTACTTCGATTAAAGGTGAAAACTTTAACAAGAATTAATCAAGAATGTACTTTGATTATTTATCTTTTTACTTGATATAAAAGATAAAATAATAGTCATGATAAGGCATAGTAATATTTAATTGAGAATGTATTTTGGTTAAATTTACTATGATTAATCTACAAAGTTCTTACTTTTAATTGAACATGTACTTTGGTTAATAATGAGAATGCCGACAAATTAATTTAGAATTTACATTGATTAATTTGAAAATATAAGACAATATTAATTGAACGATAATCCTTAGATAATCAAAAGTGAATTGTATTTTGAAAAAACATTGGAGTCAACCTATTTTCTTTATTAGTGTTTTTATCTCTTTTATAATTTTTTTTGCAATTTTGTTTATTTCCTTCTTGTATTATTTTTATTGTATTTACCTTTTCTATTTCATTGGCTACTATCTTAACAATAATAAAGTTGCTATAGTAAAGTAGTATTAATTTGATTGTATCAACAACTATGTTATCACTATTCCTTCTAGCTTGAGTAAATCCAAGATCAGTTTTATCATTTACATCCCTTTGAGAATCTAGAATGGCATTGAGGTTATATTTTCAAATTTTTAAGTTGCTATTTTTTGTTCAATTGAGTTTCACATTCAAAAATGTTTCTTTCAATTGAGTTTAACAACCATAAAGGGATTTATAAATCATATCCAAACCTTCTAAATTAGTTTAAAGGTTTTCATATTCTTCTTCTAGTTTTTCGACTCAATTTTCCAGCCATCTAGTTTCCCTTCATTCTATTGTTTTCATAGGATATCTTTTTTCATTCTTCATGCATTTCATTGAAGGCATCAAGAATTTCTCCTTCATTAACAAACTCATATTTGAAAAAGCTACTTAAATTGCTAGTTTCAGACATTTAATCAGTAAGCAAACACAAATTTGCATCTTCTCCACTTGTATTGGACTCATTAATTAAAGATGCATAATCATCCCATGCAACATGAGCTTTCTTTTTCTTAAAATTTTTTGTTCTTTCTATCCTCACAAGGGTGAGTTTCTAAAACAAGACAATCAAATCTAATATGACTAGGCTTACCATATTCATAGGAGAAAATATTGTTGGTTTGATCATTCTTTTTGTTATTTCTACTTAATTCAACTCAGGTTCTCTCAACTTTCCAAAGAGGGTTGTCATGTTCATTAAGAATGAGAGTAGATATAATGATGTTCCTTGCTTTAACATAATAATGAGCTTTTCTAGATTCTTTAGCAGTCAATAGAGAGAAAAAATTTTCTTCCTGTTTATTGTTAGTTGTAACATGCATTGGAACAAAAGAACCATTTTTATGGCTTCCCAAACACATGTATCAAAAAATTCAAAAAAAAAATTGAATTCTTACTATAACGTCCCATTCAATAAATAAACTTAATTAAATGAAACATCACATAGGATATAACGTAATGAGCATTGTCATGGAGTTTAAGTGTCACTCTTTACAATCATCCAAAATACACGGAGATAAAACTAAGGCACACCACGATACCGTTAACAAAAGAAGAATAAGAATAAACTTTTTGACAGTTATCCAAAATACACGCTCATAGAGCAAGAACAACACATAGGCCTCAGCCTTAAAGAGTACTCTGAGTAGGGGATCCAACCTAAGAATAACTACACAACGGAGTTTCCATCACCCTGATGACCACTAGGGGTTCCCACATTTGCTCATATCAATAAATTGATGATCATCACAAAAGGACAAAACCACACACAGAACACACAAGCAAACATAAAGGGTAAGCTAGAGTAAAAAGGTTTTTATCATACAACTAAGCATACAAATTAAAGGTCAAGCATGTGATAGAAACCCACAAGACTAGGGCCTTTACTGCTCTACAAAGCCATTGCCAATGGGTTTCACCCTACCACGTACAAGGTTAGCCTTCAAACATCTAAGGCCATTATCCTGCCAAAGACTAGGGCCTCCTGCTACTCTCACTACTCGAGTCAGTACGTTCTACATGAGACTAACTGACTCTTCAGAGTTTCAGGATGCAATCCTTACTTGAATCCTTACTCAATTATATATTATATACTGAGGCACGAGACCTTATTAATAGGTTCATGGAATTACGTCCTATCCATGAGGCACCACCATGAGCTCTCACCAAAAGGATTATGGAATTACGTGCTAACCATGAGGCACCACCATGAGCTCTCACTAAGAGGGTCATAGAATTACGTCCTAACCATGAGGCGCCACCATGAGAGCTCACTAAGAGATTCATGGAATTACGTCCTAAACCATGCCAAAATCATGTCTCACCAACCAAACATAAAGTTATCATGCATACCAATCTCATGCCAATATTTATAACCAACAATCCAATCATGTTCCATTCGAAAGATCATACCAAAGTCATCAATTCTAGCCCATACAATCAGATATTACATGCATATTCACCTAATTCATGCTTTAACAAAGTAATCAAATCAAACATGTGATGTTCAACAAAAAATAGAGAAGAAACAACACTAGAGCACGTCCCGACCCAATTCTCGCTCAAGCAAAACGGCTCTCACTCAGGCGAGAGGAACCCCTCGCTCAAGCAAGTCCTCGCCTGGGTGAGACTGCAAACAAGGGATTTAACATCCCTGTAGGATATTACTTAAAATAAATAATTAAACAAGACAACAATAAATACCTCATTTATTAATTAATCCATTTCCCAAAAACACCGGAAATTTCAAAACTTTAACATTATTAATATACTATTAATAGTCAAAAGATTCTAAAATTCACCTTTACAATTGTAAAAATCCAAAATCATAAAAATTGAATTAAATTACAGGAGATTTAAATAAAGTATAGGTTTAATACCTATTCAATGATAATTACAAAGTGGGCTGCCCTTTCTACTAGGGTTCCCTCTACCTTTTCACATTCACTCCAAGCTGAATTTAGAAAAAATAAAGTCTACTTTATATCCATCAAGGTTTGAACTCGCGACCATACCAACGCCAATTCAATACACAACCATCCAACCAACCCATCTTGAGTGATAAATATCAAAATACTATGATTATACTATCACTCACTAGGCACAAATATATTATCAAAATAATAGCAAATAAATAGCACAAAATTGGCAAACATAGGACTCGAACCCAAGTCCTTTCACACACAACCATATACTCTCAACCATTTGAGCTAGTACTTTTCCATGTCATACCAATTAACATGTAATGTCATTAAAGTTCCTCCCTCCCGCATTTATTAATTAATTAATTATTAATTTAATTAAATTCCATGGGTCTTACATTCCCCCCACCTCAAAAGAATTTTCGTCCTCGAAAATGAGACTTACCAATAAACAAGTGAGGATAAGACCTCCTCATGACATCCTTCATCTCCCACGTCATCTCTTGTGTCGTCTCATCCCAAAGTACCTTCACCGTCTTTATCTCCTTGCTTCTTAGTTGCTTGATCTGAGTATCTAGTATACGAGTTGGTCCAACCGGCATGGTCAGATCCTCTCGCACTTGCACCTTATCTGATTCTAACACGTTGTCTAGGCTTGCAATGTATTTCCTCAATTGTGAGACATGGAACACATTGTGCAAATTAGCTAGGTGAGGTGGTAAGGCAATCTCATATGTCGCTGTTCCAATCCTCCGTGTAATCTGATACGGTCCTATAAATCTCGGAGTCAACTTCCTTGATTTAAGAACTCTTCCAATACCTGTGGTTGGAGTAACTCGGAGAAATCATGGTCTCCTTCCTCAAACTCGAATTGTCGTCTTCTCTTATCGACATAAGACTTCTGCCTACTTTGAGTTGCTCGCATCCGTTCCTGAATCAATTTGACTTTACTAGTCGTCTGTTTCAGAAACTTAGGCCCAAGTACAAAAGATTCTCCATCCTGGTACCAGCATAATGGAGTCCTACACCTTCTTCCATACAATGCTTCATAGGGCGCCATGCCAATACTAGAGTGGTAACTATTATTGTATGTGAACTCCACCAAGGGTAGCACATCATTCCAATTTCCCATGTTTTCTAGCACACAAGACCTCAGTAAATCTTCTAGAGATTGAATGGTCTGCTCAGACTAACCATCCGTCTGAGGGTGATAAGTGTTAGTTTTGAAATGATGAGTTTAGCCAAGAAGGGGGGTTGAATTGACTTTATAAAACTTTTTCGAAAGCTTAAACTCTTTTTCAATTGAATCTAATGGACTGGAAATTTTGGATGTAAATGCAGCAGACCAGTACACTTTTAGACGATTAAAATATAAAACAACAGACTAAATTGTTCTTGATGCTATGAAACAATCGATTAACAAGACAAATCAGTCGGCTAAAATACTGGAGAATTATGCGGAATGCAGAATTCACGAATTCAACTCAAACAACAATCTTTTACATACAAGACATGTTCCAATCAGTATTTATAACAAGTACAAAGCCTCAGATTACACAAGAACGCATTGAATCACACCAAAGATCAAATTGCTTATTTTCTTGAGGTTTTAAAGAGTTTCAAAGAGAGGGAGATAAGGGAAAGATGGATGCACAACTGTTTTTATACTGGTTCACTCAATCATAGAGCTACATCCAATTTTCCAAGACCACTTGAGCCTGGTTTCCACTATATTCAAAATTTTTACAAATCAAACACCAAGATTACACTTTTGAACAACAAATCACACAAGATTTTTGACTCACACAAAAATCTAGAACCACAACCTCCAAGAATCACACTTGCAGACCTGAAATCACATCAGGCAAACCATCCAAAGGCACAAGAACATCCAAACCTGATGGTGGTTGTCCCTAGCACACCATACATGTGTCCTTCAAGCTACTCACAAGCCAAAATGCCTCCAAGATCAACCAAGATCACCCAAGATCTTCAAAACAAGAGTTCCAGCTGTGTATTGTAGAGAGAGAATGCTTCCTAGAGATGAATGACACGATTTTGTTCAGAAAAACTCAAATTCGCACCTCTGCTCACGAAAACACAACTTATATAATCTGGTTTAAGTGAAAACCGTCGAATTGAATTTTCCGTACAGTCATCTGATTTCACCTGACTTAAGTGAAATCAGTCGATTGAAAAATAATTCAATTGACTGAATGCATTCATACCAGAAACTATATACAACAAGTCTTTTAACCTGTTAAAACCCATTTTAACAGATTAAAAGAGACACACTAAGGCACACAAGACATCTAACCTATGTCATATAGCCTATCAACAATGTATAACACTAACACATTACATTTAACATGTTATATACAGATTTAACACATTAAAACTTAATCTTCAAGAGGATGTTCATCAAACTTCATCAAACACTTAAGATCTTCATGCACATGGCTTTATCAATTCTTTATTTCAAGCTTGTTTGTGCCAACAATAAGCTGAGCTCATTCTTAACTGTGTACCCAATGCAGCTTGCAAAGATTGCCAAAACCGTAATGTCAATCTAGGATCGCGGTCTGACCCTATGCTCTTGGGTACTCCATGTAATCTCACCACTTCTCGCACATACAATTCTACTAGCTTGTCCATCGACCACTTTTGCTTCATCGGCAAGAAATGCGCACACTTTGTCAGTCTATCCACTATCACCCAAATTGAATCATGGCCCTTTGTCGATCTCGGAAGATGTGTCAAAAAATCCATAGAGATATTGTCCCACTTCCATTGAGGTACGTCCAGTGGTTGCAGTGTACCTCCTGACCTTTTGATGTGATCCCAATAAGGCTTATAGCATGGGGCCAATGCTTAGGCCCAATCTTTTTAATTTCTTTTATTTTTTTTAATTAAATAAAACTTCTTCTAATTTGGTTTGTTTGCTAAATGCAGTCCATCTTTCCAAAGCTGCCAAATTATTGAAGTATTTGGCATTGGGCCTGCGGCCCAATTCATCCAACCAATGTGGATTTTGATTCCTTCACGTAATTGGGCTGCAACATGTGTCTCAGCCCTGTGTTCACACATTATGCTAGGGTTAATGAGAGCAGCCGCTTAACTCTTCCACGCGTGCATCACACCATTCACGGACACTACTATTATGCCAAGCACGTGTTGGGCTTCCAGCCCAATTCCTTCGCTGCAACTGATTTCTCCATAACGTTCACGTGTATCCATCAAGCTGCCGCTAGGGTCATCTTCGCTCCACCAGCCCATCTCTTGATTTCTCCAATAGGGTTTGCTTCTACCCATGCGTGATCCAGTAGTCACAGCTAGGGTTCGTCCACCAGCCACTAGGGGGGATCTTTCCAACCTTCACACATCCCACACTGCCTTCCTTTAGGGTTTATTCCGTTAGGTCTTTTCTTTCTTGTTTTATGGTCATTAGTTTTTGCTAGACGGCCATCCTTGTTGACATTTTGTTTGTTCACGACAGCTTTGCCGTTAGGTTTCCTTCGTTCTTTTTCTGGCAGCCTTCATCTATAAAAGGCATAGCCATCTCTGTAAGAAACTTAGCTTTGATGAACGAGAATTTCTGGTAGAGATCACTCCCACATTCGTCAGCTCACCCTAAACCCTAGGTTAGGTCCTTACCTACTCGGGTTCCCCCAAACTAGTGAGAAACCAGAGCGAACCGAGCTTAAACACCATACACCAATCATTCTACTGCGTTTCTCTCGCCCTTCGCGAGATTCAATCGGTGGAACGCCGATTGGAAAGCTTTTCCGGCGAGCATCGCGACGCAGGATCCTCATTAAGTGGTATTTAGAGCCACTCATTCTTGGACCACCGTGAGTTAAGTATTCTTTGTCTTATCTCTGCTATTTCTTCGTTTCTGTTTGATTTTTGGTCTTGTTCATGCGCTGCTTGAGTCTTATCTGATTGATTCTCTGATTGATTATGTTCTAAATCTGTATTTTGGATTTTTGTGTTGAAATTGATTCAATGTGCTTGTTCTAATTGTCTTGAATTAATACTGCTAATATTTTCTCCTAAGCTTCCTAATCTGTCGATTTAAATGCATGTCAAATAGGTTTCATTTCAGTTTTTATTACCTAGCTTTAATTTTATATTCTCGTGTTTTTGTCTTAGGTTTTGTTTAGTTCGTTTTGTATGTTAGTGATTCCGTAGATGTGTGTTTAAACTGTGCCACTGTTTCGCATCTCATTCAATTTCTGTTTTGTTTTTGAATCCTTAGTTTCTGTTATTATAAGTGTTCTAGAGTTCTGAGTTGGCTAATAGATCATTAGCAACTATCTGCAGTGCATATTGCCACTGATTCATGTTTTCTTCGTGCTATTGTTGTCTTAATGTTGATTTCCATGTGCTGTTTGATTATGTTATTGCTCTGGAAATTGAGGTTGTTGGCCAATGATTGATGCTGACCAATTCCATATTCAACTCTTACAATCTATCTGGCTTTTTTCAGATTGTTATGAGGTTTTGGTCATGTGAAGCATAGGCATCATCACCACCTTGTGTTTGTGCATTCTGGTTTCTTGAATCAGTGCCTGGCCAATTAGTTGTTGTTGGTGTAGTTTTGAAAATATTTTCACAGTCTTTGCTATTTGCTCTCAGTTTGACACTGCATCTATTTTTCGTGTGTTTGCTATATCACTATTTGTGTATATATGATTAGCTTAGTGTCTAGTGTTTTTGAGATTTCATGTGTATATTAAGTGTTGTATCAGTCTGCCATTCAGATTTTAGATTTGCTTTAATCAACTCATACACATTTTTGAAAATATTGCTTGGTTGTTGGAGTTGTTTGAATCTGAATTCCAAACTGCAGTTGTGTCTATTTGCTTTGAATACCAGTCCTTGTTTTCATTCTTTTTCCAGTACTGGTTTAGTATCCCTTGTTCTTCCTTTCCTCCATTTGTCTACTTGGCCATGTGTGTTTAGCCCTTGCGTGAAACAATACTGCTCTAGTTTAATAGTTGCACCTGACTTCTTCATGATCTGTTGAGTTTAATCAATTGTTCTAGTGATGTTTCTTATTTGTTCACTGAACTGAGGCATGATGAGTCAGTTTTCTATTTCTTCTTATGGCTTGATAACATTGTGACGTGAACATTGGTTTCACTGTGAAACATTGGATTTGCCTATATCAGTTTTAGTGCCCTGCATCCTTTCACTGATTCTTGCTGCATTAATTTTCTTCAAGTCTTAGATTCAACTTTGCCATGTAATTTATTGAGTTGCAGCTGCTGTTTTCTCAGATTGTGATCATTGAAATTGCTACTTGTTGCTCTGTCATAAATTCAGTTCTGCTATATCAATTTTGTATGGCAGTTTTTGTGTGGTAAGCTTCGGCTATCAGATTTTCACTACACTGGCCAAGCATACTCTGGTTGCCTATTGTTGTGTCTTGTTTCTTTGTTTCCTTTTTTTTCTTTCCAATTGTTTTTGAGTTGAATCATTTGCATCTGTCATATGTCATTGAACATTTGAATGGATTTGGATAACAGCTTTGAAGTGAACTGTGCTTTAAAACATTAGTTGCATATATGATCTGTGAGTTGAAAAGAAAATCTGTGAGTTGAAATGAAAATCTGGGGATAAGAATATGATTGAAATTCTGCATTGATAAATAATGTTTTACTCATTTGAGTGAAAAGAAAGAGTGCATCAACACACAAAACAGTTCACAATTTCGTATTCACCATTCCTTTCCAATACAATGTGCATGTGCTCTTGATTCAACTTGTTTTGAGTCTTTGTTTGAGTTTGGTTTTATTCATCTTATTCTAGACACATTCCTTAGGATCCTTTTGTGTGCCTCCTTTCTTTAATAGCTTGTTTATTGCTTGTCTTTATTGGATATCCTTGAGTTTGTTTACTAAATCGTTCAATTGATGTTGTCCCATTCTTTCATTTGAGCTTTTATTATTTTTCTGAATTTTTTTTCCTCTCACGCAGCTTGATTTGCACTTGATTTTGTGTTGGATCCTGCATACTCACTATTTTGGCAGCCTTTGTAGGTAAAGCCTTTTCTTGAAGGTGGATTGGTGAGTAAACCTATTGGGAGGTACACTGCCGAGGGAACACAGGAGTGAGTGGGACTTGAGAGCACCTCATGCTGTTGGATGGAGTGCACCACGAGAGATTCATAGGTGTGAGCTGGGACAAATTCCAACACTGGCCGAGAGTTTGAGAGCAAACTGCAGCATTCTTTTCTTTTGTAATTTCTGTTTTGATGTCACGGGATTTTGTGTAAATTTTGTTTTCAGATTTCAGTTTTCTCCTTTATTTGGCTTAGGTGGGAAAATGCTTTAGAGCAATCCCATCCTTAGCATTTAGTTGTAATAGTTTAAGAGTGTTTAGTGTGAGGTTTAAGGGGTTCCAAAGGCCACTTGTATCTTCACTTAGGTTTTTCGTCTAGTTTATGTTTTCAGTTTTTACGATTTCAGTCTTTATGTTTTCAGCTTTTATGCTCTGTGTTTTAATGTCCAGGTTCTGTTTTGCGTGCTTTGTATGCTTGCATTTTTGGTTTAGGTCCTGTGATATCTAGGTGCCATCTGTTTAACACCTAGTTGACCTTTATTTGGTCTTTAAGTTTTCACTCTCTTCACACACTTTGTCAATTTGTTTTTTTTTTTCATACAATTTGTTTCACTTGTATTTTTATTGAGAAATTTTGTGAAAGCATTTTAGAGATCTCTGGCTAGGAAAGGCTTGGTTCCTAAGCTTGTCCATGTGACTCACCTCCCTTTCCTGGGAGTATCTCTAGAACTCTTTTCCACTACT
>Ga0209589_1010900_pt1 | contig 13062 bp, 6 predicted proteins | sample CowpeawhiteBW_FD_187525 | JGI IMG/M metagenome (GOLD analysis project Ga0209589, IMG submission 187525) | Root nodule microbial communities of legume samples collected from California USA - Cow pea white BW (SPAdes) (version 2) | ecosystem: Host-associated > Plants > Roots > Nodule | place: USA...
TACTGAAGTCGTGCCAATATGGCAAGACTTTCCTTGTTATGAAGTCGTCCCATTATAGGACGACTTTGATTATTCTCGTAATTAATTTAAGTGAAGTCGTCTCCGTTTGGTACGACTTCATGAAAAAATATTAAAGTTTCTTCAATTTGAGACGACTTCAGCTCAAATTAATCAAAGTCGCCTTAATTTGACACGACTTCTTTAAGACGAAGTCGTTTCATTTTCTCACGACTTACCTTTGCCGGGAATTAAAAAAAATCTGCACCATTTTAGGAAATTGGAAAAAAAATTGCACCAGTTTGGGAAAAAAACCGTCAACATTTGTGTTGTGTAGGAAAACAAATGTCGTGAGAATTTTACATTGGATGTGTACATCCGATTTGTAACCTATTTATTTATATTATTTTTTTTCTTAATAATGTTTTTACTTATTTATTATTTTTAACATTTTATTTTAATAATTTAAATTTCTTATCAAATAATTAAATTATTTAAATATTTTAGGGTATTTTAAATAATTTAAATTATGTTTTTTAAGGTATTTAAATAATCCTAAAAAAATAAAATCAAGACATCAATATATGTATTAATTGAATGTCGACGTCCGTTGTTTGAGAAACACAAATGTGGTTACAAATTTACAAATTTACACCGGATGTGTACATCTGGTTTGTAACCTAATTATTTTTATTTTTATTTTTTAATTATTTTTTTATTTATTTATTACTTTTATCATTTTATTTTGATAATTTAAATTTCTTACTAAATAATTGAATTATTTAAATATTTTAGGGTATTTGAAATAATTTAAATTACGTTTTTATTTAGGGTCTTTTAAATATTTAATTCTTTCTTTAATTTAGTTTTAATAATTTTTGTGTTTTTCTTTTGTTAATTAATTGTTCTAATGTCTGTTTGATTATATTATGTCATATTGTATTATTGTAGGTGATATTTATGGAACATTTTCAGATGAGTTTTTTAATTCACAAGTAAACTTGAGTTTCTTGTTAGACTTTTTTTCTTTCGTGTTGCACTTTGTTTAGAACTCTCGGTTCAAGTTTTCTTATCCGAGAAGGCGATCGGGATGGTGTGTAGAGGCACATCGTGTGTAAGACTCGGGACATTACATTGTGTCCTAGTCATATATATAAAAACATAAAAAAAGTATATATATACATATGGATGTCGACATCCATATTACAAACCAACGCATCAGATGTCCACATCCGTAAAGGATAATAAAAATATCATATTCCAAATGTCGACATCCGCAAAACAAATCCAACAACTGGATGTCGACATCCGTAATTCAAAAAATTCAAAAAATAAAGTTCTGGCTGCGACTTCCATAAGCCAATTCAACGGATCAGATGTCAACATCCGGAAAGTTAGAAAATTAAAAAAAAAAAACAGCTTTGAATGTTGACATCTGTAGACCAATTCAACAAATTGGATGTCGACATCCTTAATGTCAAACAATTCAAAAAAATATATTTCTAGATATCAACATCCGTAGACCAATTCAATGAACCAGATGTCGATATCCGTAACAATATACATGTTCATACATACCAGATATGGACATCCGGTACCCATCAAAAAAAATTGCACTAGATAACTAATCCGTCCAGTTTTTAAATCATACACAAATGGATCTAAAAAACACACTATTTAAAAAAAACAGACGGTTAGTGGAGGCAAACAATCATGTAAGCTACATATCACAAGTAAAAATTAAAAAAGAAAAAATAGTTACCTGTAGGGGCTCCAGTGGCTGCTTGCACTCGGATGTGGATGAGAGTAGCTTACGGATGTGGGGAAAAAGAAAATGAAAAGTTGCAGATGTGATAGTGAAGACAAAGATGACACAGAGCTAGGGTTATCAAATTTGAATATATGTTTATGTTACTCTTGTATTAAATAGGAGAGAGAAAAAGTTAATTTATTTTAACTGAGGAGCAAAGTAACAATTTACAAATGTTATGGGGGTGTTGAAGAATTTTTCGGAGGTGCAGGAGAAATCCCCTAAAATTTTTTACTTAAAAATACAAAATCACACACATTCAAGTTACAAGTTATGAGTACTACGTATGTTTTTTGTTTAAATACCGAACTCCAACACAGGAGAAGACTCACTCAAACATGAGCTTTCTCAGTTTTCTACAAATTTCTAGAACTGCATGAAGTCATTTAAAACACTTGGAGGTTTTCTTTCTTCCTTGAGTTTGATGCATTCTGCTGAATGAAATTCAATTGTTTGATCATTTTTTTTTCTTTTATTCTTACCACATTCCATTTTTCACTTCTTCAATCCACTTATGAAATAGAAATCAAATCATAAGTCAATAAAATATAGAAATTAAACTCTTTTTATAATTAAGTTATTTTTTCGTGTTGTTTACCAAAAACAATCTAATTATAGGAAACTAAATTTTGAATACATGTTAAACAAGATAGAATACAATGCTAAAAGTGTAAAAATACCCTCATCAAGCCATTCACATATTATGCCCTTGATTTGTACCAACAGTGATATAATTTTATTTTGACATATATGACTCTAGCAACCTCTAAATTATGATCATGGATCCTCTTAAATTTATGAATAAAAAACCATTCTCAATATAGAGTTATGTGAACCTGAATTCACTATCCAACTATAAGTCATAACTTATTGCTCGCTTTTGTGAATCGTATCTCGTTTTTTAATTCTAATCTAACTATCCATAAAAAATGTATTTTTTTTTAGTTTTCGATTTAGTCTGGATTCTCATTTTTTAAATTAAAATTTGATATTTTGAAATAAATATTGTGAAATACATTGAAAATTTTCAATATCTTTAAAATAAATATTGTTTATTTGTCCTAAAATAAACAATCGAAATAAAAGTATTACTTTTCATAATAAAAAATATTTTATATAGATTAAACTAACAAATACATATACATATTTATACAAATAAAAATACTAGTTTCAAATTTTAGAAACAAAGTTATAAAAAATAAAATAAAAAGTTACTCATTTTGTATAAACTTGCTGAAAAAAAAAACCTCGTTTAGTATAAAATAAAATGCTTTTAAAATAATAATTATTTATCTTACCATTGATAAAGCTATCAAGATCAAATCCACTTCGTTTGACCTGACCCACATAGGTTAAAGAGAAAAAAAAAACTCACAAGATAAAAAAGTTCACATAAAGAAAAGTTCATTGAGTCAAAATAAGAATAAAATACCCATAGGTCACCACGAACTCATAGGCTAATGTGTTCAAGTTGATTTTAGGACAAGATTAGGAATGACAATGGACAGATCATAAATGGACTTTGTTATCCCATATCTATTTCTAGAGAAAAAATTCATTTTCATATGCATATCCAAATTCCACGGATATCAAATTTTTGTCTTATTTCCTCCATTCGGTAACGGGTATAAACCCATATTCGTATCCATACCCACTTTTTTATTGTTTCAATATTAATTAATTAATTTTTATAAAATAATAAAAATTATGGTAAAAGAAACATAATATCATTAAATATTCAATATTAAAAAAATGTTGTTTCTTCGATATCAAATATTTAGAAATAAATTATATTATAATTATATACATTTCAAATTAGAATACCAAATAAAATTTTATGAGAAAAAAAAATTATTAAATTTGCAAACATTAATAAAACTTAGATGATAAAATTTAAAAATATTTTTACAAAAATATAAAAGGAAAATAAATATTCAAATTAAAAAATTATTTTAAATGTCTATTTACTTCAACTTTTTAAATTCTAATGAAATCTTTCTTTTTTTATACACTAATAAAAGTTGTATTACATCACTTGATTAAAATCACACAAAGAACAAAGATTAAACTAATAATAATAAAATTTTAAAATAGACCTTTCATCTTTTGAACTTCAATATATATTGGATGGTGGTAAAAAAGATTCATGGCGATTACATTAAATTATTATATTATAGTAAATAAAATTTATTTATACAATCATAGTGATAAAATTACACTATGATAATGAATTATAAAATAAAAATAGTTATATAAACAAATCAAAATAATATTCTACATTATAAAAGTAAACAATAGATCAAAATATTAAAAAAAATTATCAAATGTATGTCTTAGAAACAACTTGAGAGACCATTGATTAAAATTGCACTAAAGATAATAAATTTATAATTAAGGGTATGATAATATGAAAAATATCTTAAAGATCTAAGAAAACTTTTCGGAAGTCAATTTAATTTATGATTGATAGATAATTGAAATTGTTTTAGCGAATTAAAAAAGTTCTTTGAATGAAACAAAAATTAATAATAATAGAATAAAGAAGATAAATTTTCTATATTACCTAGTAAATAAAAGGTTTATGCTATTTAACACTTAAATTAATAAGGTTAAACATTATCATGTGAAAAGGAAATATACAATATTAAAAAGGCGTAAAAATATTCAAATGTTAGACATAAAAAATATTTAATTGACATACATCATTTGAACATAATTACATAAAGGTTGGGATAAAATGTGAAATATATTGGAGATGCAAATTAATTTCATGAGAAACCAAACAATAAAAAGAAATAAAAAATAGAAAATATATAATGTGTATGTATGTCAATATATATATATATATATATATATATATATATATAAGGAGTATTTTAATAATTTAAACTGCGACATGGATATGACGGGGATGAGTATTATGGCGGGTATAGGGCAGGGACAAGGCAGATATGTACATCCTCATCCTCATCCTCGTACCCAATTGAAGAAGTCGGATATTCTCCATAACCATACTCATACCCAATAAATCTGGGGATTCTCCGTTAAAATGATGACGGGTTTGGGCATACCCAACGGGGTGAGTTTATTTCTCATCTCTAGACAAGATGGACATGGTGGGTCGACACCAAGTGGTCTAGACCAAAGGTCGAGTTGAACCAGTTTAGGCCAAAGGCCGATCCGAACCAGTCGAGGCTGAAAGGGGCAGAAGGTCAAGCGTAGCCAAATCAAGCTGAAGGTTGAGTTTAGCTAGTCTTGTTGAAGGTCGAGCTGAGTCTACCGAGTTGAAGGTCGAGTTGAGTCAACAAGGTTGAAGGTCGAGTCGAATCAATTGGGTTGAAGGTCGAGCCAAGTCGACCGGACAAAGGTCAAGTCGAGTTTGCTCAGGCCAAAAGTCGACCTGAGTCGGCTCATACTGAAGGTTGACCCAAGTCGGCCCCGACCGAGCTGCCTAGTCTGAAAGTCAAGTTGAGCTGGTTTGGACTAAAGGTCAAGACAAGTCTTCTTGAGTAGAAGGTCGAATAAAACTGACCCAGGTTGAAGATTGAGTAGAGTCGATTTAGGCCTTCAGCTTAATCCAAAGGACAACCCGAGTTAACATGACCAAAGAATCGAGTTTAGTCAACCTAGGTCAAAGGCTTACTTGAGTGGGCCTAGGCCAAGTAGGCCAGGTTAAAGGTCAAGAAATTTTGGTTAGGGCTAAAGGTCAAGGCATGTTGGCTCGGACCAAAGATCGACATGAGTCATCCTAGACCAAAGGATATACGTGAGTCATCTCAGGGACTCTTCGATCGGAAACAACTCGATTCAACCTTCAACTCATACCGACTAGTCTAAACCTTTGACATGTGTTGAAGGTCTTGTATTTATGAATTAATTAAAATTTTGTAGTGATAACAAATCCACTTTGACATTTCACTTGCACCTTAGTAACACATACTATTGAAATAGAGTAGATTTGTTAGCTCTTTCTCGCTTTGGTTTCTTGTAGGATATGTTTCATTGTTTAAAAAAACATAAATAACACTTATCTGATGAAATTATGTGTTTACTTTAAAAGATTTCCAAAACTCCACTCATTAGTATTTCATCACTTAAGCAACCAGACATCAATTAAGTAATAAGAGTTCTATAAATAAATGTTTGTGACACCTCTTTTGTTCCATCTCCTAATCCTAGCTTGAGTTAGGCGTGTCATTGTTTTATCAACAACTTAGTTGCTCAAACAATAATACGATACACCCAAAGCAATAATTCTTACTTAAACATTATTTAGAGGTAACACGACCTTGAAATAAAATATTTAGAAATAATAAATTTACAAATTCACCGTTCTTTATATTCAAACATATCTAAAATATCTAATTAGACTTGGTTGTTAACAATTACTCAACATAGTTGTTAAAGTAGAAATTGAACATTCGAGTCTAAGTTCATGTTGCAATCCAATATAAACGCATAAACTAATTCAGTCCAAATATCAATCGTACTCCACAATTAGAATTAATTTTTTTTTTATAATTTACAATCATTTCTCTTAAGTAGCACTTGCTTACTTGAATCCTAAACTATAAATAAAAGACCACTAAAAATATATCAAAAACACTTCCATAGAACTAATAAAGCATTACCAAATTAACTATAATATTATAAAAAAATTAGATATGAGAAAAACATTTTTTTTAATTAATAGAGTCAACAAAAGTGTGAGATATCTCCGATATAAATTGAATTATTTTATTCTAGGTTATTGACTAATGGTGGAATGCTTTTGAAAGTGTGATAAGAATATAGTTTAAATTTGAAAAAGGAAGATAGAAAAAAGCGGAAAGAAAAATTGAGTCAGAGAAAGATGTCGAAAAAGAAAACAATAAATAAATAAATAAGAAGAAAAGAAAAAGGCGCACGGACCTTATACAACTTGTGTTTTTAACAATTATTTTCATTTGTTGATGCTTATGGCCAAATATTATCACTCCCCCATTTTAACAATTCATTGATGGCCTTTTACGATAAAATATTAAGATTTTTTTCTTATGGTTTTTGAAAATTGGTGATGAATCTTGATAATTACATTTTTTATTCATATAATAATTTTGATAAATATTAACTATTATATAAAATATTTAGTTGATACTAACATTTTCTTTAATATAATAATTTTGAAAAATATCAATTATTATATTAAGATAATTGATATCAAGAAAATAGTCGTAAACTTTTTATGCCTTTTCTATATAATCGACTTTTAGATTTAAATTCCATTTTGAATATCATTCTTTTTAAATAATGATTGTGTTTCTTTTGACTTTTTAAATTTTTTGTTGTCTCATCATGATTTTAGGTGTGATGTCCTTAAAACACAAATGACTATTTTTTTTTCATATAGTTTAATAGAAAAAATACAATAAACTATCTTGACAGTATTGAACTACCAAGAGTGTCATAGTAGACTTGTACATGAACAAGGTGTTACTCTTTAGTGAGACTTACTCAATACATGTGTTTTGGATTACGTTGTACTTACATGGTCTTTTTGTTAAGACATGAATTAGTTTGATGAGGTAATAGTCTCTTGGTTCTTTGTTGAGGTAAGGGATTAATTTGACATTGTTAGTTTTGTGGATTTTTTATGATAATGTAGAGATGTTTCATTATATGTTTTATAAATATATTTTATGAGTTGTGATCAAATAAAATATTGGGTTAAATATGTTTTTGGTCCCTCAAGTTTTAGTGAAATTTGGAATTAGTTTCTCTTCAAAATTTTTGACTAATTTAGTCATTCATCTTTAAAAATACGTGAATTTAGTTATTTTAACAAAATTTTGTTAAGTTTATCTGACGTTTCAAGCGCATTTACATTTTCGCTTCAATATTAACTCAAATATTATAATAAAATGTGTTTAAAAAGTCAATTAAACTTAACAAAATTTGGTAACAAGGACTAAATTCACGTATTTATAAAGATGAAAGACTAAATTGGTATAAAATTTCGAAAAGGGACTAATTCCAAAATTCACTGAAACTTGAGAGACAAAAACATATTTAACCCTAAAGTATTGTGAGCTAACCCTTGTGTGTGTTTTTCTTTTGAAACAACTACTATAATCATATTTAGTACTAGAATTGATAAAATTGCAGGTTCAAAAAAGCATCTGTGAACGATAATAATTCCTAGAATTCACTCAAAAATATTTGTTGCAAACCTTTGTAAAAGGATGTCATTCTTCAATAGTTAGACAATGTAACGTCCCATTTAATTAATACGCGTAATTAAAGAAACGTCACACAATTATAATATAACAATGCGGTCCTAGAGTTTAAACATAACACCGTACAGACCAAGGCACACCGTGATGCCACCAAAATAAAGGAAACATGTTAAATAGTTTACTGGAATACTAGAGAGATATAAAGGCGGACAAGTACATGGGCCGTAGCCCTAAAGATAGCCCAAGAAGGACAGAAAGTCCAGACCAAGAAGGCTAAGCAACGGATTCGTCTCTCCCTTGTTGACCACGGTTACCTCTCGCATCTGCTCCCATCAATAAAATTGATGATCATCGCGAAGATAGAAGAACAACATACAAAGCAACCAACAAGAAAAGGGTAAGCTAGAGCCAACAACATTTTTATCATGCAATCAAATGTACCTTCATAGTTCAATATACACATATACAATATACATCTATCACCCAAGCATGTTATGACCCTTCAATCAATACACTAAGACTCGACTCATCCGGATACATATAGCCTGGTCGGATTCATCGAATGCTTGCACTTGTGGTGGATACCTCTGCTCACCCCCGAGCTAAGTGTTACAAGTGTTATAATGAATCAATTTTCCTCACACACAAGGTTAGCCCTTAATGAATTTCAGGCCTCCTGCTACTCTCACCACAAGAGTCAGTCCGCTCTAAGTGAGACTAACTGACTCCTTAGAGTGTCAGGATGCAACCTTACCTTGAATCCTTACCAGACCATATAGATGGGGCGCCACCATGGACACCCACTAACAGGGGCCATGAGATTACGTCCCGACCACTAAAGCGCGACCCTAAAAGTCTCACTTAGAGACTCCAAGGAATTACGCACTGACACGGACCAACATGTATAAACAACCAAGAATTTTCACATACATTACACATAAAATTTCATACCAACATCCATAACCAAATCCTCATTTCTCACGGTTAAATCAACACCAACTCGTCATTACCAATCATGAGTAAAACGCTTCCTCTCATACCAATACCATGCCACTGGTTTACCAACCATCAAGGTCCATTATTGCTCATGCCAAATTTGTGACCACACGCACACACACACACACACACACACACACACACACACACACACACACACACACACACACACACACATATATATATATATATATATATATATATGTATCCAACTTCTCATGTACAACGCATATAGAAATCATGCCAAGCTCACAATCCCCCACATATAATCCCCTCCCAATCATGCATACTCATTCCCATTAAACCATCATACAATAACCCATATCAGCACAATTTAAACATCCAAGCACAGAGGAAACAACATCTCGGGACACATCCTCGCCCAGCTCTTCGCTCAAGCTGGAGGGTCTCGCTCAAGCGAGAATGACTCTCGCTCAGACGAGCTCCCCTCTGCCTAGGCGAGAGCTCGACAAAGAGGACAATAGCCCCTGCGCAATCTCGCTTAGGCGAGACCCTCTCCGCCTAAGCGAGACGTTCGCTCACTCAAAACGAGGGTTTGGTCGCTTGAGCGATGACTCACGTAGAAAACCCTGGGTGAGCCTCTGCTCATCTCGTCTGGGCGAGGCCAGATCGCTTGGGCGAAATAATCAGTGTTCGCCACTGTTTGCACCTGCACAACGCATACACACATACCAAACAGATATTCCAGCCAGTCCAGTCACTCATGGCAGCACACAAACGCAATGAATCAATGAACTACAATGATACAAGTCAAATCACACCATACAAAGAGGTTCTAGCTTCCCTTACCTGGAACGAGCTAGTTTTAAATGCCTCGACACCGAACAACGGAGAACCACAGCTCTAGGAGAAGATCGCAGAGCTGGAAAAAGTGAACAGAGGGTGTTTACTACTGAAGCTCTAACACTACACACGGGAATAGGACCAGGGATTTAGGAGTATGGGTTGGGAATACTTACGTGAGTCAAGAACGGAGTCAAGCGGAACGTGAACTGAAGGTATGCGTTGGAACCCTAGCAGAGGCGGCAACCGCTCTCAGGGAAGGGAATGTGTTTTTTACGAGAATGAGCACAAGTTAGGGTTTGGGCACTTTAGGTCAGAAATCGAATTTGGTCAACCCCTTAGGCCCATAAGATTGAAGAGTCTATAAAATAAAAAGGGGCAGAATTAATTGGGCCTTACAGACAACAATCCAATAAAATGTAATTTAAAAGAGTTAAAGGAACACTACAATAAAATTTATCACTAAATAATGCATGTAAGTAATATAAGAAATACATAGGTAAATCACACTAGGAAACTATTAGGTAAAAAAAAAGTTTATGCTTTTGGATAAATATATGGATAAGTTCACTCTTTTAAATTGATAATGAAAACTAAAGTGTTCTGTTAAAAGAATTACACAAGCTAGAGCACACAAATTTCCGAAAGCTTTTAATTTAAGATATTTTAGGCATATCAACTCTTCTCCTTCAAGATTATTTTATTTATAGAGGTATTGAAAAAATAATCATTGCAAATCCTTTCTAGTCGTTGTGTACCTTGAACTGTTCTTTATTCTTCAAACTATGTTTGCCTTTGTAGACAAAGAAAGTTGCAATAAATAATGTTCATATAACATTAAATGAAACTTCTTCATGAAGATATTTCTGATATTATTTGGCATCACTTCCCAGACTTAGATTGTATTGCTTTTTATCTCATTTCTAGTGAAGTTCACAACTGTACAAAGTGGATGGTCTATATGGACAATGTTTTCAAAGGGTTTCTTGACATATGGTAGCTTTAACATACTATTCGAGATGTTTGATGTAAACATATATTACAAGATCCTCTTGACAATTAGATAAAGAATATTATCTAAAAAAGCATAGTAAAGACATTTATAACGTCTGAATTATACAATGTAATGTTAAATATTACATATTTTATCATTGATATATTACAAGCTACTTTGCGTTGCGCTCGTTATAACGTCTTCACTATTATATGAATAATTATTATTTGATAATAAAATTAATTTCTTTTTTACAACAAAATTTTCCTAGAAAACATAATAATAACATAACTTTATATTCATTTATATGTCAATATTTTACACATTTTTAGTTGTTCATAAAATATTACAAAAATATATACTTTGTACAATATTAAGAATTCTACATCAGAATAGAAGACTATCTATATCCACGAGACAATCTTCAGAAGATCTCCTAACAATTTACCAAACAACTCTTACCGAGTAGGTTCTTCTTCTACTCATACAACATGTACATGTGAAAGAAAACTATGAAAGGAGTGATGTCTTTGTAAGCGTTGAATATTAATCTCAATAAACTCAACAAACAATACATACACTAGAGGCCTATAATTGGACCTACAACTACAAGACTCAATCTCATTTTATCAGACATATGAATCCATATTCTGCTTTTGATGATTCACCATGAACATCAAAAGTTACTTTGGGAAGTGATTAGGTAGTTGAGTATTTATCATAAAAACATTGGTACAATCATAATAATTTTTTTCTCGATAATATCAACCATTTACCGATCCACAAAAAGATATATATACTCACTACCTAACTTTGGCGATGTTGAATATGTATCAGATAGTCTAAGTTTGTCCCATGAATATCTAGTCTAGGGCGTTATTCTAAATTATTCATACATTCACCTACTTGGTTAAACTTCCTTAAACCCACCATGGTCCCTACCTTTCATCCCACAGTTTACCAAACTATGACTTACCAAAGACAAATACATGAGTTTGATCTCAACTCATCGGAACCAAACCTAAGACTTTTTTTGAATAGACATTAGGGATGAAAAATGTATTCGTGCCCGCAGGTATCCACGGATAAAATCCGTAGCAAATAGTTGGTACCCGCGAATGCGAATGAAGAATTTGGCATCTTAGTTTGGTGAGAGACTATTGGGTTAAAATATCCAATCTTGCAAATGATTGCAAGAGATTTTCTAGTCATTCCTATCTCAATTGTTGCTTATGAGTCTTCGTTTAGTACTAATGGTCGATTTCTCAGTCCACATCGCAGTAGATTACACCTAGACACTTTAGAGGCATTAATGTGCATTCAAGATTGGTTATGGACTGACATAGAAGGTAATTAAATTAACATCATCGAATTACATATTTATATATATTCATTCAAATTAATTGTTACAATGAATTGATTTTCCTTTCCAAATTGAAACTGGACAAGCTGAAACTTAATACAATACTAGAGGATATAATTGATGATATTGTTAGTAGTTTTTTTTTTATATTTCATTCTAATTTTACTAATAGTGTCACTTTGTCAAAATGAAGATAATGAGGATAAATTTTTTAGTGTCATTTTTTATAAGAATTGTTTTATAAATGACTTCTATTTGGATTTAGATGTATGTTTTAAGTACTGTTAATTTCGATATAGGTTTTAATTTTATTTAGTTGTCTATTGACTTCTATTTGCATGTATATTTTAAGTACCGTTTGTTTCTTTTTTTTATTGTTTTTGCAATTTTATTTAAATCTCATTTAAAAACATATAATTTTTTTTAATATTTACGGGTACCCATAAGTTGAAAAAACTCTAAGGGTTTTTTTTTCTGTGGATATCGAGTGGGCAAACAAGACGGGTGCAAGTCGATTTTTTTCATGTAGGTCGGGTTGCGTGTAGGCACTATTTGTACCCGACCCAACCTGTTTTCATCCCTAACGAACATACTCTTACACATTTTATAAAATGTGATGACTATCAAAAGATGTCATTCATGACCATATATATGTATATATACATATATACATATATATATATATACATATATACATATATATACACATATATACATATATATGTATATATACATATATACATATATATGTATATATGTATATATGTGTATATATGTGTATATATATGTATATATATATATATATGTATATATATGTATATATACATATATATATATATATATATATATATATATATATATATATATATATATATATATATAT
>Ga0209589_1010904_pt1 | contig 13057 bp, 6 predicted proteins | sample CowpeawhiteBW_FD_187525 | JGI IMG/M metagenome (GOLD analysis project Ga0209589, IMG submission 187525) | Root nodule microbial communities of legume samples collected from California USA - Cow pea white BW (SPAdes) (version 2) | ecosystem: Host-associated > Plants > Roots > Nodule | place: USA...
AAGCAAGCACATTGATGTTCGATTTCACTTCATCCGAGAACAAGTGAAAGAAGGAAATGTAGAGTTGGAGCACGTTGAAAGTCGTGCACAAGCTGCAGATATGTTTACAAAGCCGCTGCCATCCTCTTTGTTTGAGAACAACAAGATGATACTTGGAATGAAGGACAAGAAGAGCATTTAAGTTTATGGGGGGATTTTGTTAGGTAAACTTAAATGTGGATAGTTGGTAGTTGGAAGGTGTGTAGTTGGTAGTTGGAAGGTGGGTAATTAGAAGTTGTTGTATTAATGGGTAGTTAGAAGTTGTTGTATTAATTGTGAGTTAGGTAGTAGTTATATTTAATGAATGTAGTTGAAGGGTAATGTCCAAAGGCCTATAAAAGGACCATGTAGTGCTTCATTTCAAGACACAACAAATCTGAATACAAAGAGTGTTTATCTAGAGAGACTTGTTTGTCAACAGAACAATCTAATTTAAAAAAATAAAGCAATCATTTAACAGTTTGTTTGTATCACAAACTTCCCATTGATCAGAAGGTTACCAGAGGCCGACAAATAACAGAACACATGAAAAATGTATAAAAACAACACACGTGGATAAAATTCAACATGCAGATGAAGCAATTAACCAAATCAAATCTCTCCGATGTTCTTGTCTAGAACTTGGACTGTAGATAGTTGACGGTAGTCTTGTCCAAATGGAAAGCCTTAACAAGAACGTCGGTATCTATGTCAGGCGTAGACCCAAACACTGCATTACCAATGGTGATGACTCCTGGATTCTGGCTGCTAAGTGCTGCAATGGCCACAGCATTGCCGTACCCAACATTTCTCTGGTAATGGATGAGTCCCGTCGGGAACACAAACACGTCACCCTTTTGTAGAACCTTCCTGAGGTGACGGTTTTCAGGGTTGGAAGTGATGAATCCAACTTCTAAGGTGCCTTCGAGAAGGGTCAACACTTCAGTGGCGCGAGGGTGTGTGTGAGGAGGGTTAATTCCCCATGGGGCATAGTCAATGCGAGCCATTGAGATGCCGAGAGTGTTCAGTCCTGGAAGCTGAGTCACAAAAACTGGTGTCACTTTAGACCCAACTGGGTTTGTGGTGTTTCCTGCTATGTGAAGACCACTGAAGAGGAAGTCATCTTCCTCAACAAGTTTTGGATCCTTGCATGCCAAGCCATTCACCAACACTGCCTCAATTGATCAAGTTCCATAATAATGCATTAGATGTCAGTTTTAAAGAAAAAGAAGAAACTGGTAATATAAAAAATTCGTGCATGTATATGCTAACCTTGCCCTTTAGGGTCTGCCACACAGAAATCTTGGAGAGCACTGGTATCAGCTGCTAAAGCAACTGAAAGTGAAAGAGACAGAAGTAACATCAACAACGAGAAATTAGTCATTTGACAAGAACTCAAGAAGAACTACAGTGGATTTTGCAGTGACAAAAATAAGTATCGACTGGTTGTACTAATTGCTTATTGGTGAATGAATATGGCATTGGATTAAGGTCTATTTATAAACCAATATTGTTTGTAGTACAGAAGATGCGATATAAGAAGAGAATAAATCATGTTTGACGTGGTAAGAGAAAGTGATAAGGGTTTTTCTGAAGGTGGCATGTGGAGATTGTAGAGGGGTTATTTCTTGCTGTGGATATAATGCCGGCAGAAAGTGTTGTTGCCATTCGGCTAATCATCTAGAAAAGAAGAACAGTATGAACACCAAATCGATGACAACCTCTGTTTTGGTTGAAGGTAATGTAGGGTTACTTCCATCAATTTTTACCGAAGCTATCATAATCCATTTAAATGTATGTAATATACAAAAAATTAGTAATTCTATCTTTAATTATCAATCATGATATAAAATAATATTCAAATTAGTGATTAATATAGTAATACATTTGATCACATTCCAACCAGAGACTATATTAAGATTGACATTTTCAATACATGAGAACAACAATTTCTGCATTAAAAGCAGCAGCAATATGTATATATGCAACAACAAAAAATTCTGATTTCTAAAAATTTAGTTGTGATATTATAATTTTCCAATAATATAATAAGGCAATGAATGAAAGGTAGCATGTTCACGCAACTGCTGCTAGTGTTTTTTAGCATGTAACACAATCAAAATTTTTTGAAATTTTTTTCTTACAATCTGAATTGTTATTTTTTGAGTGCCTTTTACTTTTTTTATTTTCTCATTTTTTTTTATATTTTAAATCCATTTAAAATATGTCAATTTAGATTTTAAAAAAAAAAATGTCAAAATTTAGTTGTTATAGTATCATTATCCTAATTATTATACTTTATCATCCCAAAAATCTAAGTTCCAATTAACAACCAAGCATAATGTATTTGACTATTTTAAACAATTTTAAGTACTAAAATGTTTATTTTAATGTAAAGTTGGTATTATTAAAAAATCGAAAAAGCCAAAAATCGAATTAAGAAATATTTAAATACTATATATTGCTTATTATGGTTCTATTGTTGGATGAAATATTTTAGATACCAATGTCAAAACCTCGTCAAATTAAACTTCAAAGTTTTTGCTTATTTCTTTTCACTTTCCTCTTTTATATTAATCTATCCAATTTCACTACAAAAAAAAAATGTTTATCTAAGCCATGATTCTTTTAATAAAGTAAATTAAAACATTTATTTTCATTTCTTCTTTAACGAAAGATGTATCTTAAACTATTTATGAGATCTGCACTAAAATAATATAACCAATCATTCCATCTAGTTTTAGAAAAACAAAATCATTTAAGTCATTAAAATAGCACGTATGCTTGTTAACCATTAAAATAAGGGATTAACCATTTTTTTTTCTAACACAACTGAACCAAAAGCAAGCACACTATAATAAAGAATTTAAAACAATGTTATTTTTCATGAGGAATGTGCTTATTTTAACTTAATTATGTTAATAATTGTAATAAATATGTATATAATTTATCTAATATTTATGTTATTTTTACTATTACTTATTTAAAAAATTTAGATAAATTAATATCAAAACAGAATAAACTATAGATAAGTTAACATCTTAAACTCTTATATTATATTAATTTATATGTTATATTTGTATATATTAACAATATATTATCAATAATTAAATTATTTATTTATTTATTTGTTTGTTAATTAACATACGTTCTACACTCTCTTAGCATGCTAAACATAATTCACATAGGCATGAATTGATAAATTTATTTAATGGAAAATTAACATGACACTAACCAGGAAAGAAAATGGCAGGAATAATGAAAGAAAACCATGCGAAAATTTGAGGTCTGGAATACTGACATGGGCAATGACAAGAACTTATATGTCAATAGTGAAATAATACCGAACCAGAATAAAAAACACAGAAACAGGCCAATCCTATAAATTAATGAAAGAAATGATAGAACTGAATAACAAGAAAAGCCAAATACAAATGGATAATGGACACACACAATTCAACACTCAGAGGAAGCAATAATTAATAAAATTCGATGTCTCCGATGCATGATCTTGTCTAGAACTTGGACTGTAGATAGCCGATGGTAGTCTTGTCCAAATGGAAAGCCTTAACAAGAACATCGATATCTATGTCAGGCGTAGACCCAAACACTGCATTACCGATGGTGATGACTCCTGGATTCTGGTTGCTAAGTGCTGCAATGGCCACAGCATTGCCATACCCAACATTTCTCTGGTAATGGACGAGCCCTATCGGGAACACAAACACATCACCCTTCTGTAGAACTTTTCTAAAGTGACGGTTTTCGGGGTTGGAAGTGACGAATCCAACTTCTAAGGTACCTTCGAGAACGGTCAACACTTCAGTGGCGCGAGGGTGCGTGTGAGGAGGGTTAATGCCCGTTGGGGCATAGTCAATGCGAGCTATGGAGATGTCAAGAGTGTTCAATCCTGGAAGCTGAGAAGCAAAAACTGGTGTCACTTTAGACCCAACAGGGTTCGTGGTGTTTCCTGTTATGTGAAGACCGCTGAAGAAGAAGTCATTGGCCTCAACCAGTTTTGGATCTTTGCATGCCAACCCGTTCACCAACACTGCCATAATATTCATCAAAACCATGGTGAACATAAACTCTAAAGTAATTATTACATGTAACTATCATAAAAAAAATAACTTTTGTATCTGCTATTTATACCTTTCTCTTGTGGGTCTGCCACACAGAAATCTTGGAATGTACTGGTAACAGCTGTTAGAACAACTGAAAGTGAAAGAGCCAAAACTGTCAGAAAAAATGAGGGAATAGCCATTTGAGAAGAATAGCACAAAAGCACTAGTGGAATTGGTAGTTGCAGAAGATTTATGTGTGTTTTAGTAATAACTGGTTGTTGGTGATTTATAACATTGTATTGAGGTCTATTTATAAAGAAATGTACATGTGAAGGCACATATATGGCGCCATATTTAAGAACAGAATTGGTCGTGTTTGAAGTGGTAATAGAAAGAATGATGTAGGGTTTTGCTGAAGCTGGTAGAAAGAAATATATTTTATGCTATGGATAATGCCGGCGATGCTGCATTCGGCTATAGATTACAACAGAAGAATCTCTCAGAGGATTAAATTTTGTTCATAATTATTGATTAATCTAATTGAAGCACCTAACTCTTCCATTTGTAAGGAAAAATATTCTATAAGCAGAAAGTGTGAGTGACCAATAAGATAAGGGTGTTATTGTGTATTCTAAATGCATGGCAACAGTTTCTAATTTGGTTTGGAGCTGTTGTATGTACTATAGTTCTAAGAAATTTCTTGGTCAAGCTTTTGACCAAGAGTATACGAATGGGAGAAGATACATTTCGAGTACATACTTTAGATCTACGACAAACAATCTATAGAAAAAGAAAAGATAGTATAAAGTTTAGAAATATGATTAATCGAAGTAAAGCTCTATAAAAGTTTTTTCACTTTTTCTCTTCTGATTTGAAAACAAGTTCACGGCAATATTTAACATTTTTCTTGATTTTTGTGACAGTTCTTCGGGCTAAATTGCATAAGTTAGTCTAGTCGAAAGTTTATTTTTATTGAATATTTGCATGCGAAGCATTTAGAGATTCACCAAGATGTGGTTATTAAAATAGCTTTCGAAACATGTATCAGATGATTTGAAGTTATTTCCAAAAGGATTAAATATGATTTTAATCTTTTAAGTTTTTAGTGAATTTTGGAATTGATTTCTCTTAGAAATTTTTGACCAATTTAGTACTTCATCTCTAAAAATGTATGGATATAATCCTTTTAACCAGATTTTGTTAAGTTTCAAGCGCATTTCATGATAATATTTAAATTTTTTACATCGTTTGACCCATTTTTGCTTAAATGCTAACTCAAATATTATCATAAAATGCATTTGAAACTTCAAATAAACTTAACAAAATTTGATTAAAAGGACTAAATTCACGCATCTCTAAATTAGTCAAAAGTTTCGATGAGGGACTAATTCCAAATTTCACTGAAATTTGAGAGACTAAAAATATATTTAATACTTTCCAAACAATTGTAGAGTTTTAATTCGAATAGATTTCAATTTCTTTCGAGAAAAAGAAATTATTAAATTCGAAGATTAATTTAGTAAAAAAAATGCCAAATAACTTTGGGTTTTGTTTTTTCGTCCACTCAGAGCTGCTTGGGTTTGGGTTTTAAGGCCATGATTGCCCAAAATAAAAGCCCATCAAATTTACAAAACCACCTTCAACACGATGCCACAGAATGGACAATTCTATTTACACTCCTCTTATTTATCTTTGTCCTCTCTTTCACACACACACAAATTGAAAGTGACATAATATTAAGAAAAACTTTAATTGAAGAGAAAACTCTAAAAATCAAGTATTTCCATAAAACGGTACCGATCATTATAATTATATTAATTTGTATGCGTGACAGTTGTACGCACGTGGAAGCAGCGAAAAAGATTAAAATGAATGGGCTTTCCCATTTTTTATCAGGAGGGATGCCAAGGAAATTTCCTAGTTATGTCTTTCTTCCTCTTTGTTATTTATTTATTTATTTTTGTTTTCATCACTCATTCTCAATTTTTTTGTTTCATTCCACACCAAACAATTTCATGGCCCAGAGGCCACTTGTTTCTCATATTTTCAAAAGTTAGTCAAATTTTAATATTTTCAGAAACTATATTAAAATTGAAGAAAGTGATTTGAAATAATCTACCAATTTTAGAATATTTTTGCATGAAGAATACGTTGTAGACATTAATTTGTAAAACGATTTAGAGAAGAAAATATAGGATAGAAAAGGAAATATAGGAGATTGCAAACACACTTTTGGGATAAATTCATTACATTTACTTTTTTCTAACTTTGATAAAATTCCATTCAATGTTCTTTCCTTTATTATTAGACAATTTATTTCGATGCATATAAAACACCGTAGTACTATGTATCTTTCTTATGCAGTTACGGAAATTGATGGATGTTAGAAGTTATGTAAAAGTAATTAAAACATATAAAGTATAATTTCGCTAAAACAAGAAAGTGACTATATGTTAATGTTACCCTTGCTTTTGTCTGAAAATACAAATGTTGATTTATAATTCACCAAATTAATGAATTTAATAGTTAGCGTATCATTCACTAGTTCGTCGTATTAAAGAGAATATTGAATGATATGCAACTATATCCAATTTTTCTAAACATCACCATTTTTTTTTTTAAGTTAGTTAGATTCAAATTTATTTTCTCAAATGATATGACCCCTTGTATAAACTACCAAATTTTACGGATCAGACATTCCTATTAATAGAAAACATTGCTGACAGTTATAGTTTTCCTTTAACACACAAATGATCATAAAGAATAAGCTAGCGAAAAAGATTAAGTGACAGGAGAATATTATTAAAACTCCATCCATAGACTTTCAGAGACTTAACTTTGAAGAAGGCTTCACAGTTTTCCTGCTTTTTCGTCTTCTTTCTATTCTTACGAACCACGCATAATTATAAGTGTACCACACAAATTAACTACATACCGTTGCATTGACATCTTATTCATATAAAAAACAGTATCTTACCAATAAACATACATCTTGTCATGCTCAGACAATTTTATCAGGATAAATGCTTAGTCTGTCTAAACCTTGTACAGCCAGGATAAATCAAGCACGTATGGAACAGCATGTCAATGAAAACCTAAAACAATTACTGTTTAGTTCGTAGACAGGCAAAAGATATCAAAAGAGGAGAGGTGAAGAGAGAAAAAACATGTCACTAACTATTACAAACATCCAAGACTTGATCTCTCAAAAAACAGAAACATTGTCAAGAGAACCCAGTTTATACAATGTCAACAATCGATAATAAGCATACACATTACGTCAATCTAATTTGACTGCATCACAATTAAAACTTACACCACTCGCTCAAAGCCAATCACATTGATATTTGAAACAATTTTTGATAACCGAAGGAAGTGTCTTAAGCTGGAATTTCCTCTTCTTCCTCGTCCTCGTACTCATCGTCAGCAGTAGCATCCTGGTACTGTTGATACTCCGCAACAAGATCGTTCATGTTACTCTCAGCCTCAGTGAACTCCATTTCGTCCATTCCTTCCCCAGTGTACCAATGCAAGAAAGCCTTGCGCCTGAACATAGCCGTGAACTGCTCACTAACTCTCCTGAACATCTCCTGGATTGAAGTTGAATTGCCAATGAAAGTGGAAGCCATTTTGAGACCCTTAGGCGGGATATCACACACGCTGGACTTCACATTATTAGGTATCCACTCAACGAAATATGAAGAATTCTTGTTCTGCACATTGATCATTTGCTCGTCTACCTCCTTTGTGCTCATCTTACCACGGAACATTGCTGATGCAGTCAAATAACGACCATGACGAGGATCAGCAGCACACATCATGTTCTTAGCATCCCACATTTGCTGTGTTAATTCAGGAACAGTCAAGGCACGGTACTGCTGAGATCCTCTAGATGTCAAGGGTGCAAATCCAACCATAAAGAAATGGAGCCGGGGGAATGGGATAAGATTAACAGCAAGCTTGCGAAGATCTGAGTTCAGTTGCCCAGGGAAACGTAGACAGCAAGTAACTCCACTCATGGTGGCAGAAATCAGGTGGTTAAGGTCACCAACTGTAATCAAAACCAGAAATTAATTAATTAGAAAAATTGAACTTCCAACTAGTCTCCTGTTTGCTTCAAGGCCCCATATAATTTATTCATAAACTAACAGTTGTCGGGTAATATATGGAGGTATCAAAATTGATCCAGCAGTGGCGAAAAATGTACAATTGATTAAGAACTGAAAAATTAAGGTGATCTGGTGGGTTAAATTTTATTCAGGTGAAAGAACCACAAAAAATCTAATCTTCCAAACTTTTGAAAAAACGTCCATAAGAACAACAATTTTAGAAGCATCAATTCTTTCGAAATCGATTGCATAAAAATCTCAAATAAAGTGACCATATGCCATTAGAGATAGTGACTGAAAAGCAAATTGATAGAAGAAGTTAAACAACAACACCCACCAGCAACGAGCAAGACACAAGACCTAACCCTACTTGAATACCCCCCATGGCCCCACTAACACAACGACATTTCATCCCTATTAGAATAAACTTCTCCACAAAACTTGAACAAGATAAAAATAAGATAAATGAAATCAACTTCTCCCACAGGCTAAAACTAGCTTATACAGAACCTAATTGAAAGAAATTCTCTCTTAATATTCCAAAAGGTTGATTTTAACTTACATAGAAGTTAATTTTACTTTGTTTTTATTTCATTTTCCTAGAAGCGTTATCCACTCAGAGACTTAAATCTAATTTAAATCGTGAAATTGAAAGTTAAAAAAAAAAAGATAACTACAGAAAACATTTACTCATCTTTTCAACACACAACAACAGAACAACACCAACAAAAAGTGATTAAGAAAAAGAGAAACAAGAAACGTACAGGTGGGTGTAGCGAGCTTGAGGGTCCTGAAACAAATGTCGTAGAGAGCCTCATTGTCCAGAACCATGCACTCATCAGCGTTCTCTACAAGCTGATGAACAGAGAGCGTAGCATTGTAAGGCTCCACAACGGTGTCAGAAACCTTAGGAGAAGGGAACACCGAAAACGTCAACATCATCCGATCTGGATACTCCTCACGAATCTTTGAGATCAAAAGCGTCCCCATGCCGGAACCCGTTCCACCCCCAAGAGAATGGCACACCTGAAACCCTGCCACGTCACCACCAGTCCAGTTCCATCAAAAACACGAGCAAATCAATTGAAATTAGTGAGAAACTGGGAAATTAAAAGTTGCGGTGGTACCTTGCAAGCAATCGCAATTTTCGGCTTCCTTGCGAACGACGTCGAGGACTGAATCGATGAGTTCCGCGCCTTCAGTGTAGTGGCCTTTAGCCCAGTTGTTACCGGCGCCGGACTGGCCGAAGACAAAGTTGTCGGGGCGGAAGATCTGGCCGTAGGGGCCGGATCTGACGGAGTCCATGGTGCCGGGTTCAAGATCCATGAGGACGGCGCGTGGAACGTACCTTCCGCCGCTGGCTTCATTATAGTAGACGTTGATGCGTTCGAGCTGGAGCTCGGAGTCGCCGCTGTACTTTCCGGTGTGGTCGATGCCGTGCTCGTCGCAGATGACCTCCCAGAACTTGGCTCCGATCTGGTTACCGCATTGCCCTCCCTGGATGTGCAAGATTTCTCTCATTTTCGACCGCGAGTGTGCAAGAACGTGAGAGACAGGAAATTAGGGTTTGAAGAAACTTGGGATTGGTTTCGAAGGAAATGGAAATGAATGAGAGGGGTCAATGGTGGGGAGAATTTGAAGGACGGGTTTGTTTTGTAATTGTGTTATGTCCTGAGGGCTTTTTCGGAATAGACTGGATTTTTTTTAAATCAGTGCTTTGCTGTGCTGAGCTGTGAATTGCGATAAGGAACCAACCAAACGACACTGTTCTGGAACCGTTTCATCTCTCACCGTTGATGCCACACCAGAGACTGTTACCCTTTCACTTTCTGTTGCGTTGTCTCTTACAAAAAGATGGCATTGTAAAAATTTCTTGCATCTAACCAAATTACAAATCCATTACACTTGCAAAAGTTAACTGTATATTAAATATAAAATGTATATTTTAAAAAAAATTTGTATTAGTTATACAGAAATTTATACAATAATATTTTATGCTTACTATCTCTATCTATCACATTATTTATCGAAGGGTTTTTTCATATAATCAAATCTAGAAAGAACAGTTGGGTTGGACCAAATGAAATTCTTAATTTGAATTTTACAAAAAAAGGAAATGAAACATTAGTTCATTTTGGAAGAATTTAATGGTACGAGAATGGATATTTCGAATAAAAAGATAGGCAAATTGAGTAGGTGATTTCTTTATTTATTATTTATTTATGAATATTCCAATTTGAATTATAATTTATTAAGAACTGTGTTATGGAATATTAAAATGGCAGTTGAATGAGTGAGGTGGGCCGGTGAGAATTGATGGCTTATAGCCCAACCCAGCTGTCAATAATTTCTCCAAATTTTCGATCCAACATTTCAATAAACAGTCACGAGTGGTTGTTGATGAGTTCTACAATAAAATAAAAATTTATCTTTAAATGAGAGAAAAATAGATAGTGTAATTTAAATTTGAAGTACAATTAGAAAGTAATTAAATGAGAGAAAAATAGATAGTGTAATTTACATTTGAATGATGTTAAGTATACCATTAGAGTGGGTGAGTGGACATTGTTGAAAAGATAAGATTTTGGAATGAGTCGTAGGTAAAGTGGGAACAATCTAATTCAAATTTTCATTTGTATGTTTCTGTTGCCTGCAACAACTACGACGCTCCTCCCTTTGACTTCATCATCAAACACACATAACACAAAACTATAACCCATCCTCACTTTTCAAATCTCTGTTTCGTTCCGTTTAAATTTTCGAAAATAATCATTCTTATGAAATGCTTTCAAAAGTGTTTTGAAGTTTTGAATGAGACAAACATTAGGTAATGATGAGCATGTACAACTGCACAGACCCAATTCTTGAATCTGAGTGTGACCCCTATTTTTTGACTTCTTGTGATTCAAATAAAAGTTTTCACACTGTGCGACCCCTTTCTAGATTTTCCTCCTTTATTTTCGGCCCACTTTGCTGAAAAAAGTTGCACTGATTTCATCAGATCGGCCCATATCAAAACAAATAAAATAATTATTAAATGCACTCCCTTAAATGATAAATATACTTTTTGTTATATTTTCATTATTTATTTTTCAAATTTACCTCTTTGTTAGAAACTAATTGAAATGATTTAAAAGTAACAATCTATATAAAAAAACTACAAATAAGCATAATGGAATAATATAATGTAATTGAATTTGTTTACTTTCAATATTTAATTTTCATATGTCTTCCGAGTAAGAATTTATTACAAAGATATTAGATTATAATATGATTTGAGTGAAACCTAAATAAGAGGTTACTACTATTTTTAATTTGAAATATTAAAATAATGTGCTTAGGAATTTTATTACATGGTACTCAGTTTCTTTTATATAATATAAAATATAGACTCATACTTTGTTTCCAACGTATAATTCACATATGTTATTTTTAGCATCAAATTTTCATTTATTTTTCTTGTTTGATTTTTCACGTTGTCATTTTTTTCTTTTACTTTTTGATCAAGTTATACTTCAATTCATTATTTATATTGTTCACTCTCTTTGAAAAGATAAAAGAGGTGTATTCATAATGAAGTAGGTGTATTTGGCAATTTCAATAGCATGTGATTTTCTTATCCAGGTCCCCCAAATAATGAAGTAGGTGTATTTGGCGCGTGTGATTTTCTTAATAATAAAAGTATCCAAAAGTCTCGTGTTGGGCCTAATTTGAAGTGAGCTAAGACAGTATTATCGAAGTTAAATTTTGTATCTCTATAATATTATCTGTTTGAAAGATATCTTTCCTTTATAATTTTATTCTTAGATGATATTTGAGTGAATTAAAGAGATAATAATAATATATAAGAAGTACCCTCTACCGACTCCTAAGTAGATTTGTAGACCCGCGGAATCAATTTCCATTTTCCAACCAATTTTGAATGAATGTTTGATCCTTTTTTTATTTTGGTTTGGTGAGGTTGCCGGTGTCCCTAAGAATGGAGCGTCAGAAATCTCCAAACTCGGTAACTCACCTTGCCCCTTCACCACCAGACATCTACGTGTGCCACCTCTTAAACAAAATAATACCATATCTCCATGCCTAATTCTCTATTCGCAAGGAACCTTATCCCACGTCCACAACACTTTCTTCAACACCCGAAATATTCAAATTATTTTTGTCATTATAACCGATCAATTTCCATTAATTATGTCATTAATGATGTCTCTATCCTTCATTTGATTAAATTAATGTATGAGCAGGGAAGCTGAAGTGACAAGGACATTTTTTTGTTCATTAGTTTGGTATGTTAGTTAGCAGGCTTGATTGACGTGCATTTATAACGTGTGTTATTGCGTTAGGTGATGAAGATTGAAATTTGGGGATAAAAGGTGTCTTCTTTTGTCTGATTGATCACCCCAGTTGCCTTCAGCACAATCAATTTCAACAATCTTGTTCTGTAAAAGTTGTTGATTCAATCTACCAAGGATTTCAAATGTTCCTCTAGCTAAATATCCCTCAAGATGTAACAAAACTAAATGCGAGGTGCTTGCAAAGGTTAGTAATGGCTAATTAAGGACCACGGGTGGCCCATAACTTCAGAAGTGACCACTAACCAGAACCAGAAAATCCGTTTCTAATAACATCAGACAAATTATACCTATTAAATGAGATGTGTTGGGGGAAGGTTTATGCATCAGCTCAATGCACCGCACCTCACAATCAATGACTAATACCTGCAGAACTTATTCTAACATTGATAGCAAAAGAGAAAGAAATCTGGTATTCGAGGTACCAGGCCTCCAGAGAGAAAAGAGAATTTCAATGTAAAAATATTCTTCCCCATTCAAAGGTTCATTACACTGCTTTTATTGCATGCATAAT
>Ga0209589_1010907_pt1 | contig 13054 bp, 11 predicted proteins | sample CowpeawhiteBW_FD_187525 | JGI IMG/M metagenome (GOLD analysis project Ga0209589, IMG submission 187525) | Root nodule microbial communities of legume samples collected from California USA - Cow pea white BW (SPAdes) (version 2) | ecosystem: Host-associated > Plants > Roots > Nodule | place: USA...
GATTGGGTTTGAACAAAAATCCAGATGGAAAGATCTTTGAACAAACTTTTGAGGGATTCGAATCCCAGAACTCAGGTTCCATTTGAACAGTGGGAAGGAACGAGTCTTTCACATGGTAAATGGAGGGGTTTTTCTGAGTGATTGGTTGGGGTTGGGAAACTATTTGTTTTCCAGATTGTTTGGGATGAAGGGTAACTTTAGACTGGGCTAAAGATGAAATTATGTCCTTTATATATATATATATATATATATATATATATATAACTTTTTTAATTTCATTTAAAATTTTTGAATTTTAATTTTTTTTTCAGTTATTTTTTTTATTTGTTTTTAATATTTGAAGTTTTTAATTGGAAGTGGAAAATAATTTTGGGGTGTGATTTGTGTGATTTTGCTCAAATGCTAAAATGGTAGTTATGGGATTTGAAGATTTTTGGAGGTACATAATAAATTTTGGAGGTGCAGAAAAAGACCCCTTAGTTTTTAAGCCACGCTAACCTACAAATTAGTATTTTAGTTTCCCATAATGGATGAATAATATTTTATATAATTAAAAATTATAAATGAGACATATTTTTATTATACAAATTATGTTGTATTATATCTAAAATTCATTAAAACTTATTATTTTTAATATATATTATATTTTGGATTTATCATAAATACTTTAGTTCTAAAATAAATTTTTATATGTTTTAAAATCATTGAAACGTAGTTCAGATATTAAAATAAAATATTACAGCTTAAAAAGTTTAACTAGGTTAATACAAATTATAAATAAATAAAAGAATGATAAAGATTGTTTTGTTAATTATGCTGATAGTTTGTAGAATAAACGTCTAAATGAGGTAAAAAAAAAAAAATAGAATATTGAAGATGTTGAGTCCTGGTAGTGAAATTTTCATTTTTAGATGTATACTGTAATTTATACTACAAAGAGTGGACTAATTTAATTTAGCAATTTTTAGCAAGAGTGATTCTGTGATTGAACTTGCACCAATGCACTCATTTTTCTTGTCTAAATCAATCAGTATGGTCCAAATTTTGCACCAATACATTACTTTTTATATTTTTTAACAAATTGAATTCAATACAAACTTACAATGTAAAATTTATATTTTTTAAAAGATTAAAAAATATGCACAATAAGAAAAATATTTCAATTTTTATCTTGTATTTTTGAATAAGGAATATCAAGAATTCCAAAAACTTAAAATACATCATATTTGAATTACTTTTAACTAAATTCCCTTCATTCTTTTAAATATTTTATTTAGTTTGAGTAATTAAAATATCCTACATTTAAATTTTCTTGTTTAAATTGAATTTCACATAAAAATTTAATTTAAAAATATCTATTTGAAAATTAAAATTTATAAAAAATATTATTTAAATGTAAATATTAAAATAATATTTAACAATTGTTTGTTTATTATGTATATGTGTATAGAGAATAGAACTGACAATTTAGCACAACTCATGAAACTTAGCCTTGATCAACATGGGTTGGAGTAAAAAAAAAAACATAAGACCAAAAAACCCACATAAAAAAGTTCAGGGCCAATTGAGCAACAAAAGCCAAAATAGTTAGTCTAGATAAAAAATTGAGTTAAGTCGGTTTAGATCAGAAATTGAGTCAAAACGACCTACGTAGATGGTTAAGCTAAGTCAGTCAAGCTAAAGAATCAAGTCAAGCCAAACCGGGCCGAAGTTCAAGCAAAATCAATCGAGTTGAAGAATCAAGCTGAGCTAACTCGATGAAAGCACTATTGTTGTGTTCAATCACACCTGAATCCAACATTTCTCTGGTTAGTTTTTCCATCTCATGCTTTTGGAAATAAGGGTACCGATAAGGTCTCATATTTACAAGATTAGTGCCTTGGAGGAACGATGTTCGATGGTCTGTTGATCATTATGGATGAAGCATGTTAGGTGTGTAAAAAAGGGTGGCAATAGGTTTTGGGTAAGGTTCTTCTTCAGAGGATTGTGGGGCTAAGGGTAACGCTTGGAGATGAAATATTTCTGCTATGTCTTGAGTTGTAGCCATATGTTTGAATTGGATTGCGGTTTCCTCAAAAGGATTAGGTTTGATATGACCTTTTAATTGTACCACCTTATCATCTTTGATGATTTTCATGGTCAAAGAATCATAATTTGTTAATACTAGCCCAAGAGATTTCATCCATTAAATCCCCCAAACTAAATCAGCCCCAGTAAGGAGTAAGGAAAATAGGTCAACTTGAAATTGATGTGAGTCAATTTTAATCCCTACATTAGGGAAATGAGAATCACATTTTATCTCTTCACCATTTCCCACCATCATTGAGAAAGGTTAGATTATTTGCATTTGTAGGCCAGAAAGTTGTTACTTTATCTTGCCTAAAATTGGGGTATTCCCACTACTCACAAGAATGACAACTGGGCTTTTTCCAATTACACCTTGAACCCAAAATGTTGGAGGGGTTATGTGACCCATCAAGGAATGAATACTGATTTGGGCATCTAGTGGGTCAGGAGAAAGTGATGGGTCGGATCCTAGATTTACATCTTGCTCAAAACATTTTAACAACTTGATGTGCTCATCATCAGCCATGGGAAATTCTATTGTTGTAATTAGAAGATGAAATCACTTCTGACATCAGTCCCCTGGTGTAAATCGTTCATCAAAATAGTAACAAAGTCCTTTTTCCTTGTGAGTTTGTAGGTTAGTGAGGGTGAGCTTGCGTATCGGAGAATTGGTGGGTGTAGGCAACGATTGTGGATACAATTGATGGTCCTGCCACTCTTGAAGTTGCAGAAGGCATGACTTTAGAAAGTGAGTTTGGTCGGAAAGGAATAACTTTACGTCAAATATCTGGTTTGAGACTAGAAATAAACAGCTCAAGTAAAAGGGCGTCGTTGAACCATGAACATGATAGCAAGATCATTGGAAAATGACGAACTTACAATTCTCTTGATGAAAGCACCAAATGATAAGATTTAGAAGAAAGAGGAAGGAAAGCTAGATAAATAGAAATAAAGAGAAGACGGAGAATGATTATTTTTCCTTCCCTTTCATAGTCAAAACAAAAGACATATATAATCTATTAGGGAATTAACTAACTTGTGCAAAACAAAAGGAAAAACAAAGGATAACATCTCATAGGACCTCTGCAAAACTAATAGAATCTATATCCTTCCAGATTTGCTACTGACCAAGTAATCTTCCAACTATTTGAGTTGTTTCTCCTTCCTTTTGGGCTTCACACAGTCACTATGCAGGTGCAAAACAAATCCTCATCTTTTGAACATATCTAATAGCATGTGCATCATAATTTCCATATGGTAGTTTTGTTTTTCTCCATAACTGCAACTCTCCAATAACAATAAAGAAACAAATGTAACCTTTGGGTTAGGGAGGAGGGGTCACTTCCTTTTGCATTACGAAAACACATTTTTCCTAAGATGCTATTTTATCTTCTGATTTTTGGCACGAGAACACTTTATAATTTTTTTGTTAATCATACGGGAAAAGTTAAAAGAAAAAAAAGATAACTTTGTGCGTTTGGTGTACCGGTTAGCAAACTTTTTATTTATTTACCTATAATCCTTTCAAGTAAAGTCACAATGACATTTTCACCGAAAAATAATGTTCAATGTGAAAGAAGAACCTCCAATGCATGCAATTAACTGTTTAACACAACACAATTTGCAACTTTCATAATCCAACACTTCAACTAAAAGTGACTATTCCCCGTAATTGAATTTAGAACAAGTCAAAGTCTATAAAAAGTAACAAAATGTGTAGTGTACACCAGTCCCTGTAACATTCACTATTAAGATGTTGTTAATGCCATATTTATTAGTTCAAATAATTTATTCAAGTTTGAATGTTGAACCAAATAGCGTTCCGAGGCTTCCATCAACACTTTCCAAGATCAGCCTAATCGGTTTGCATAGCATTGGTTGGCACAAACAACATGAGAAAGAACACTTTCCAACCACCATCACAACCAAACCAAGATCATAGATTTCGATTCATTCACGGAAGCCAAGTGTTAAATCTTTTACCCAGTTTTAGGAACTTGCACTTTCACTGTATCACTATTTTATAGCTTGAAAGTACTAAAAACAGAAGAATAAACAAAGGGTGGGTGATGGGGGATCATTTTGTTCCCTTATCTATAAGAGTTCTCGGGCATCATGATATTAACAATTGGCACTTGCCACGTGCAAATTCTTCATCAACCACTATGAAGTAGCTATAGCCAAAAGACAGTGCATGCTACAAGACAAAGTAATACAGATGGAAACTTCATCTATCGCTATCTTCTTTATATAAATGCCGGATACAGAAAAGAAAGGCTTACACTACTCACATGCTTGCCAAACATTGACGTCTTCGCCATGTGGTACCACAGTTCACAAATGCACACACTAATGTTTTTGGAACATTGCCAAACAAAAACTTAGGTAGGTAGGTATGTGAATGAGAAATTAAGAATAACAGTATGTAACTAGTAATTAATTACATTCTTCATTTTCTTTCATATAATATAATTCTTTACTTCTTTGGTACAATCTGCCATAGCCAATGGCAGAGTATCCTCAAGGAAATCTACAACAACGCTTTTATGGTATCACTTTTCACTACACCTGGTTACAATCTCAACATAAAGCTGTGCTATTCTTGTTCAAGGTAAGGCCAATGAAACAAAACAGAAAGCATATCAATAAGGTGAACACAAATTAGCAAAACTTGTAAGGCACTTATGTAAATATACAGTTAGAAAAAGGGTGAAGGAAAAAAAAATGAATTACATTCATGAGTGCCAGATTCCATTCAACATACTGCGGAACCGGTTTGTGGATAGCTTCTTCACAAGTTTCTTGGCGTCAGAAGAAACTTCAGCGAGTTTTTCTATGTTTTTTGCATATTCAGAACTCACAATCTTTTTCCTCCCACTAGTGCAACTCGATAAGGACATTAATATAGAGATTAAGAACTTTTTATTACCAGAATTCCCCTCCTCAGGATCAAGCAACTGCAGAAGAAGGGTAATATTATGGTCATCCTGCACGAATCGCTTTCTGTTCCTAGGAACCGTAACCATGCCAGAGAGTGCCTCAGCTGCCATTTCTCGAGCTTCAAAGGACTTTGCATTAAGAAACTTAACAAACTCTGGCATAAACCCTGCGTCCCCCATTGCTTTCTTGGCCTCCTCAGATGTTCCAGACAACCTAAACGCCACTTTCAATGCCAATTCCTGAATCGAAACCTCCCCATTTCGAATGTAGTATGTGAGTTGATCCACAAAGCCATAACTCATCAAAACACCCACAGAATCAGGTGAAGAGAAACACAAATCCTCAACAGCCCTCATTGTTACCTCCCTGGTTTTACAAGAATAAGACCACTTAGGATGCAAAACGCGCAACAGAGCACGAATCCCTCCCTCTCTGATCACCATCTGCCTAACCAACTCATCCCCAGAGGCAATACTCAAAATAAACCCAATCGAATTCACCTGAATCGCTTCCTCCTTCGACCTCACCAGCTTGATGAAAGTTGACACAGCACCCTCATCAACCATAAACCTCTTAATCTCCTCAACACCAACCAGATTCCTCAACACCCCACAAGCAGGTGCCACCAAATCACCTCCACAATCACCACCACCACAAATCTTCAACAACACACTGACCCCCCCATGAGCCGAAACACACCAAGCATTGTCCGAATTTTCAGTCAACTTCACCAAACACCTCGCCGCCGCAACCTTCCCCAAATCGCTCCCACAATCCAGAACCTTAACCAAAGGAGCAATCACCCCCGCCCCAACCAAAGCCCCTTTGTAAGAATCAAACCCAGCAACCACAGAAACCACCTTAGCACTCTCCTCCTGGATTTCCACCTCATTAGAACCCAAAAACCCCACCAACAAATGAACCACGTCACCCACGTCAACAACCACCTTCACATACTTTTCATCCTCCACCACAACTTCTAGGAGGTTCCGCAACGCCTGTCGTTTCATCCCCAAATCTCCAATCTTCATCCTCGTCGTTAAGTCCCTCACGTAGAACCTCATGTCCTCTTTCGACGCGCCAAGACTCGGCTTTGACACAACCAGCGCGAACCCATTTGTTAAAATCCCCTTTTTGTATATCTCAGAGAGCTTCCTCGCGTGCCCATCGAGCTTCGCGAACACCACGTCCAAATCGCTCTGCATCAGAAGCTTCCCGCTGTAGGAAACATCCACGCAGCGCCGACACAGATCGTGGCATTCCGTCGCGGTGGACGCCACCGCCGCCACCAGCCGCGAAAGCGACGGGCTCTCCCCGGAGTCGCAGTTCTCGGCGGCAACTAAACCTCCGTGAAGCTCCTCCAGCTTGTTTCGAATGAGCTGCCATTTCCCCGCGAAGACACGAATCGAGTGCGAGAGAGTGAGCACGGCAAGGATGAGCTCCACCGCTCGCCGCAGACCCGAAGCTCCGGCGAATTCTTCTCCATCACCCATTTTTGTCAATCCTCAGTGGCTATTGAGAAACCCCATTTCCCGGAGGAATATTCCGGCGCAATACGTTACAAGTTCGGACTCTAAGTAACCAACGATCTTATGATATCAAAGAAAATGAAAAGAAAGAAAGAAAGAAAATTTCACTGCGACACTGTTCCTGCAAATCTATGCTTATCCTTAGATTGCAGTTGATACAGAACGGGTCCAATTGGACCGTAGTACGCGAATTGACGGAAATACCCTTGCAGTTTGAGTTTGGTTTATGTAGCGTTAATATGCAATTGTGACATTGCAGTTGGCACAGTGTTGGGAAGTTAGAAGTGTGTTAAAAGGAGACAAGAGAGGCCCAGAGAGGTTGTGTCTAGGAATGGCTATTTAGACGGAATCATGTAGGTGGTAGTTCATGTTTCTGAACATGGTTTTGTCCGTATGTACATTCAAAAAATTATAATACTTCAACATAGGACAAACAAAAGGTGAGGTAGAAGCAAGGCATGAATTACAGAACTTGGTAACATTTTAATTATCATTACTGATCAGTTATTATAGTTAACTGTTACTTTGTGTTGACATATCCATAACATAACCCATAGTTTGCTGCAGCTACTCATCATCATCCCCTTCTCCTTTCACTTTCTTTAATCAAAAATTTTACATAATTAATGCACTCTATTATGGTATTATTACGGCATAAAACTGAAACATGTGGAGATTGTATTCAAAGGAACTTTGAGTCTTTTGAGTGTTGATCTCATGAAATTGGGTTTTTGGACTACTTAAATGAAGTGCTGAATAATTATTATAAATTACAGAGTATTCATGCTCATAAGCTTCGTTAACAATTATTATAAAGTAGGTCTTATCTTTTTCGATCCGTGGACCCGGTATAATAACCATGATGCAATTTCAACTTTGGGTACACTACTAAATTAAACACAACGTCAACATTATAAATTAATCAACCAACTTTTCAGTTCGGCTAACGATTTCAATTAATAAGATTTTGAAAGCGGGCCCTAGCATTATCCTGCAATTCATTACATTCAGAATACTCAGTTTCTAACAACTTCAAAACTACTTAAAAACAACATAATAATTCTGTAAAACGCAGAAGACACTGAATTTTAATTCACACATGATTCATAACATAACTAAATTCTGCCTCTTCCGACCTTATTTGTAAGTTACTATTATCCTTTAACGTGTATATATATGACTTTTTATCAGCTTGTGTTCATTTTTATTGAAAAGCACAGAATTTCTTACAACTGCAAATGGATTTGAGGCCCCAAGAAAAAAAGAAGCAATGAGAGAGGAGTGAATTAGTACTGAAAGAGTAGATGGACCACAGTTTAATTAGGACAGAGCTTTAATTACGTGAAGAAAATAAAAGGTGATAGCTTTGAATGCCCTTGGAATGGAAGTGACACACCCCACCATGTGAAAACCTTTGGTGGATGCCTTGAGCAAGCAGTGACCTTTTGAATAGGAAGTGGGGAGTGAATAACATAACTAATTCAGAGAAAGTTGCTTTCTTTTCTAACACTTTTTGTGCCTTGTGAACTCATAGAACACAAGAGTCCAACAAAAGCCAATGAGGGGAACCACTACCATACATGCAACTCCACGTTGCAATCAAATCCAATGGTGTCTGCACATATCTCAAAAAGTGTGCACAGTTTCGAGACACAAAAGAGGGTTCACGAGAAACCATGATCAATAAAAGTTCCATATGGTAATAACTCAGGCTCAAAGCAAAAGACTAAAGCTGTCCCTTGTCATCACAATCCCTACTAAAAGCATTAAAATATTGACTTTCACTGCGTAGGATATGAACTTTCGCAGAATTTATGGGTGTCTGTTGGAAAAAACAAGAAGGGTAAAGATGATCAAGGTGAATTTTTTAAATCTTAATAATACAAGACAAATTGGTGTCTAATTTTTTACAAACACTGCTAGATTAAAGGTCAAAATACCATTATTCTGCTGGTCACGGATTTTTATCTTCTGGAATGTGAACAATGCATTGGAAACTATGTGTTCATTACTTTATATATTGCTTCATATAGTTTATAATTGCAATCAGCACATGCCTCAATTCAGGGGTCAGCATCCCTTATGTTGCATTATGTCACTCCATTAATGGAAGCATGTGGCATCTTTTGCTCCCATGTTGTTGTTTCGTTGATATGTGCACTCCTACAACTTAAGTTACTTTTAATCAAACTAGATCGATCTAAATTATAGTTCAATTTTAGCTTGTAATCATTATCACTTTCATAAGTTTTGTCTCAAATTTACTGTGGAGTGAAAAGGGGTAATGGCCAACCTTCCCCCATTTGAGTCAAAAAGCACAGTACCATTCTTTTTTTTTTCGGTCTTTATAGCCATGTTAGGTGTAAAATGCCATTCATATGCGAAAGCCATGCCATGGTGGTGCCTTTGAGTGGGGAAGAAGCGAAATTCTAGACAGTAGAAAAGTCTGAAAATGTCTTAGCTTTCAAGAGAAAAGTAGACAGAAAAAAAAAAATAACAAATTGGGAAACAGCAATGCCACAGAAAAGATTGCTTGCTGTGGCTACAATAAATTGTTTACAATACGAACAATATGTCAATAATCATTCCACGTATCATGGAACATGGATTATACAAAAATACGTTAATTATTATCATTATGAATCTGTTTTTGGGTTCAAGCAATCGAATTTGGTTTGAAGAAAACGCCAATGATTTGTAAAACAATAAAAATGCCTTTTCTTAAGGGTGTTGCTCAAAGCTTTATAATTTTTGAGCACAACATTTCCTTGTTTCTTTTGTAATATGATAGCGTAAGTATGTTGTCTCTTCGGCATTACAGTTTCTTTACCCCATCACTTTCAACCATTGAATATTTTAGGATAGGAGAACAATTATGAAAGAACAGCGTACAAGGTTGTTGATAGCAACATTCTTTAAATCCAATAACGGATTTTTTTTGTTTTCAAAACTCTCGCAGAAACATTAAACAGAGACAATAACAACCTCATCATCATTTCCTACTTTAGTTTTGCTTACACAAAGTCCACAGTTGCAAGTAACAAGCTAATGCATATAATCTATTCAAAACAACACGCTTTTGAAGTTCAACTAGAAAACCAAAATATGCCAATCATGTGCGTTGATCCCAGATGAATCGACATACATTTTCATAATTTACTCCATAAAGTTTGTGTCTTCTCCAATTTCATTGTACAGGTATAAAATTTGACTCAACGAGTTCAAGAATTTTGTTCAACAATCTTGTAATAGATCACTGATTTTAGGTAAAATTGAGACGATTTGATTTGTTTGTCATGTATGAAAATGATGCACCAATTTAAAATAGTGTAATTAACAGTTTCTATATTCCTTCACTTTTTACTTTTCACATGTACCATTCATAAATATTATATTTTAGCATTTTAATTATAAAAGGAGACGTCTATTGTCCACTTCAACCCCCACATTATCAAAATGATAATGCATTTCCATATTTTAATAAGTCAAAATTTTCGCTTGGCAATTATACTATTAGGGTGTCGGTGTGTTTTGGATTGGCCATGTAGATTGGTTAAAAATCTTAATCTGTCTTGTCACGGAATAGACAAAAAGGCTTTTAATTTTTTTAATTTTATTTTTAAAAAGTAATTCAGTCTTATAAATATTTGTTAAAATTTTAATTAATTAATTAATTAATATTTTTAATTAAATAAATTAAAATAATTATTACTTATCTTAAATGATTCTATTAGAACTAATGATCAAAATGTAATTTGCAAGTAATAATAATGTTATAATTATATATATACATATATATATATATATATATATATATATATTATTTATTGATAAAAAAATTAATCTTTTAAAATATCTATTATTTTAATTTTTGATTTAAAAAATCAAGTTAGTTGTTTCACCTATCAATTTGATAGATGATATAAAATAAATAATAGCATCACACTTTCACCAATTTGTCATAAATACATATAAGAATTTTAAATTCATACTCCTCTTTTACTTTGTGTTTGTTTCCAAGTATGCATTGTTACACAAATGAAAAGAGCACACACTACTAAAAAAAAAATCATGATCAAAATTCTTGAAAAATACTCAAAATTCGTGGATAATATATTTTTCCCACATATTTTTCACAAATCAAATCCGTGATGATATCTTTTTATTTAAGCTAATTGTTCCGAATTATTTTTAGTTAATTTCTACCAATTAATTTTTATTTAAAATTAATTTCATAAATTAACTTTTTTATTTTAAATAATAACTCAAAATTTTATTTTGAAATATATAGTTTAAACTAGTTAGATTTTATTTTAAGTTAATTTTAACAACAAGGATAATTATCTTACAATTTTATAAATTAAAATATTTTCTTTTATTTATCACACTCATTAAATCACTTACAGATTTTCATAAAAATTTTCTTCTTCACTTTCCACTTTTTTTTTTTTGTTTAATCCAAACATCTTCACTCTTCACTTTATTTCTTTTCAAATCTTTTTTATTTTACTCCCTCAAATTCATAATATCCACTCAAATTCATTCTAATATCCAAACAAAAAGACTAGTTTTAAATCTTTAAAAACTTTTTATGGATGCAGTTAAATTTTAAGCATGTTAATAACAATAAATAGCTATAGTTGATATAAATTGGCCCATTTAAATGGGTATGGGTAGTTGTTAAGGTATTGACATGGAAGATTGTTGTAAGTGTGTAGTTGACAAAGAAAAAAGTAATGTTTTTATATTGCTTGAAAATAAAGTTGTGGAAATTACTGTTTGTAAATATTATGTAAAAGGGTTAAAGTAGTCAAAATTCTCTATTTTATATTAATATATATTTTGGTTGATAAAAAAAATTATAGTTGATCAGACTGTTAATTACTTGATATGAACATATAAATAAGTGTTATTAATTATTTTTGTTAGATAAAAATTGCTCAGAGTCATATAGATGTAACGATTGAAAACTGTATAATAATTTATGATGAACAACACATATAGTGGTGGTATTTAAATTTATCATCACTGTCATTTTAGCTAAAAGAACAAAAAACAAAGGATCTTTTTCTATTATTTTTCCTTGTTGATTTACTTGGCCTATTTTGGCATATGCGTGGAGCAAGCATGATGTCCAACCACTAAAAGCTGAGAAATAGTGAGTCCATTGAAAGAACAGCAAGTGGAACCCTAATTCCCCTTTTACTAACTTCACCAATTCCTTCGCTTTCATAACGACTATGGACCAAGAAAACGATGTGTTTCAGATCATGCATCGTCCTCTTTATAACCCTAATTATTACCTATATCTCATCATTCACAAAACTGGAAACCTATTTGCACAAAATTTATATTGTTAAAGATATTACACAAAAAGAAAATGGTATATATTATATATGATCTGTGATTGAAAATATGTGGTGGTTCCTAATACTATAGAATAATTTATTTGAGATGAAAGATGAAAACTACTTTTAGATTTTTTTTTTTTTTTAAAAAGATGAGTTTAAAAACTAGGTTTAGTCATCTTACAGTCAAATTAACCTAAAGTTTAGACATCAACTTATGCATCCTCCCTAAACAAACCCTTCATATATAAACTGAATCAGTGCATGATCAAATGCAAATGCATGTATAGAAAACAAAAAACTAAAAAGGACCTCTTACCAAACATCACTTTCAATTTTTTATAGCCTTACATTGGAACACTCATTTTAGAATATAAAAAATTGTTCAAAATAAGTGTTTTGGAAAATATTTCTAAATCTAAAAATACATTTTGAAATATTTCTTTAGGAAATCTATTTTTATATTTTAGATTAAATATTTCCGAAGACATTTCCATATCTGAAAGTACCTGAAAAATATTAAAAATAAGAAAGTGTAGGAATTTTTATTATATTTTTAGTTAAGGATAATTTAGAAATTTCAACTTGTATGAGAGTGGTGGAAGAAAAAATGGGATGCAAGCAGCCATGGTTTTGAACAAAAGCCCAAGCTGAGTTACAACTATGTATATAACTAAAATGGAGTTTTTCTTCCTACGTCCCCTTTTTAATTCCTGCACCCTCATAAATGTCCTTACTGTTTGCAATTTATTTGATCTTTTGAAATTTTATTTTTAATGTCCTTACTGGAGTGCAATTTATTCGAAAGACCTTACGGTTAAGATATTTAACATCAATTTTAAAATAATCTTACAAGTAGTTCCTTAAGAGAATCTTATACATGTAATTAATGAATAATGTATTTACTGTATTCAAATATACAACTTATCTTGAACTGCTTCACTACGCAGGACAATTCACCTTCACTCTAAAGCAAAGAAAAATACAAAAAAAAAAAAAAAAAAAAAAAAAAAATCAACTATGCAACACAAGTTACAATATTGATAATAATGTCCAAACCGTTCATCCTAACATAACCAATGAGAATTGGACAAGCAGAATAAGAATGTGTATTTTCACAGGGATAAAAATGTCGATTTTTTCTTAAATTTTAATGATAGAATAGTTATT
>Ga0209589_1010908_pt1 | contig 13054 bp, 13 predicted proteins | sample CowpeawhiteBW_FD_187525 | JGI IMG/M metagenome (GOLD analysis project Ga0209589, IMG submission 187525) | Root nodule microbial communities of legume samples collected from California USA - Cow pea white BW (SPAdes) (version 2) | ecosystem: Host-associated > Plants > Roots > Nodule | place: USA...
TTTAATTTAAAAACCTTTTAACTCATATGATTAGCATGCATGTAGATTTAAAATCATTATTTTCTATTCGATTAAGAAGCAAAGGACATAGATAAACAAAAACCACAACAATAATCAAAATAACAAACACATAAATTCATCTAACCTCAGAATCCATTTAAGAAATTACAGTGGAATCAACCCTTAAAGCTTAGCCCTCCATGGCTTTGATGGAATACATGATAATATATGATGAAGGAAAGAAAATAAAAGAAAAGAGAGATGTGATGGATGACGATGTCTGCCAAAACCAGAGAGTTTTCAGCTGTCTAAGTTGTAAATTGTAAGTTCCTCCGCTTCTGCTCCCTTAAGTCTCTTTATATAGGCTTCCACTGGACTTTGGGCTTTATCTGTCAGTTGCTAAAATCTTTTATTTTTATTTAATTAATTAGCAACTTAATTCCTGTCCAATTTCCAATTTTGCCCCTCTCATTTAACCATATTTGCAGTTTTGACCAAAGTTGACTGCTGACTTTGACCAGTTGACCAGAGTTGACCAGTTGACCAGTTTGACTGCCCGATCAGATGCTGACACATGGCAGTGTACTGTCTCTCCAGAATTAGGGTTTGTTGCTCCTTACTCCCTCCTCCCTTGGCTGTGCATCTGACGGCACGGTGGTTCATGGTGGTCTGACGGTGCGGACGCGTTTCCGGCGTGGTGTGGAGACGCAACGTGCAGATCTGGTTCTGCTGCAGAGAAGATGAAGCTGTCTCGCTGATGGTTGACAATGGAAGAAGATGGCGTCGCGATGATGGTGGTCGGATTTTCGGCGAGTTGTGCTGCTGCGGTGGCTGCAGAAATGGTGGATTCGAAACTGGTTCGCTGCTGCGTCGCAATGGTTGTTGTTTCCGCTACTGTTATGACTCATTCTCGCTCACAGCTGCGCGGAGAAGATGGAGGCGGCGCTGCTCGCAGAATCTGGATTCGCGGATGGTTGCAGGAGCGTCACATTGGCGCGATGGCTGCGCAGAGCTGCTAGAACGGAGTTGCGGTGGTGATGGAAGCTGCACAATCTGTGGTGGCGCGAGTGAAGAAGATGTGCGCTGTCACGGTGTTGATGGTGCTTGCGACGGCGCTGCTCCGAACTGCAGAGAGATTGGCGTGAAGGTTGAAGATGGTGGTGCGGTGGTTCTGCACATGAAGTGTGGTGGCTGCCGGCGTTTCAGGTGGTGCTGCAAAATCGTGATAATGGAGCGACTTGATGGAGGAAGATGGTGGCGCCGTCGCTGCTGTAGATTGGTGGTGGCCGGCGAGGAGATGGCGGCGGCGGCTGCCATGGTGATGGAAGGAGATGAGAAAATTAGGGTTAGGGTTTCATGAGTGAGATGGAGGAGATGATGACGTGGCAAGATCTGATTGGTTAATTTGGTGAGTGGAAGATTGTGACACGTGTCTTGTTCTGGTTGGCTAATTTTAAAAGGTGGGGATTGCCACATGGCATGATCTGGTTGAGTGGAGTTTAAATGGTAGGAGGGGTGCAACTTAGTGAAAACTAGGGGTGCAGAACAGGATTTTTGGTGGTCCACTTTGTAGGAGTGTGCAAATAAAAACTGGGGGTGCATTTAGCTCCTGATTTATTCTTTTCCAGAATTTCCTGATTTTGGATTTATTTTGTAACTTTGAATATTTTAAATCCACACTATTAATTGACCAAAAATAAATTCCAGCTGCATTAACAAACGTTAGAATATCCAATAATATTTTATGTAACTAAAATCAATTTTTACGCCACTTTTACCAAACTTACTCAATAAATCCAATAATCACAAATCCTAATTAAATCAATCTTTAAGCACAGAAAATTCAATTAAATTCCCAAATTTAAATATTAAATGAGGGCAAAAATTTGAACTCATCAAGTTGCATAGTGAGGCAAACAAAATTGTTGTCGTGAACAATTGGCTAAAAGGATTAAATAGCTGGCTAGAAAACAGAGTTAGCCAACTAGAATCAGAAACAGTCGACTTAAAAACTGATTTCGAACATTTGGAAATGATTTACAGTAATTCAGTCGATTGTTTTGAAAAACAGTTGGCTATAAAACCTTGTGAAAATGCACTACTTTGAAAAATCAAGTGAAATATCTTTTGAAAACATGTGCAAAGTTCACAAGAGGAAAAGCAAACTTGGAAGTTGTTCTTGGCTCTCAAAATTGTGTTTTTGGAAAGGCTGGACTTGGTTATACACCTATTCATGAAAAGAAAGCCAAGAAGTTCTCTAGTTTCTTTTCCAAGAGTGAGCCAAATGCTATGCCATTCATTTCCTGCAACTATTGTATGAAGAAAGGTCATATTCTTAAAAGTTGTCATGTTAGAAAGTATGATGTACCTAAGGGAATTATGAAATGGATCCCAAAGGGATCTACAAAGGCATAACCATGTTAGACCCAAACTATCAAAGGGTACCATGTAATACTATGTTGTTTTGCAGGTCATAAAACAGGAAAAGAAAGATCTATGGTACCTAGATAGTGGCTGCTCAAGGCATATGACAGGAGATAAGACCAAATTTGCAAAGTTGGAATTGAAAGAAGAAGGATTTGTAACCTGTGGAGACAACAACAAAGGAAGAATCCTTGGAAATGGAGTCATAGGCAATGGATCCTCTTTCAACATCAAGAATGTGTTGTTGGTAGAAGGGCTCAAACATAATTTGATAAGTATAAGTCAATTATGTGACAAAGGCTTTAAAGTGATGTTTGAACCAAATAATTGCTTGATATATAATGCATATGGTATAATTGTTTTGATAGGAAAAAGAGTGAACAATATATATCTACTTAATCTGCATCATGCATCATTTAGCATCCATTGTTTGCTTACAAAAGAGGATGACACTTGGTTATGGCATAGGAGACTTTGTCACATACACATGCAGCATTTTAATCAGCTAAACAGAAAACAGTTGGTTGAAGGACTACCAAAACTAAAGATTAAGAAGGATAGAGTGTGTGAAGCATGTCAAAAAGGAAAACAGACCAAGGTCTCTTTCAAATCCAAAAATTTTGCTTCAACTAAAAGACCTTTAGAAATGCTTCACATGGATCTATTTGGTCCATCTCGAACCATGAGCCTTGGTGGCAATCTTTATGCATTAGTCATAGTTGATGACTTCTCTAGGTACACATGGACTTTGTTCTTAGCTACCAAAAATGACACTTTTCATGCTTTTAAAAGACTTGCCAAGGTGCTAGAAAATGAAAAGAGTTCCAAGATAGTGTTTATTCGAAGTGACCATGGTGGAGAATTTCAAAATGAAAGGTTTGAACACTTTTGTGAAAAGCATGGCATTAAACATAATTTTTCTGCACCAAGAACCCCACAACAAAATGGTGTTGTTGAAAGGAAAAATAGGTCACTTGAGGAACTAGCTAGAACTATGTTAAATGAGAATTCACTACCTAAGTACTTTTGGGCTGATGCAGTCAATATTGCTTGCTATGTTTTAAATAGAGTATTGATTAGGCCAATTTTGAAGAAAACACCCTATGAACTTTTCAAAGGGAGGAGGCCTGTTTTAAGTCACCTAAAAGTATTTGGATGTAAGTGTTTCATTTTAAACAATGGCAAAGAAACTCTTGGCAAGTTTGATGCAAAAGCGGATGAAGGTGTTTTTCTAGGCTATGCTACACAAAGTCATGCATATAGAGTCTATAATAAGAGATTGATGACTGTGGAAGAATCTACGCATGTTGTATTTGATGAAACTAACCTAAAATTGCAAGATCATGTACCTAAGATTGTAGATAAAGAAGAAACAGCACTGGAAAAGAAATCTGCTGCAGGAAATCAGTTAGCTGAAAAGGAAATTCAGTCGACTGAAAAAGCTGCAGAGAACAATTTACCCAAGGAGTGGATTGAACCCAAAGGATTATCAAAGGACAACATAATTGGTGACATAGAACATGGAGTATCCACTAGACACAAGCTTGCATTCTTTCAACATGTTGCATTTGTTTCTCAAATTGAACCTAAGAATGTGAATGATGCATTGTTTGATAGTAATTGGGTTGTTGTTATGCAAGATGAACTTAATCAATTCACTAGGAATGATGTGTGGTCTCTTGTTCCTAAAACTGATGCAATGAATGCGATTGGTACAAAATGGGTGTTTAGAAATAAAATGGATGAAAATGGTATATAGTTAGGAATAAGGCTAGGCTAGTTGCTAAAGGTTATAATCAAGAGGAAGGCATTGATTTTGATGAAACATATGCACCTGTGGCTAGGCTAGAAGCTGTGAGGCTATTGTTAACATATGCATGCATGTGTAATTTCAAACTTTCTCAAATGGATGTGAAAAGTGCATTCTTGAATGAAGAAGTGTATGTATCACAATCACCTGGCTTTGAAGATCACCTCTATCCTAATCATGTTTTCAAATTGAAAAAGGCTTTATATGGTTTGAAACAAGCACCACGTCAGTGGTATGAGAGGTTAAGCAATTTTCTTTCATCTAAAGGATATGCTAGAGGTGTTGTTGATAAAATAATTTTCATTAGAAAGCATGCAAGTGATGTAATACTTGTTCAAGTATATGTAGATGATATAATCTTTGGATCAAATAATAACTCCATGTGTGAAGAGTTTGTTGCAGCTATGCAGGGAGAATTTGAGATGTCTATGATGGGTGAGCTAACCTACTTCCTAGGAATGTAAGTGAAGCAACTCAAGCATGGAACATTTTTAAGCCAGTCAAAATACTGTTTTGACCTACTAAAAAAGTTCAAAATGGAGGATTGCAAAGAGGTTGCCACTCCAATTGCTACAAACTGCCTTATGGATGCTGATGAAGCTGGAAACCAAGTTGATTCAACCAAATATAGAGGGTTAATTGGTTCCTTGCTATATCTAACTGCTAGTAGACTGGATATACAGTTTGGTGTTTGCTTGTGCACTAGGTTTCAATCCAATCCAAAGGAATCGCACTTCAAAGCTGCAAAACGGATTCTCAAGTATATGAAAGGGACAACTAATGTTGGATTATGGTATCTTAATGAATCTAGCATTGTTCTTAGTGGTTTTTCAGATTCTAACTATGCAGGGTGCAAATTGGATAGGAAAAGCACAAGTGGTACATGCCATCTACTTGGATCAAGCCTAATCTCATGGAATAGCAAGAAGCAAGCTTGTGTAGCACTCTTTACAGCTGAGGCTGAGTACATAGCAGCTGGACATGCATGTGCTCAAAGCATATGGTTGAAGTATAAACTTATGGATTATGGTGTAAAGCTAGAGAAGGTACCTCTTTATTGTGATAATACAAGTGCAATCAATCTAACTAAGAATCCAATTCAACATTCTAAAACTAAACACATTGAAATCAGGCATCATTTCATAAGAGATCATATTCAAAAAGGTGATATTGAAATCATGTTTGTGAAAACTAAAAATCAATTGGCGAATTTATTCACTAAACCACTTGCACGTGATAGATTTAATAAGCTTAGAACTGAATTAGGTATTCTTGACATGAAGAATGTATGTTGATATCTATTTGGCTTGTTAATATTATTAGATCATGTGTGTACTACATTTAAAATGACAAAAATCTGCATAATTTGAAAACTGCCAGAATTTCAGTCAGCTAAATTTGCAATTTCAACACATAGATTTCATTTAAAATGTCAAAATCTGCATAATTTGTGTTCTGAAACTGTTTCAATATGTTAAATCTCACAAAATAGCACATATATTTGATTCAAATTGGTTTATTGTGAATTTCGTGAAATCTGAAATTTTTAGTCAGCTAAAACTACAAATTTAACACAGATTTCACTTAAAACTACCACAACACCAAAAATCAGTTTATTGGTACAGTTTTAGTCGACTAACTCTGTATTTTTTTGTGTTAAAATCACTTATGTTGATGTGGAATTGATTGAATTGATTTTAATTGATTGACCCAGTCAAAGTATGCATCACATGACTGTTTTTGGACTGTAGCAGCAGTTGTAACAGCTATTACATCAGCTAAAATCAACTTTTCATATTGCATTGAACATAAAGTGCTTTAATTACATGATTTCTAATGTACATGCATTAGATGTGAACTGTTTGTGAGTGGATTGTTCATAAAAAGCATGGGAAACACATCACTACATCTCTGATTCAGATTCCCCTCACATTTAATTGTTGTGATTTCCTGTACTGGATTGAAACCAGAAAATCTGCACGATTTAATTGACTGATTTTGAAAATCAACCTGCTGATTCTATAAATACTTGCATTGGCATTCTCATTTACTAGTAAGCCAAACCTACTTTTCACCATGCCTGTGATTTCCTGTACTGCATTGAAACCAGAAAATCTGCACGATTTAATTGACTGATTTTGAAAATCAACCTGCTGATTCTAGAAATACTTGCATTGGCATTCTCATTTACTAGTAAGAGTCAAACCTACTTTTCACCATGCCTAGAAGATCACGAGATGCCCCCTTAGATGATGAAAGCTCCACTCCACCTACTCCATCTTCTCCAAATGCTATGAATCAAGGAAGACTTGAGATATGGTTTGAAGGTCATGAGGACAGAATTCAAACCTTCTTGATTGAGATCAATAGGAAGCAAATCATTCTTCCTAAGGTGATTCGTATGTCATGGCTAAGGGCAGAAAACTTTGGCAACCTTGAGCAACATCTCAAAGCTCAAAAATTGAAGACTTTCCTTGAGCTTTTGGGTAAGGTGTATCCGGATTTGGTGAAGGTGTTCTATGCCAACCTCAAGTTCATCAATGGTGTTCTCAAATCAAGTGTCAAAGGTGTGGAGATGGAAATCACTAGGCAAACATGGAAGGATGTGGCTGGCCTAAGGCAAAGAGGTGTGCAAGTCCACAAAGGTGAAACTAGTGCAATGGATGAGTTCAACAAGGTGTAATACTTCAATCAATGTGTAAGAAACCAAGGTGAGCAAGCTAGAAATTTCCATGTGGGAAGGCTTGGTATGGAGGAAAGGTTGCTAGCCATGGTGGTGACCAAAATCATCATGCATAGGGGGAGCAACCATGCTACCTTGAATGAAGGTGATTTAGTGATGTACTGCATTCAAAATAGGGTGATGGTGGACTGGACATACACAATCCGTGACCATATGATAAAAGCAAAGAGGCTCACATATTTCAAGCTTCCATATGTGGTGCTCATCTCCAAGTTCATTGAGCATTTTGGTGTGGATGTGGAAGGAGAGCTTGAGGAGTCTATTGGCCTTCTCAATCATGTTTCAACACTGAATATGCACAAGATGGGATTCACCAAGGTAGGCAACACTTGGCTAGTTGAAGGAGATCAAGGTGCAAATATTGAAGTTGGAGCAAATGATCATGAAGCGAGAACTAGTGGAGGAAACCAAGAGGAAGATGAACCTCAGCCAATGGCAATTGAGTTGTACAACCCTCTTGAGAATACTAGACCTGCATACTCCCAATTTGAGAGAATGGTTCTCAACCAGCTTCAAAACCTCAACATGGCTCAAAATGCACATCATGCATATTGCACAACAAGGTTCCAAGACTTGGATGACCAACTCCATAACGTTCATGACCTCCTCTCCAATGTCTACAACAGAGACAACCCTAGGAATGAGTGAAGGGAATGGCTCATAGGTCATGCATTGCATTTTTGTGCTGCATTTTGTGTGTCTGCTGTCTGTTCTAGTATTTTAGTTGGCTATTTTCTCATTTCAATCGACTGATCATATCAGTTTTTAGCTTCATGATGTATCTACATTTATGTTTCTGGTTTGGTGTGTTTGTATTCGTGTCAAGTGCCCTGGTACACCCCTATGTTAATGCTTTAATGAAAATTTTCATCTTTCCAAATTGATCTATGCATTTACTTTCATTTGATGAATCCAAAGGGGGAGAAAAATGAGTTAAAATGAGTAAATCTGTGTTAGATTTGGAAAACCTGAAATAAATCTACTGGAATCATATAATACTACAAACTTAATCTAAAATCTGAAGTTAAATCATATTATCAGTGATAGGGGGAGCATATGCACATGTGATATGTATGTATGCTTGTGTGATTTTGCTTGGTTGTATATATGGAATCTTTGTATTTTGTTTGCAAAAGCTTTTTCAGGTTTCTCTATGGATCTTAGCTCATCAATTCAACTCGAGGGTGTTGGCTTCATCAATTCAAGGGGAGATTGTTGGCATAAGCAAGCTTGAAGTAAAGAATTGATAAAGCCATGTGCATGAAGATCTTAAGTGTTTGATGAAGATTGATGAAGATCCATTTGAAGATTATGTTTTTAGTGTGTTAAATTTGTATATAACATGTTAAATGTAATGTGTTAGTGTTATACATAGTTGATAGGCTATATGACATAGGTTAGATGTCTTGTGTACCTTAGTGTGTCTCTTTTAACCTGTTAAAGTGGGTTTTAACAGGTTAAAATGCTTGTTGTATATAGTTTCTGGTATGAATGCATTCAGTCAGTTGAATTATTTTTCAATCGACTAATTTCACTTAAGTCAGGTGAAATCAGCTGACTGTACGGAAAATTCAAACGATTGTTTTCACTTAAACCAAACTATATAAGCTGTGTTTTCGCGAGCAGAGGTGCGAATCTGAGTTTTTTCTGAACGAAATCGTGACATTCATCTCTAGGAAGCATTCTCTCTGTGAAATACACAGCTGCAACTCGTGTTTGAAGATCTTGGTTGATCTTGGAGGCATTTTGGCTTGTGAGTAGCTTGAAGAACACATGTATGGTGTGCTAACGACAACCACCATCAGGTTTGGATGTTCTTGTGCCTCTGGATGGTTTGCCTTATGTGATTTCAGGTCTGCAAGTGTGATTCTTGTAGGTTGAGATTCTAGACTTTGTGTGAGTCAAAAGTCTTGTGTGCTTTGTGTTCAAAAGTGTAATCTTGGTGTTTGATTTGTAAAACTTTTGAATATAGTGGAAACCAGGCTCAGGTTGTCCTGGAAAACTGGACGTAGCTCTGTGATTGAGTGAACCAATATAAAAACAGTTATGCATTCTTCTTTCCATCATCTCTCTCTCTTTAAAACTCTTTAAAAACTCAAGTAAACCAAGCAATTTGATCTTTGGTGTGGTTCAATGCGTTCTTGTGTAATATGAGGCTTTGTACTTGTTATAAATAGTGATTAGAACATGTCTTGTTTGTAAAAGATTGTTGTTTGAGTTGAATTCGCGAATTCTGCATTCTGCATAATTCTCCAATATTTTAGCCGACTGATTTGTCTTTTTAATTGACTATTTCATAGCATCAAGAACAATTTAGTCTCCTATTTTATATTTTAATCGACTGAAAGTGTACTGGTCTGCTGCATTTACATCCAAACGTTCCAGTCTATTAGATTCAATTGAAAAAGGTTTTAAGCTTTCGAAAAGGTTTTATAAAGCCAATTCAACCCCCACTTCTTGGCTAAACTCACCATTTAAAAACTAACATTCAAGACCCCTAAGGCAACCATACCCCTCTCACTTTCGCCTTTCTTGCAAAAATAGTGCCTCACCTCTCTCTTTTCTGCTAGGGTTTAGCCTTTAGTTCACTTCAAGCTAGCTCAACCTCGTTTCTTCTCCACCTCTCAAATCTGCTCTGGGAGGTTCTGCGTTCGTGGGCTTAGGATCAAAGCAGTTTGCTAGCTCTTTCCAGGTAAGGGAAGCTAGGGTTCCTTGAGTTTTGTAGCATATGGTTGATTTTATTGATGTCGTGTATGCATGAAATTTGTGCTGGGTATGTATTTACTGTGTTTCTGGAATAGTGCTCGCGTAAAAAAATAGGAGAGACCTGTTAAACTCGCCTAGGCGAGTGCGTCTTTCGCCCAAACGAGGAGCTCTCGCCTAAGCGAGGTTAATAGTGTCTCGCCCTCTCCTCTGTTTTGAGTTGTCGCCTGAGCGAAGGCCTCTCGCCTGAGCGAGAGCAATCTCACTCGAGCGAGATAGGCTAGCTTGAGCGAGAACTAGAGGTGCCCACCGCTCAAGAACTCGCCCAAGCAAGAGCTTTTAGCTTGAGCGAGGGATCCCTCTCGCTTGAGCGAGAGTTGCTGGCCTGAGCGAGATTGACAGTAGTGTGTTTGGAGGATGGTATATTTCTATTGTTGCAGTTGTTAATTACATGATTTACTTGACTAGTTCCATTCAAAGTATGGAACATATGGATATGCATGAAATCTCTAATTGTATGGACTTGATAATGAATTGGGCATGATCTTGGCATGTAATGAGTATGAAATGGTTGGTTATAAGAGTGGCATGGAATTGGTATGGATGATTTTGTTAGATGGATTGTTGGAACAAGTTGTGGTTATGATTAGGACGTAATTCCACGATGGTTTCGTGGTGGTGCCTCATTGGGTTAGGACGTAATTCCATGAACGTCTAGGGCTAAGGCCTATGTAGTGTCTTGTCCTTAGGTTTTATTTTGAATTACTGTTGACCCTTTCCTTTACTTGTTTACTGTGGTGTGCCCTAGTTCATTTATGTTTTCGTTGGATAACGAGTAGCGATTTTACTCCAAAACTTGCTTCTTGTATTATTTTGTGTGACATTGCATTTATTTAAGTTTAATATTTAAATGAGACGTTAATATATATATATATATATATATATATTGTTTTTTTAGTTAAATAGTTTTCTTTATTATTAGGATGGCTATTTTTTAATTTTATTATGCTATTTTGGATGTTATAATTTGATTTTACTTTTTATAAAATGAATAATTGTCATTTTCTTTAAATTTATGTTGATAATATTGTTACAATAACAAATAATATTTATTACTTGTGCTAAGTATGGTTTCTATTAATAAATAAACTTTAATGATAATGTGCTATTTTGTGTAATAATTATTTATGGCACATTTATTGATTAATATAATATTACTATCAATTTTATACAAAAAAAATGTATTGAAATGTTATTAAAAAAATTTACGTCAAATTAAAAGCATTCAAATCAGTAAGACAAAGTTTAAAAGTATTATCATAATAATGAAAACAAAACTATTTAACTTTTTTTTTAAAATTTTTATTTTAACATATGCTTGAGTTGAGTTTATGCTATTATATTATTTTTAATCTAACTTTCTACATTTTAAATATTTATGAAGAAAATTTTTAAGTATTGTAAATTAAATTATAACTGAAGAGAAAGATGACAAGCAATACATTAATGGTTTTTTTTTTATATATATATATAACGTTGTATACAGAGAAATCCATTGTTTTGTTACCAAATTTGACCAAATGTTTTCAATTCAAATGGTTTTTAACTGGTTTTTGTATGAAAATGCCCACAAGGTGAAAACCCTAAAGATGTCATAATTTTTTATCCTTCAATTACTTGAATTGAAATTTCCATTATTAATGGGATAATTGATTGATTAATTTTTATTTTAACATTACAAGTTAAGTAAAAAAAGCACAGATGGTTTGAATTTACCAAACACAATATTTTTATAATAATAGTAAATAGCAGGAAATCCAAAACCCTTAAAAACATTACAAAACCATTTAAGAAAACTATTAAAGTAAAATAGAAAGAATGGAATATTCGCATATTTGCAGTGAAACAGAATATGACTTGGAGTTCCGGTAATAAGAGTCACTCTCAGACGGAATTCACTTGAGGCACATACCGGTTATTCCGGTCTTTTACTCTTCTGTCTCTCTTTCCCTACCTTATTAAAACCCTACCTCACTAAATCACTTCATCACCTCACTCATACTCTCTGTTCTGTTCTCACCTTCTGCTATTTTTCCTATCCTTAATTGTTCTATCTTCACCAGTTATGGGTATGCAAATAGCCATCACATTTTTCTCCATTTTTTCTTTTCTTTTCTCTTCTCTTCGTTTTCAACTGTTTTCCGTTTCTCACTTTTTTCTTCTTTCTGTTTCGTTTTCCTTTTCGTTTCCAATGAATTGCGTGGATCAGGCAAGGTCAAGATCGGAATCAACGGTACATCATCTTCATCCTTTCTTCTCCCTTCTCTTCCTTCATATCAGTTCAACACCTTTTCCACTTTTTCGTTTTCGCCTTTTTTTTTTGAAATTTATTTCTATGAAATGTAACAGGATTTGGAAGAATCGGCCGTTTGGTGGCCAGGGTGGCTCTTCAGAGAGACGATGTTGAACTCGTTGCTGTTAACGATCCCTTCATCACTACCGATTACATGGTACACACCTTCTCTTCTCTCTCACTGTCAACACTAGAACAACGTTTACTGTTCAGATCGGCAAGGTTTTTCAATTTTATATTGTTATTAGCCGTTAGATCTGGTTGTTGACGGTGTTTGGTTGCGTCTGTAGACATACATGTTTAAATACGACAGTGTTCATGGACACTGGAAGCATCACGATGTCACCGTTAAGGACTCCAATACCCTCCTCTTTGGCGATAAGCCAGTCACTGTTTTTGGACACAGGTCTATTTTTCACCTGTTTTTTCATGTGTTCCATTGTTTGTTATATGTGTGTGTTGTAAGTGTTCATTTCTTCGCGAACAAAGTTAAATCTCTTGTTCATCCTCAGGAACCCTGACGAGATCCCATGGGGTGAGACTGGAGCTGATATCGTTGTTGAATCCACTGGAGTTTTCACCGATAAGGACAAGGCCGCCGCCCATTTGAAGGTTTCTATTATTTACAGCACTACCCTTTAACTCTATTAACTATTTACACGCGTTGTATTTTCTGTGTTCTATGTTTGAATCTATGTATCCTAATTTCGCTGCTTTTTCTTCAAATATTGTTTGAGATTTATATTTTTATGCGATGTGCTTATGTACGGTTAGTATTTATTGTAAGGTGGAATTTTAATGTTTGTTTGGTTTGTTTTTTTAACCCAGGGTGGTGCTAAGAAGGTTATTATTTCTGCCCCCAGCAAGGATGCTCCCATGTTTGTTGTTGGTGTTAACGAGCACGAGTACAAGCCTGAGCTTGATATCATCTCCAATGCCAGCTGCACAACCAACTGCCTTGCTCCACTCGCCAAGGTTTGCTGTTTGCCTCATTCCGTGTAGTATATTTTTTTTTGTTGGT
>Ga0209589_1010913_pt1 | contig 13045 bp, 7 predicted proteins | sample CowpeawhiteBW_FD_187525 | JGI IMG/M metagenome (GOLD analysis project Ga0209589, IMG submission 187525) | Root nodule microbial communities of legume samples collected from California USA - Cow pea white BW (SPAdes) (version 2) | ecosystem: Host-associated > Plants > Roots > Nodule | place: USA...
TATATATATATATATATATATATATATATATATATATATATATATATATATAATTTTTGTATAAAAAAGTAAAATTAACTGTTTGTGTTAAGATCTCACGATGTATGATTAAATTGTTGATTAAATAAAAGCATGATTACAACACAGTCGATATATATAAATAATATCTTCAGCACAGATTGTTTTATATATATATATATATATATATATATATATATATATATATATATATATATATATATATATATATATATATATACTGCACGTGTCATTTTAGTGCCTATCAATTTAAATATTTTTTTTAGCATTTTAAAATATTTTTTCGCATTTCTTTTTGTGTACTAAATACTGCATGCACGATTTTACATCTAATAACTTTCTTCAAAAAATAATTACAAATAATTTTTAGTATTATAGTTTTTTTTTATGTCTGTTGTTTGCATCATCTTACACATCTAAAGTAAAATTACGAATATTCCATTCCATAATTCAACCATTTTTCAAAACAACAAAAATAAACCAATATATATATATATATATATATATATATATATATATTAAAATTAAGAATGTCAACACATTTTTCTTTCTAGTAAAAAGAACTACAACCTTATACTTCGGACCAATGTACAATCCAAAATCCAATTTCGGAAAATCACATTTTATTTTTACAATTTTTTCGTGATCACGATCCAAACTCTATTTTATTGTTTAAACTTTAAAATAGACATCATTTTGAAAGCTGTTACTGTCCACTACATCAACTATTTTAACTAATTTCACATTGGCTTTCCGTGAAAGGAGAGACAGAGTGTTTGAGATTTTTAGGGCTTTTATAAGAGATATGAGATATACGAGAGATATATATAATATGTTATACGGAGGAACATGTTTTTGTATTTTATTGATATATCTTATATATAGAGCAAAATATAACAAATATCAAGTATAAAATATTTAGAATATCTCACTCCTAATATAAAATAATAACTAATTTTTTTTTACTATATGAAATTCAAAGTTTAAAATGATTTTTGTGATGAAAATCATGAATTTACTATTATCTATCCATACTTTTATTTATTGTTTTTTTCATAATAAATATTATTTTTGTCTATATGTATAATATAATTTTATTATAGTGTTAGTGTGGTTTCTCTCTCTATATTTTTTTTTATCTAACTTTTTAATAAAATTTTCATATAATAATACTAATATCTAATATGAACTTATTTAAAAATATATACACCATATGCCAAATGTCATACTTTTACTTATTAAGCATCCAAGACTATTTAATACATTTGATCTGGAACATTAATGTTATACTATTATATAATGTTATACTATTATATGATAGATTTTATTAGTAACTTGCAAAATCTACTATGTTTGGAGTGGTTATATATAGGTATATTAATTAATTAATTTATAACACTTGGAGTGGTTATCCACCGATAAAAGTACTTGTAATTTCTAACACGTCTAGACTTTTCACATGCAAATTAATTTTCCTTGAACTATCTAACTAATCCAGCAACAGTATTACACTTATCTATACTAGTGTAAACACAGGCGCTATCGCGCCTGTGTGTACGCATTTTTTGAATTATATTAATAATTGATGATATTGTAATGTTATTAATTTAATAAACAAAATAAAAGTATATTTATAAAAAATAAAATAAAATGTACGGAGAAAATAAGAGAAAAATAACTGTTGATGAATAGTAAGAGAAAAAAAGAAAAAGGAGATAAGTAAATAATTTTATAAAAACTTGTAAAAGTAACCGTTAATTTTTAAAAATTTAATAAATAATTAAATTATAAAGGGTAAAGTTGGAATTATGAAATGTGGACACAAAAGAGGGAATCCCCTTTATATATAGTTATAGATGTGTCATTTATGACGTGCGTATATCAGTATGATACCTATAAGATATTTTTATATGTTTATTTTAAAAATAATAAAATATGTGATATATACGTATATTAAAATGTAATTTTTTTTAAAGTATGATAAATATTTGGTTATTTTTATTGAATTCATAATAAAATCAAATAAATTAACATTTTCAACATAAAATTTTATAAATTATTATTATCAAAAAACTATTGATTTATATATTAAATGTGTTATTGAAATATCAGTAAAATATTTTAAAATATTAAATACAAATACATATTTACCGATACATGACACAAATTTAACTGCCAATGTATCATCGCATGTCATATATATCCTAACAAATCTCTTATAAGAAAAAAGAAATCTTATTTATTATGTTATATACAAAATAAACTATAAATCCTCAAACTAGTAAAATCAGTGTAAGAGTAACATGTGCTATATGCCTTTATCAGGAGACATAAAAACATAGTTGATTATCAATCTTGCTAAACCGCATTAGTTTAAACCTTTTTTTTTTCCTGCCCGAAGATGTTAAAATAATAAATAAATATTAAAACAGTTATAATTTTTTATTAGTTTTTTTCCTATTTTAATAATTTAAAAGTTGTGCTGTCTTTTTTTCTGAACTGAAAAACAATTTCCTTTCTTTCTATAATTCATGATGTAATATCCAATCTGATTTTTATACGTTGAATTATCCCTAAATAATAACCACAAACACTGTTTTTATCTTTTTTTCTGAGAAAGTAACATTAACATATAAAGAACAAGTAAAATGAAGATTACGACGATAAAAACATCGATAAAGTATATGAAAAACAAAACGCATACACAGATTTCAACCGAAACCAAAAATTATGTGATAAATAAGACCTTGACTGTAGCATAAAAAAATCCAGAAGTGAAAGCACCGTCATACAATTGAAGAGGTAATGCTATTTTCCGTAGCCTCCATTCCCGTTAACGTATCATAAAGAGGTTGGTTCAATGTTTCCGGCAGATAAAACGCGAAAAATCCACCACCAAGTCCACACATAGCAAAAGTCATAAACGGAAACGACCCACCCATAACGACCACCAGCGGCGCCAGTATCGCACCCATCTGCGCCGCCTGCGTGGCGCACCCTAGCGCAGCGTTCCTTACCACCGTCGGGAACAGCTCCGCCGTGTATATGAACAGCAGATTATACGTCCCCGCCATTCCAAAAATTCCCAAAATCCCACACATCATTCTCACACCCTTCCACACCCCAACGTTTCTCACCAAACTCCCCGCAAAGCAGAACACGCCACTGAACCACAACGTTGCTATGGTCAACGGCTTCCTCCCCCACCGGTCCAGAAAAATCGCTGTTATCATGAACGCCGGCATCTCCGCCACGGCGTTGAGTATCACGGTGAGGTAGAGGTTGGTGTCGAGGTTGACCACGTTGAGACTCAAGCCGTAGTACACAACGGAGCATAGGAAATTGATGACCACGGCTAGGATCAACCTGGAACGTGTCAGCGGCGAGCGAATCACGTCGACAAGCGAACCAGCCACCGCCCCGTTGCATGTCGATCCTTTGGGTGAGTCCAGAAGGATAGAATCAGAGATTAATTTCCCGTGATTTTGGGACTCGCTTAAGGAGTTGACCTCTGCTAATACCTGTTCTTGAATGCTGTTGCATGATAAGGATGATATTGGTGGTGGTGGTAATTGTGGTGATTGGTGGTCTAGGATTAGACGAACCCCTTTTGGGATGTGGTTACCGTTGGCGGTAGCCATGGCAGTGATGACTTTCATTGCTTCGGATTTTCTTCCTCTAACGAGGTACCATCTTGGGGACTCTGAAATGAAGGGGAGGATGAAGAGAAGGAAGAGGAGGGAGGGGATGGAAGAGGCTATATAGAGTTTTCGCCATGTTGGAAAGATGTAGGCAATGACAGATAATATCGCGATGCCGGAAGAGAAGAAGTAGAAGGTGCACATGCCGGTTGTGCCGCGGGAACTGGGACCCACTGGCTCGGTGGCGAGGACGAACGCGCAGAGACCCACGCCACCGGTGCTGCAACCAGTGAGGAAGCGGAATAAGATGTAGAAAGAGTAGCTGGGGGAGAAGGCTGTCAAGGTCCCAAAAATGGTGTTTAGGGCACAAACCACTGTGAGAGAGCCTTTTCTTCCGAGGACTGAGTCTGAAAGGTGACCGAATGTTCCAGCACCTGAAATTGTTGCAAACAGATGTTACATTTCGTGTTATTTATGAAAATGTAATTGATACCATGGAAAAAGAAAAAAACGATATTTTTCATTAATTTGTATAGAAAGTTATTTGCTTTTAATTCTCATATTCAAGAAAAATATGATCTTTAATTAGAAGCCAAAATTAATTAATTCTCGACTATTATAAGGAAATAATTTTTTCTATAAAAGTTAAATTAGGAACTAAGACTCTATCTGTCTAAATACTGTAATTCGATCTGAACTTGATTATGTAGCCAGAATGGCAATTTGAGGTTTAAGAATATTTGCAACATCCGTTACCTAATTGTTATTTTGTCTTTATTTGCATGGGTAGGGTAAGGTAGATCGATTTGTACCGAAGCGGATTAGTAAAGTAAAGCTTAATTTGTTGTTTAGGAATTTTAATAAAAAGCAGTGAAATGAGAAGGGAGGAAATGCAAATCTCTATAAACAATTATTTTAATCTATAATAACTATTATAAACATACAAATAAAATCTTGAAAATATTTCATTACACACTTTAACACGTGTTATTAAATTTATTTGTACTATTGTTGTTCGTACTTCAAGAATGCCACACCACGGTTTTATTTTTCAATAATACTATTTTAGAGTAAATACCACCGTCTCTGTAAGGAATATTTGTTGCCGAAGAATTTGGCGGCGACAGTGCTTCACCAGAACAGCTTCTTGTCGTAGCGTGCAAATTGGCGGGTTGTGTTTCCTGGGATAAATTTGTAGTTATTTGTTTCTACATTTAGATTCTATTCAATGAAATTATTATGGGTTTTTGACTCTTCTTAAATGTTCTAATTAATGTCAAATGGTATAAATATGAATTTAACTAATTTTCAGATATTAATACAAATTGAGATATTTTTTTTAAAATATTATCAAATAAAATAAAGTAGTTAAAATTTATTTATTTTTAAAGATTTGAACATTAACTGTAAATATGAACAAAACAAAGATAAGAATGGCATTCCTGAACTCCTGCACGTGCAGAGGTGAGAACTAATAAAAGACAACAGGTGAGAACATAATAAAAGACAAATGGCGTTAAATTTTCTTGCAAATGATGATGAGTTAGCCAAAAGTACCTTATTATGACTACGTTTATCCTCACCTTCTTTTCTAAGAGTTTAATTTTTATATATTACTAATATCAAAATATTTATATTTTTAATTAATTAAAATTTCCAAATTCAAATAAAAACAAACTTTTAGACATTAGTATATAGTTACTTCTCATTATTCCAATCTCATTCCTCTGAGGAAACTATTCATAAAAGGGGCAATTTTCGTTCTATCACCATAAAATATAAACTTTTCTACAATTTATGTTGGATTTTCAAAGTTTTAGATATTTTATAGAAACATATATAAAAAAAAAAGAGTACGGGTAAAGCTTTCAGTATTATAAAAGTTTAAAAGCTAGGAATAAAAACAATTTACATTATTCGTAGTTTAGTGTATTTATGGTTGATGAAATTATGGTAATTATAACATAAGATACATCTTACGTGACAGTTGAGAGAGAAACAGTAAACTGAGAGAGAAAACTAACCGATCATACAGCCGCCGAAGAAGACGGCCTGAACCAGCCCGACCTTAAACTTATCCGCGCAAAACAGCCCCCACTCCACAACGGTCGAGTCCCCCACCCACTCCCACGAACCCGGTTCCAACCGGCACACGCTTGTGGCATCCGGGTCGCATCCCCAACCGGCCGCGCCGTCGAGACACCGCCACTCCGGTTCGCGATCGGCGAAAATCATGATCATCGTGTGGAAGGCTTCCAAGGCCCACGCCAGACTGGTGAGAACGAAGTGCCTAAGTTGCCACCGCCCGAACTCGCCGCAATACTTCTGCAGTATCTCGTCGATGCAGAGCTTCTCCGATGAAGCTCCGGTGGGCTTCTCCGGCGCCCAAATGAAAGGCGGGTTGGACGGATCGGTGCTTTGATCTTTTGAATCAGTGGTCGACTTGGTGGCCATTTGGTAGTTTCTCCTTCCTCCGTTTATTCTTTGCAGAGGAGAATGTTAGAAGGGTGTTAATGATTGCATTGCTTTCTTTTAAATGTTGTTGAATTTTTATTTTTATTTTCTAAAATGTGAAAATGATCTCAGTGGGATTTGTCAAGCATGTAAAAGTTCTATTCTTAGATTTTATGTAAATTGTTCGTTTGTTTGAATTCTGCTACGCACAAGAATAAAAGAGAAATATATAAGAATAATGTATTTTTATTCTATATCCACCGATTGAAATTTACTCATGTTATAAGATCAGTTAGTTTTATATAATAAATGATACATGTGCTGAAAACAAAAATTTCTAGAAAGGTATATTATGAACAAAATTAAATAACATAATTGCAAAGGAAATGTGCATATCAATTTTATTTTTTAGTTGGTGAAAACACAAGTATTCGTATTTACAAAATTTTATATAAATAATTCAAATTTTATTTTAAATACATAATTCAAGTTATTATATATTGTTGGAGATCTCATATAAATTAGTGATAAGACAAGTTTATAGTATATAAATGAGTGAAAAATTCATTTTGGAAGCCAATTTTATGGATTGAGTTAGGCTTAAAGTTCACTTTTAATATGATATCATATCTATGTAATAGATACTATCCTAGTGAGATTTGTTGCTGTTCGGCCTACGGTGTCACCCATTATTGGAAGATTTGTTGTTTTTTGGGCTTATCTTGTCATCCGTTATCGACTTGCTATCGAACCATCAATTAATATGTAGTCTTTCCAATAATGCAAAATAAGTCTTTAACGACTTCGAACCACGTCGATTACAGTGCAGACGTAACAAGAAGAAGCGTGATGACATTAATTGTGGTAAATATAAACTCAAAATTAACTACAGTTTTCCAAAGACCCGTCGTTAATTTTGAAAAAAACGAGAAACCACGATGGCTCTTATGTGACCGTCGTCATAATTAACGGAATAATAGCGGTTATAAATATAACCGTCGTTGATATGCTTGTTGAGCTTAAAAAAACTTAACTTTTCACTTTCCCTCTCGCGCCTACCTACTATGGTTTCTATTTCTTCCTCTACCACTCTCGTCCACCGTGTTTGAGTGCTACTTGCCAGCCACCATGACGTTGCTACCACTCGCTCCTCCCAAGGTTGTCACTCTTCCCTGCCTTCGTAGCGCCCAAGCACCATTGTTGTTGCCACCATGCCCATAACGTTGTCGCTCACCGTTGCCATCGCATCGCTATTGGTTCATCATTGTCATTGCCCCTGTCACCACGTGGCTACTACTGTTGCTCTTCACTATCTTCGTAGCACCCAACCACCATTCCCACTACCATCGCGTCTCGCTCGCTGCTGCCACAACGTCGCTGCTGGTGCGTGGTTGCCCGTGCCACCTCATTTTTGTTGCTCCTGCGAACTCTTCATTGCCTCTGTTTTGACCTGCCACCTTTGTCGTTGCCCACTACAAAAGAGATCTTGCCTTGCCACTCAAAGAAGTACCATGTTTCTAGTCTGAGGTAAGTTTATTATTTTTTTAACTAGTTTTTATTATTATGTATATTATTAGTTTTATAAATTTGATGATTTTTTTTATGCAATTATTTGTTGACATTTGAAAAATTATATTTTGATTAAATTACTCTTTTAGTCCTTTTATTTGTTAAGTAGTTTTAAAATGGCCCTCCAATTACTCGTTGTCTCAATTTGGTCCTTATGTTTTCTAAAGTGATTCAATTTAGTCCTCTTCGTTTAATTTAAACAAACACCGTTCAAACAATACTGAGGTGGCAAAATTCAACTGATACGTGTCAAAGTTTTTCGGAAGAAGGAGCAATTGACGTGGCATAAGTAGAAAAGGTTCTTTTTCTGTAAAAGTGAATCATGAACCCTAAATGTTGGCCAGGTTCCTAAATTCATTCTCTCCTTTCGTTCATTGTTGTTGTCAATTCCTATAACCATATTGTCCCCAGTTTGTGGTGTTGAGAGGCATGTCCCAAGTTAACTCGTGTAGGTCTTGCACATGTTCGAGCAATCAAAATTGTGGTGTCTCCTCTCCTAGTAGTGGGTGGAAGAGGTTGGGTGTGACTCCCATTAGCCAGTGTGGAGAGGTTGTTGTCATGAGAACTGCCAGAACAACTAGAATGTTGGGAAGAAATTTTAGGGTTGCCCAAATTTTAAGATTAGATCTGCGAGTTTGTTTCTCAATTTTTTTTTTATAATTATTGATTGTAAATATTTTTTATTGTTTTGTTCTTGATTTTATCAAGAGAGAGGAAATGAAGAATTTGTTGGGTGTAACTATTTCAAGTGGTGTGGAGAAGATGATATTGACGAAAGGAATGGTGTTATCTTCAGACTGAGGAGGAATATTTATAGTTTAGAGAAAAGTAATAAGTTGTATGAGAAATGAGTGAAGCAGTTAATAGGAATTGTTTATTTTGTTGTTGTAGTTAATGTAACTTAGTTTAGTGTTGATCAAAAGTCCCTAAATTGTTGTGAATGGTTGTATTTTGTATGTTGTGCATCAAAGTTATTTGGTTTTCATATGATATATAAACTTACAAAATTATTGTCTTCTGTGTATTTGATTTATGTATATAAACCACCTCCTTCATTTGTCTATGACTTTGGCATATAGGATTGTTGACACAAAGTTAAAAAGACCAAACAATAAAAAGTTTTGGTAAGTAAATATACTAGGCAGGGAAAATATAAAGGTGCATCACATTCTATGCAAGAGTGGCATTGTCAAAAAAGTAAAGTTTCTAACACAACTTCAAGTTGCTCTCTCTCTGACTAATCTTGACTATTACTTTAATTTGAGGAAATAAAATGACCATTATTAAACCATGGATCTCTTCACATATCAGAATTGAAAATCCTAGTATGACAACCTAAAAAAGTATAACTAAAAAAGTAAAACTAGATCAATTTTGTTTTACAGAAGTTGGCATGAAATATCTTGTAATCTCTCCTCATCACAAGGCACCTTCCATGAGCTAATGATAAGCAAAAATTCATAACATTGAAACAAATTATTTTGTCAAACCATTCAACAGGAGAAACTTAAGATAATTTAACAGAAAAATAACAAACTATGAATATTTTAATAAATCAAACGGGGATAGGGATATGGCGGGGACGGGTATTATGGTAGGTATGGGGACGAGGACAAAGCAGATATGTATATCCCCATCCCTATATCCAATTGAAAAAGTCTTGGATTTCTTATACCCATACCCATGCTTAGTTAATGCGGGGATTCTCTGTAAAAACGGGATGAGTTCGGACAATATCCACGGGTACAGGTTCATTTGCCATCTCTAATGGTGCCCAACGCTAAAAAACCAGAGGCTTAGCGCCTGGCAAAAAGAAGCCAGCGCTCGACCCCACAATCAACGTCAGAAATCCGAAAAATAACATGAAACACCTATTTGGTTCACTCTAAAGCACCTTGATGAGGTTTTATTAACAGTCCTATTTACAACAAGTGTACTGTTGCATTGTAGTATAAAGTCATCTCCACAAGGACTTACAAAAGTGTAACAACAATTAGATCACAACTATTACACCCTTATGATTCAAGTTTCAACAAGAGATTTTATGAGTTGAATATTGAATTAGAGGGCAAAGTTGATTGCTTTTGTCTTCCCTTTCTCATCAGATTACAATTTCCCTTCTTTTATCTCAAACTTCTTAAGATGATTGCTCTGGAAGCCCTCTCTTTGGTAGATCTAGATGCATTTTCACTATCTAGAACCTAAGGAATTTAAACTCAAGGTGATCTCTCAACTTTTGACAGCGTAAACCCCTGCATTACTTCTCAAGCCTTTTCCCTCCACCTAACATCCCCTCTGGATACTTAATCTAGCACCAGTATAGGTTTGGCAAGTTTGTTGGACCATAATTCAAACTAGTTTCTCACCTTAGTTTAAACCAGCTAAATTATCACAATTTAATTAAACAACTTACAGCAAAATAATCTTAAATAGTAAGGGATAAAATAGAAGATAAATTCATCATAAAAGAAAGGGAATTCAATTACAAACAACCTTGCCTCTTTAATGTCTTAGGCACTCAATGTGAGCATCGATCTTCTCAAATTCAAACTATGCATTTCTCTTCTCCCCTATACAATTGATCTATGGAAATTTTAGGAAGAAAGAATATAAGAGAACATATTCTCTACAGATCTGGTTGCTTTTAGCAGGAGGAAGGAGTCACTATTTTATAGTTTGTTATAGTCGGTGCTCAACCAGTTTTCCCAGGCTCAGCCACACAATATTCATGTCCTGGATTTCTTTTTTGTTTGAGTTTACCTTAAGTTCAGACCAGTGTTGAGATTCTTCTTTCATTGAGTTCATTGGGTTCTTTTCACCTCTGGTCCACTTTCAAGTTTGTGGCTCAACAACGTTCCTTTGGCTTAGCAACATGACTTCTGACTGTGTTTTGTATCTTCAACTGTTGTGGTTGAGCTGGGTTGGGGTGGCTCAACCACTCAATAGCTTTTTACTTTGTTTTTCTACAAAAAAGTGACATTTAATTAAGAATTCTCATTTATCATCCAAAAAGTTTGGAGGCATGATGTTTAAGAAAAAGAAGGTATGTTTTCTTGAGAGAAGTGCTTTTCCACCTAAGATAAGTGTCTAATTTATTATGCAAAATGAAAATTGTGCAGACACTTATCACATGCCCCTACTTTAGAAATTTGTTTGTCCTCAAACAAACCAAAACTAAGGAAATTTGTATTGCACTTTATTAACAATTCAAACAAAAGAAATAATTTAGCAAAGATGTTATTGGTAGCAAAAGATGGAATAGGTTCTATTCTTATGCAAAGGTTAAAAGAACCTCCTACAATTCCCACTGTTTTGATCCCTTTTCTCTGCGCAATTTTCAGGCATTTCACTCAACCATTGCTTTCAAGCCTTTGTTGGTTTTTCATCTCATTTCATTTGTCACCTTATAAGTAAGCATCAAGGATCACCGAGGACTTTTATGGCTTGTAATGTGGCTAAGGTTGAGAAGAATCCATGGTTTTTCTTTAAGGAACAAAAATCCACTGATAAGATGGTTTAAGGTGCGTGCTATAACCAAGGGATTTTCTTGTTTTAATCATTTGGGATCATCATTGTTTTCATCCCTTAACCTTCATTTTTCATTTATGCCATTTTTCATTACTTTTCTGCACCTTTTTCTTTCTTCCTCCTTTCTTGGTTACGATTCCTTTCCCCTTTTTTCTTTTCCCTACACCAGTCCATCTTATTCGTGAAGGAATGGTTTGTTTTCTTTTTATGAGTGAGATTTAAAGGTCTGAGGTCTGATTTTTTGTACTAAGGAGGTGGCTACTGTTTTGGGTGAGAAACATCCAAGATTACCTTGATCCTTTCCTTGAGTGCCTGCTTTAGGATGGTTATCAGAAATTTTTTAGCAAAACCAACTCATGCTATCAACAAGGATTTCTCTTCCTCAGTGTGTTTGGCTTCTCTTCTTGCTAGGTGGATTCACAATCTACATGGGGTTTATTTATTCCTTTGATCTAAAATTTTCTAGCACCCATTTCCAAACCTTATGCTCCCATATCCCTTTGTTCAATTAGCCCTTTGTTGATCGGTCAAAACATAATGGCTTGTCTTAATAAAAAGCGAGGCCGAATTTCTACAAAGTGGTACTTAAGGGTGGAGTTAGACAAAGGCAAAATCTAAATATTTCAAACACTACAGAAGCAAGCTGACCTTTGGTGCTTGGAGTGCAAACATAACATATTTTGGATTACATTTGTAAAAACATGTCATACTATTGTAATATAAGGTGTAGGCAGATTCTTGAGGTGCAAACAAAACAAGTTTGATAGTGTATGCAATTTGGTCAGACAAAAGCAAAATCTAATGAAGGGACATGGATGCATGATATGCATGTAAATGCTTATAATGTAGATCAGACAAAAGAAAAATGTAAGGAAAGGAAGATGATTACGAGAGGCTTGGGGTGAAAACAAAACATGATGTGCAATATATGAGATGCAACATATTATGTAGTGTTTGTGGTGCAAAAAAGTAAATCAGACAAAAGAAAAATCTAATGAAACAAATGCATGATGTCTAATGAGATTCTTGGAATGCAAAGAAAACAGGTTATGCAATGCTTGGGATGCAAAGAGAATAGATCAGACAAAAGAAAAATCTAATGAAAACTACTACTAATATATACATACTAAATGCAATTAGTTTAAGGACAAATCTTTTTTTCAAATGCTTCCTCTAAGAGGGTGGATATCAAAGAAGTCTTTTGGTTCTGGTTTAGAGGGGGACTCCTAATTAACAACTCATCTTCTTCCTCATTCACTCCCTCTTCTTTAGGTTCTGCTTCAGCTTGTTGTGGTCCAATAGCAGTAGGTGGTGTGTATTCATTCGTGGTTGGCTGCTCTGCTGGTTCATTAACTTCAGCTTGCACCAATGCAATAAAGGCTTTTGGCCCCGGTTGTTTTTGTTATTCTGCCTCGGTTTTATAACCGAGGCATATTGGGGCGAGGCCAAAATGGGGTGCCTTTTGGCCTCTATTATCACCCGAGACCATAGAGGCGCTTTTCTGCCTTGGTTGTAGACGAACCAGAGCCATAGATGCCCTTTTTTGCCTCGAGTCTATCGTGAACTGATGAAGGATTGACCCCAACCAAGGATGGAGGCACATGCTTAAGAAGACTAAGCATGTTTACAAAGGAAGTTCACTAATCCTTCATCCTTTTCATTTGTGTTTGTTATTTTTGATTCCTTAAGTTGACTTAGTTTAATCAAATTTAGTTGACTTGTTGACCTTTGACTAGGTTTGACTTGTTGACTATAGTTGACTTGACTTAAGCCAACATGCTAATCTATGTTTATTTGCTTTGTAGGTTAATTAG
>Ga0209589_1010926_pt1 | contig 13036 bp, 5 predicted proteins | sample CowpeawhiteBW_FD_187525 | JGI IMG/M metagenome (GOLD analysis project Ga0209589, IMG submission 187525) | Root nodule microbial communities of legume samples collected from California USA - Cow pea white BW (SPAdes) (version 2) | ecosystem: Host-associated > Plants > Roots > Nodule | place: USA...
TTCTTGAGACATATAAAAAAAAAAAAAAAATATATATATATATATATATATTCTTACATATGTGATTATGGATCATAGATCTGAACGTTGTTAGTTTAGGGTATTTTTGAAAACTTTTTCTTTGTTACTAAATTAATTTGAATGAATGACGTAATTAAGAATTTACTAATTAATTTTCCTGAATCATTAGACAAAAGGGATTGTTGCCACTTTTTAATGAAACAATTTCTTGATTTATTTTTAAAGCAACAAGAGACAACCATAACAGGAGCAATAACGATATGTTGCAGGTTGATTGAGACTGGGAAATAAAATGCTACAAGTGAAAATATCAAATATTCATGATCCTTCACATCTTTGTTGTCCGAACTCAAATTATACACTTTCACACATTTAGAGACGAAGACACTGTCCAAATATTAATTAAATAGTTTTTTTAAATCATAAAAAATACACAACTAAAGATAATAATATTAAAGATTCAATAGTAAAAAAATATTAATAATTTGTTTATTTAATTTTTAAATATTAAGAAAAAAATTACAATTATATAAATACTAAATCTGAGTACTAGTAATTGAATAAAAGACAAATGGTTATAAAAATAATAAATATGACAAAATATATTAATTTGATAAAATTGAGGACAAATACATTATTGAATATACATTATTGAATGAAATCTCACAAAAGGTTACGATGGAAAAAAATACGTTGAAGATTTGAGTACAAATGATGGATATCAGACAAGTTAAGTCATTACGAGGAAATAAATTTTTTTTTACCAAAGAAAAACTCTTATAGAAAACAAAATTAAGGATCAAATAGAACATGAAATATAAGTTTCTTTATGTTACCCAAAAACTAAATTTAGTTTGTTGAACTTTTAAAACTTAGAAGCAAACATCCTTATGTGAAAAAAAAAATAATAAATAATTAAAAAAATAGTATAAAAAATCTTAGAAATTATTTTATTTAATGAAATTGATTTTTGTGTTTTATAAAATTCAATATCCAATTTGAACAAAACTACAAAAAGAGAAAATAATGTAATTAAGGTTATAATAAAAGAAAAATTACTAGTAGAGTTGATTGAACTATGTGAATGACCGAATAAGACGATTAATATAAGTTATTTAGATTGTTTAATAAATTATGAGTATTTTATTAAGGTTTAAAAGTTTCCAAGTCCTTAAAAAAAATTGTATATTTTAAATTGAGTCTCTAATAATTTGTTTTATCTATTTGGTATTCAAAATTATTTTTCAATACACTGTCTGCTGCTTAAATTTTTTATTAATTAGATGATGTAACTGTTATATTATCATGTTATCTTGTTTTTTTGTTTCTATACATTAAGACACATGAGATTTTATAAATATTGTTGTTAATGTAAAACGAAAATTAACCAATTATGTTATATTAAGCACAAAATTTTATATTTCTTAATACGTGGAGAGAGTAAAACAAGATGACAAGATAGTAGTCAAAAACAATATACACTCAATTAAAAAATTTAAATTTTTTGAATATCTAATAAAAATAAAAATTTCAATAGGTAATTAACTAAAAATACAAATTTATAAATAACTTGAAATGTAATTAAACATATTAATTTAAAATAAAACGAATACAAAAATAAAAACAAATAGAGACAAATTTAAAGATAAATTTGTATATACTCATCCTTATTTTTATATTTAATTTAAAAAGTCAAGTATTACTCATATTTATTATTTTATTTAATTAATATAAAAATCACAAACCTTACCATTAAAGACATTTATTTGTCCTTTTTTACATATCAAGTAATGAAAACACTGTACAAATCACTTTTGTAAACTATTCATGTTCATCATTAGCAATAAATTGCTCGTTGCTTACTTTTGCAAGACAAAAAACACAATCTCTTTGCAAACACGTGAGACTATGATGTTTAAATTTGAATACACGAGAGGAACATCTTCTCTTTTTTTTTTCTCAACTTTATTATTAGGTTAATTTACCTGGTACCCGTGACTCCAAAAGTGCAAGGAGTTACTTTTTTTCTTGAGGTAACTCCCAACGATTTACATAGAACTATACAAAAAATATCCACTCACAAAATTATTAAACAAATCTAAATAACAATAAATTTTATCCGGTCAAAATTACTCAATTAGTGAATTAGTTAAAACAATTAAAAAAATAGTTTGGAATAACTCAACTTATTTTAATTCACTTAAATTATTTAAAATAGAGTTAAATATATTTTTGTCCTTATAGTAAAAATTGAAATTAGTTTAATTTTAAAATCTTAAACCAATTTATCATTTATTTTTATAAATGCATGAATTTAATCTTTTAAATTAAATATTTTTAAGTTTATTTGACGTTTCAGATGCGTTTTTCAACTAATATTAAAGCAAACATGTGTGAAAAGGTGTAAACAAACTAAAATCCTATACGGAAATGTTTAAAACGTCAACTAAACTTAATAAAATTTAATTAAAAGAACTAAATACACATATTTACATAGTTGAGAAACTAGATTGCTTCATAGTTTTCGAAAATAACTAATTCCAATTTTCACCAAGAATTGAAGGACCAAAAATATAATTAACCCTTTAAAACATTACATGTTTTACTTTCAGTTGTTTTCTAATAACTTATAAAATTTATTTAATTATTAAATAGTTTAATTCAATTCATGTATTTTATTCATCTTATGTTCCTATTGAGTAAAAAAGTTACAAAGTTTCCGCATAATTAAGCGTCATTTGAGGCTAAAATTAACATGAATAGAGAGCCAAACCTAATTTTATATGTATTACTTTTAATACACAGAGATTCAATTTGTAGTTATGTGATCCTATTCTTTATCCCATAAACTTAATTAAAATTAAAGCTGGTAATTGTACCCAATTGAAGTGTGCCTTTTGAAGCTAAAACCTATAAGAGCAAGAAACACATGCTTCATATATTATTTTCAATATACAAGACTCCATGTGATAAGAATGACTGCAATCAATGTCTTAATATCCTAAACTTAATTTGTAGGGACGTTTGTATGTTCATTGTCAACAATATGAAGTTAATGAATGGTTAAGCTTTTAATATTATAATTCTTTTTGAAGTTTCAATTATTACACAGGAGAAAACACTTTCTTATGTATATGTCTAAATTATTTATTCATTGAACGGAATTGATATATACATGAAAGTTGCTTTAGACTTAAAAAACAAGATTTAATTAAGTGAACAAAATAGTTAAAGTATTATTTAATAAGCTTTTAGTATAATGTTATTAGTACTATATATTATTGTGTTAAGTTTTAAAAAAATTAGATTCTGATTCGGATCTTAATTATAAAAGTAAGGTTAATCCAAGGTATTTAAGAGCAGTGTTAATGTTAAATATAATTTTGCAGATAGATTAGTAAAATGTGGGATCTAACGTTGTGGTAGCAGTTGCTTTCAGAGGTGTCATGAACAAAGGGTGCAAACTACGCGTACGATACTATCTATGTCAACACAGTGTAGAGAAGAATCTGAGAACCAATGGGTCAGTTTTGCTATGTTGCAGAGATGCATGGTGTTACTAGCAGAGAGAGAGTGCAGTGTGGAGTAGTCCCTCTCTGCAATTAAGACCATTATTTAAAGACAGGGACACTGCATCATCATAATGGAACATGACCCATAATCAAAACATGACCTTGTCACGTACCTTCTTCTACACCTTCGCCTCGCACATGCCTATGTGTTATCTTCTCTTCTCTTCTCTTTTCTTGCAACTTTTCGCTTTCCTTTTTATTTCAGTACAATCAATCGCATTATTATCGTACCAAACTTTCCTTGTTTCAGCAAAGTTGTGTTCATAAACTACTGCGATTCGATCTTATTCGAACGAAAAATTACATTCTTATTGTGAATTCATTATGAAGATCAACAAGCAAATACACGTGTATAGTGTTGAATACAAACATTCTTGGTTTTTCGTGATTAAGTATCTAGAGTAATTACAAAAGGTCCTGAAAACTAATTAATCAATCAATGCAGAGGAAAATAAAGTATTTCTGTTGGCTTTTCATGTTGTTTTTCTATATGGGGGACTTTAAAAGTTGATATTTGTTGATTGCGTGTTTGTGTGTGTGCAGTTTCAGGCAACTTTAGGTTATATTTCAAATCACTGACAGCTAGACACTTTCCCGTTCTGAATTACAGAACTTTGATGGTTGCAGCAACTGGAAACTGATTGGTGTTAACTTTGACCTCACCGACCATAGTACATAAAATGGAAGCCTTTGGTAGAGGAAAGAGATGGTGAGTAATTTGATGAGAATTATCCTTCAATTATGTACTCAAATTAGATTAATCTTTTTATAGTTTCCTTTCCTAAAAGAAACTGCCACGTTAGTCTCATCTATTCGGTTTTTATGAGAAATGTGACCCTATAATAAAAATATGTTCACTCGCCCTCTCGTGTTCCCAAGTGAATGGACATGCATACGCACATGCACTATCCAAATTCAAATTTATTTAAATGGTGATGTATTTTATACAAATACTTGAAATGGCACCAGATCATATGAACTTTAATTTTTTATAGATATCAATTTCGGCTTCATCACACGAGATTTGATACATATACGCGTCAGAGAGAATGCCTGAGAAATTAACTTCATCATTCAAAGAGAAAAAACAAAGCATTTTTCAACTACTTTGGCTACATAAAAGCACATCCTTGTACAATCGTCGTAATCAAGCCGATCGCTGTCGACATTTAAAATGATTTTTTTTTTCTCATTCTACTTTAATGTTGAGAAGTGGAGGAAATATCCTTGCAGATAAGAAATTCAACGGGAACTATGATTAGCAGATGCGACGACGAGCCTACCGGGCCCCAATAAAATACAAACCCCTCAGTTTTATTGATGGGACAAAACTGAATTGTCCAAAGTCCACATGGTGAAGTACTGCGTCATTTGATTTTTTTGTTCTAAGTTACCTTGAGCGGAGAAAGATATTTTAACATCTCCATTCCCAGTGAATATTCAATGGAAGACAAGAATTTCAGAAGAGTAAGAGATCAACTATTTCGGAGCTTTCTTCGCAAATTAAATTACATCATTCAAAAACAACGATGATGATGCTGATGAAGTTTCCAACCCAACAACAAATTTATCATACTATCATCTTGCATTTTCCTTTCATTCATGTGACAGTAAAACTGATTTTCTAAGCATAATAATGTTGGCCAGGAGGTGAAGCAGCACCAGGTCTTGCATTTGGCTGAGCCGCTTGGCTGGTCTGCATGAGAGGTGAGGAACCAGGAACTGAAAGTGGAGCACCACTGGGCTGTAAATTTACATTGGGTGGAACCCCAGACTGAGAGATTCCCATTGGATTTGCATTATGACCAATGGGGCTGCTTTGTGCATGAGGTGAGGAAGCTGCTGGAGCATAGGATGGCATTGGAGGAACGGTACCCGTTTGTACAGGAAAAGTACCAGGTGCAGATATGTAACTAGGTCTAACCGCCTGGAGGGATGGATCCCATGATGGCACTTGTCCACCAGGAACTTGAGTGTGATAACCAGGAGCACTGCCAGGGTACATGGGTGCAGCCTGTGGATTTTGCCAAGCCGTTACAGGACCTTGAGCTGCAAGTAGACTAGGATCTGGCACTGTATAGTCTCTACTTTTGTCACTGAAAGCCTACAACCAAAACGTATTATATAATATAATACTCAGAATTGGGATAATTATTCAACTGTCATCAACAAATTACTATAAAAGGTAGGTCAATCAAGTGTCAAGAGGCATACGTTTAAGAATCAAATCTCTTTCCGATCAAGTGTCCACATTGCTTCTAAGGATATCTTTAATTTTCCCCCCTTTTTCATTTTTCCCACTCATGAACATTAACTCAAAAACACATATTTTTATACCTTTACATTGAGATCAGTATGACGAGAGTATGATAGATGAAGCTTACAATAGCCACCATCATATATGCAATGCCCCTCTAGAGCTTCTCTAGCAGCTGCTGCCGTTATGACATCTGCCAAAAAATGTCCACCCACGATCAAGAAAAAAAAATGCTTTATCATGAAATAGGGGATGGGAGGGCTAGTATATACTGCTACCCACCCACTTCCATTCCCTGAAATTACATTTAAACGAGTTGAATGTAACCTATGATGTGGATCCTAATCTGCTAGACTATGACACAAGTATGCAAGACTATGGCACAAAAGTATGCGTGAAAAAAATGTTATCAAAACAATCAAATATTATATGAAAATAAACAATGGGTGCATAAGAAATCTTCAGATAGCAAAATAATACTAGAGAAGAAGGCTCAAAAAGTGACCAGTTTCTTTTTGTGTCATTAACTGAAGTTCCTCTAAAGTAACATGAGCACATGCATCTTATCTAAAAACCAAAAGTATCATACTTAATGTCTATCTAACATGCATTCCTATTCCAAGGACACTAATGTTCCCTAACCCAAAATCCACTACAGGCAAAGGAACCTCTCATTTATGTTAAAGCAGGTGTCTAAATTTTATTATTTTACGTACGTACATAAATACATACATACTTGTTATATATATATATATATGGGACACAATGTACTAGTGCGAGTAACAGTTGAAAACGATTAATACCAGGGTACTGAATTAGTGCCTGAGTTTGACCATTCTTTTCAAATATAGCAATTTTCTGGACAGTACCAAATGCAGAGAAGACCTGTAAAGATTGCCCAATGATGTTTAGATTGTAGAGTATAAATTACTTTTAAATTTGGAAGTTTTACAGGAAAGCACAAAATCTTACAGTATGGAGAACATCAACAGTAACAGCATACTGCATATTTTCAATGGAAGCCAAAAGCACATTGCTTTCAGGTTCTTTCCTCTTCCCATCTGGGCCTATAGCCGTCTGAAGAATATATGTTTGTCAGAGCATACTAATAGTAAAAGCAGGATGTACCAAGGTATAACACAACAAAATACCTGTACTGTGCCTTCAATAGCAGTATAGTTAACGGGAAGCATAGGATTTGTGTAGTCCCTGAAATGTCACAGGGAAAATAATACTCATTATTGACAGAAGACTAGTAAAACAATAGAAAAGAGAAATTTATCTGTGCACGTTGAAAAAGCTATGCCTGAATCAAGGCTTTAGAAACCAATTGTGCACATTAAACAAACATAGGGATTTCACCACGGTCTGGAGGCATGGAACCAAAATGTCACTGGTAAAATTTTAAATGACGATAGTGGTAAACAAGCCTGTTAAATTTGTGATATTATCATGTTAATTAGACTAATAGAAGACACGTTGATTTCACAATACATGCTTATTAATTATTCATGTAACTATGCCTAGCTAACAATTTCTTGGAGTTTGAGTGTCACTATGTCAAATTGTTTTAACAGAAATGTTCACCTGAAATTGAGAATATTATGTAAAAAGTAAATTCAATCATAGTGGTCACAAGATTTGGGAATTACAAACTTTCATTCTTAAATTCTTCTTGATATCTAGATTGTGAAAAGAATTAGGAAACAATAATTCAAATTTAGTGCCCCAAGACAAACAAAAAACAATGATTTCAGCTAATATACAGATATTTTGGAAAGTAACACCTCATAGCCAGTTGATCTCAGAAAGAAGTAACCAAAAACCATTGTGTTTTCAACTGAAAAACTATAATGACATAAGTAGAAGCTGCTTCTACAACTGTAATTCAGTACACATACTGAGTACAATTATGACCCAGCAACACATTGCAAACATCAGAGTAGCCTCCAGAGCAAAGATGAAAACCAGATTAGATTGACAACAACTACAAAAATTAGTATTGAATTGTCAACATGATATAACAAAACCCACCAAAGAAAAAAAAAAACTTGCCAATACATTTCAATAACATAAGAACAATGGTTTCAATAATATTGACAGTAAATGCATCGAACAGTTGGAAAATGATCAAGAAAATTACTAAGTGGTCATGGCAAGTCAACTGTATCCTGACTACCAAGCTTCAGTAAGCCCTAAAGGATAAAAGCACACGTATCAATTAGCAAAATAGAGAACACCACAAAAATAATATGCATTAGCTTTCACAATTTGCTTAAGTTTCTGATGGAAGACAATGTTAAAACAACTAAAGAATGGTATATCATAATTGTCTTTACTTCAATCATTACCTGCTGCGATTTGATTGAAATTTGATATTCAAATCTTTATGTGCTGAGTAAGAAATACGTAAATTACAAGAACCAACATGGGCTGGAAGCAGGTATCTACAAACCAAAGCATAAGTGAATCAGCAAATTATTATTTATCAAACTATAACCAAATCAGAGATGGGTTTGAAGAATAAGAAGCAAAATCACAAATAATACTTACCTTGGTATGCTTCTTCCATCTAGTGCATCCCTAGCGGCAGAAGCAGTTTCAGCATCAGTGAACTGAATCAGAGCCTGGCATGGCATTAAACATTGTCAACACTAGAATTGAATAGGGAAGGGACATGTTGAAGTAGTGCAACTGATAATTTACTAACCTGGAAACCTGCAGTCTTTTCAAATGTTGCGATTTTGTGAACAAAGCCAAAAGCAGAAAACACCTGAATAAAGAATAAATAACTAGTTCATACACCATATTATTTCAACCTTAATCTTTATTTGGTTATTCCTTCAATGAAAATGTTAGAAGATTATAGTTCAGCAGACAATCCAGAAAACCATCACAGAATTTACAATCAAGAGCAATGTCAGGAAGGAAAAATAAGTTCCAAACAGATAAGAAATAAGTGCAGAATGACACCTGTACTTATATGCGTGACCTTAGAAAGGTGTATGACGTACATGACAAATATTCCAAACTGTCTCCAACAAAAGTATCTAAATATGAGAGATCACCATCTGTGGTTCAACCGATTTCAGTAAAAAATGACATGATTTAATCAGGATTCTGTCTAACTCTAAATAACAAGGGCAAAAGATAAAAAATTGTATTATTAAAAGAAAAAAAGGAACTGTACAGAAATAAAAGGTATTAAAACTCAGATTTCGGGTCACTACTTCACGGGAAAACTTTGGCCTTCCCAACAAGGAAAAGAAAAAGATGCAATTGTAAGAATGAAAGATTTGCATAAGAGTTCAATGCCTCCCACTGGGTGAAACAAAAAAAAAATATAAGCAGAAACCAATAAGAAACAAATATTTTTACATTTAAAACGATGATATGTAGTAAAAGGTCCTGCAATGATCCCACTGGACATACCTTTTTCCTAAAGGTAGTGTGAACGTGTCTCTGTTTTCAACAGGTTTTCAACTCCAAACCAGACCATCAAATTCAACTATAGATCTTTAAACTATAAGCTTTTACAAAGAAAATAAATTTGTGTCTATAGAAATTAAAGCACATTCAAAATACTCCTTCCACTTTTTTTATGTATCCCATCCCACACCACACTATTTAAACATTTCAAACTTCCCAAATTGGAGAAAAATAATTACATGATCCAGAAAGAGATACATTTCTATAAGCTAACCAAAAATAAAAAACAATCATATCCTTATGTTACCATCTGATTATTTTATTAGGAGTTGTCATGATGTTTACTTTAAGAATAACCCTGTTTTATTGGGATTGTGATTTTTTTTCACATCCTCTAATCAAACAAGAATCTAGAAAAATCACACAAACAAAAAAGTGAACTGGAGAAATGAAATAAAACTCAGTCGCACTTACCAAATGTATAACATCAATGCTCACATCCCCAGCTTCCACACCTTCAATAGTTACCAGTAAGACATTTCCAGGAATATCTCCTGGACTTTTGTTGTTGACAATTTCATGTCTATTAGAATACTGAATGTAAACAGTTTTGCCACGAACCATAGCAGGTTCTGAAGATGAAGCATAATAGGAAACCATTGAAATGGCTTGATTTAGATCTACCTGGCATTTATACTTGAAAGTTCAGTAACCAAGTAGGAATCATAAAAAAAAAAAAAAAAAAAAAAAAAAAAAAAAAAAAAAAAAAAAAAAAAAAAAAAAAAAAGGGACAAGGTATCACAAAGTAAGAAAACAAAATACATCATCGACCACTCAGGAATCTCTTAAAATACCAATTAAGATTCAAGAGAAACTAACAGATGAACAGTAGCGAAAAAAAGAAGTTTATAGTCCAGACAAATTTATTAAATGAAAAACTTAATATTTATTTACAATATAACAAAGCTCCAGTCTAAACATAGGAAGAAAACTTCTTTCAGAAGCTATCTCAAATAAAAGAGAATTGAACAGCCATAGTAGTACATGGAGTTAATTTTAAGTAACAAGACTTTTGGCTCCACCTAGATACATTATGGGTGTTCCAAGGCTATGAAGACAATACCTCTACAAGTAATCCTAACAAGCAGTACAATTTGGTCATCACTGGTATCCACAAAACCGACCTCTATGCTAAAAAAATATATGATGAACATATTTTTCCCGTCACAAAATTTCTCTCCAAAATTTCACTCCTCACAATAACTGTTAACATCTTAACTATTGGTTTAAGAATCAATGGTTTATTTTTTATTAGCCATCCAAACTTTTTGCCCAATCCATTATGATAGGGCAGATTGATTAAATTTATCCATGGACTACAGTGTATAAGTGGATGCAATTGTTGGTGCCATTCCTAGGCTATTCGTAGCCGTATTTTTTTAAAATGTACATTAATCAAGGCATATATTTCAGAAGTAAAACAAGTGAAAATGAGAACAAAATGGATATAAACGAAAGGATATCCTGATAAAAAATAAAGCACGATAGCAAACAAAAATTCGAGGATTCTAAAAGCAAGAGACGGGTACACGGAGCTGAAGTTCACACGAATCAACAAACGCATGGCTTAAAACCCTAAAATTAAGGAGCTATTGAAAACAGTAAGAGGAGAAAGAGGGGAGAGAGAGTTACGAATTCAACAAAAGCTTGGTTGCGATTGGCGCCGACATTGCACTTGGTGTTGACGATCTTACCGAAGGGCTTGCAGAGCTCTCTGAGCTCCTCCTCTGAGCATTCCCAGGGGAGGTTGCGAAGGTGCAGCACCTTCGAGGGGGTCTGAGTGTATCGGAACTGGTGCTGGCTCGAGGTTGACATCGCTTCCAGATTCCGATGGTGGAATCGCGATCGATGCAAGATGCAAGATGCGAGATGATTGGTTAGGGTGAAATCGGAGCCACTCCTTAGCTTCGTCTAGCTTTGTAGAAAGTGAGGATATTTTTCCTATCACAATATGTGAAGAATTATCTAGGTTGCGAGTGTGATTGTGATTGTGATTGTGATTGCGATGCCGTATTTAACCTCTTTACATCAGACTTATTTAACTGCCACCTTATACAAAATCAAAGAAACAACACTTTTTTTCAAAGAAAATTAAAGAAAAAAACTTAAAGACAATAATTGATGTATTATTAATTCATGAAAAATGTATAAAACATTACATTGATATGGTTGGTGTCATTTTCTTATCTTACATTATCTTTATAATATGTGACATGTAATACATTTGGTAAGATATAAAAATTAAAATCAACTTCTAAATCTGGTCACAAAATGTTAGAGATGTCAAATTTGAGTCGGGTTGAAAATAAGTGAATTTAATCCGGCTCATTTTATGGTGAGTCATAAATTTTACAATCCAGCTTAACCCACCAAATCATGGGTTGGTGGGTTGGTCCATCAATCCACATAAAAAAAAATATTTATTTATTTATTTTTAAGTATTCAAATATTTAAATAATTTTTTAAACAACTCATGAGATGACAATCAAAGTGAAATCAATAACTAATATCTTTATCATGCTCACCGCTAATATATGATGAATTTTTTACAAAAAAGTATTCACATAGTCGAAGAAAACATAGCCAATAGTATACATTTTCTGTCATGCTATTCAACAAAATATAAATAAAAAAATTACACATTTTTGTCATGGTAATTTAGAAAAATTTGCTTATAAAATGGTTGCTTGAGTAATTTACAATAAAGATTATAGTTAAAGATTAAAGTATGAACGTATATAACTTGATAATCGAATTAATTAAACATTCATACTATTCAAATATTATTTAGCAACATTGTGACATTTAAAAATATGAAATTGTGAACTTATATAATTATGAGTAATAAATAATTATTTAAAAAAATTATAAATTATAAAAAAATGTTAATGGGTTAAGTGGGTTAACCCACCTTCAACCCGGCTCAAACCCGTTTAACTTGTGGGTTAAATGAGTCGGGTTGAATTCAACCCACTTTTGAAAAAACTGAATTTTTTTCAACTTAACCCGACTCAAACTCGTGGTGAGTCAAGTTGGCTCACGGGTTGAAACCCATTTTGACATATCTACAAAATGTCCTCGATAAATATATATTAACCTCAAGCCGAGCTCGAGGACAGTTCAAGCAAATAATCTTGAGTTTGGCTTAGGGATGGGGAAGACCTGTTAAAGCAACTAACCTTTAGCTTAGCTCGAGACGGGAAATACTCGTTAAAGCGACTTACCTCGAGCTCGACTCGGGGACGAGGAGGACTCGTTAAATCAACTAACCTCCAGCTCGGCTCGAATATGGGAAAGACCCGTTAAAGCGGCTAACCTTAAACTTGGCTCGGGGGCGAGGAAAACTCGTTAAAGTGACTAATCTCGAGCTCGGTACAAGGGCGGGGAAGACCCATTAAAACGACTAATCGGCTTTTTTGTAAAAAGGGGTCACTTTGACCAAGAATTTGTAAAAATGGGTCAGTTGAATTTTTTTTTTGCAAAATAGGGTCAAGTCGTTGTGGTGGAGGACGACATTAAAGGTGAAGTCATCCTCCACCATGCCGGTTTCTTTTTTTTTTTCTAAAAAGTAAAATCGTGCTCTCAGAAGCCGGTTTCTATATATTTTGAAAGTGAAGTCGTCCTTGGGCCTGACTTCACTTTTTGGTTTTTTATTTTTTTATTTTTTTTACACATTCAGCTTTATATATATATATAT
>Ga0209589_1010931_pt1 | contig 13033 bp, 7 predicted proteins | sample CowpeawhiteBW_FD_187525 | JGI IMG/M metagenome (GOLD analysis project Ga0209589, IMG submission 187525) | Root nodule microbial communities of legume samples collected from California USA - Cow pea white BW (SPAdes) (version 2) | ecosystem: Host-associated > Plants > Roots > Nodule | place: USA...
AGAAAAAAAAAAAAAAAAACTAAAAGCTATTTGATAAATGGGTATATTTGGTAATGCTTTGTTAGTCTTTAAATAAATAAAGTGAAAGAAAAATAGATCAATGGTGGTTTGGATTAATAACCAACAATCAAAATAAATTAAAAAACTTAAATCCATATTTCATGAATGAACTAATCGAATAAGGTTAATTTTTCCTAGCTATATATTGAAACCCTATATATGGGATAAGATTAGAAGTAATAAGTTAACATTTTAAACTTGTTCTAATTAAAAATACAAATAAACTTCATAGTTAAGTGAAATAAATAACCTGTTTTTCACTGATTTAAAAAACTAGCTGACCTCATCCATGACTAAAGTTGAGATATGATAAAATTGTGAAGAGATAAGTGTTTTGGCTAAAATTCAAATACAATCAAAATATGGAAGGGTAGGGATAAGTGGTCTCAAGATTGGTTAGATAGGGCCTTTGAAAGCAACACCATGGTACCATCCTTATCCATTTTCATAACATAAATGAACAAAACTGAGAAGTCAAGTTTTTGAATATAACCATGGCACGTCACTAATAGCAGTTGAAGTAAAGATCGGTGAGTTGGGTTTCCGTGAGAACACTATAGATAGATTTGATAGGAAAAACTTGTGGAATTTTCTTTTTTTTTTTTTAACTGAAGGAAAAACTTAGGAGTTTGGTTTGAAATTTGAAGGCTGAAAAATTAGAAGAATAAATTAGTCAAACAAGTGGTGTGCAGCATGAGGTAGCATAACGTGAACGGAAACCTGGTCTGGTTGGTCATCCAAAATCCAATTGGCGATAAGCTCCAAACAGCTCAAGGATTTCCCTTACCATGCAGTAACTGGTGTACATTGCTTTAATATTTCGATCTTATAACACTTTTTTTCTGACAGAAATGATGTTGAAATGACATAAAGTTTAAAATATAAACTTAAATATGATTATTTATAATACTGAAACCTTTTAAACTATTTTTTAAAGATAAAAATTATTTTCTTAAACTTCCAATGAAATTATTTATCTATAAAAAGAGGATCTTTTAGTCATTTTTTTCTAGAAAAGTCACTAAAAATTATATTAAATTGTTATAATAAGTTTATTTCATTAGCCCAAATACCTAAGAATATCATCTCCAAATTTAAGAAGGTCTTTATCATATAGTAAAAATGTTTAATCTAATAAAATTAAATGAAAATGAAAGTATATAGGTGGAAAAATGACAATTAAAACAACCTACAAATTAAAATAAAAGCTTTCATGGAACAAAAATTATAAAATAAAAAGTGTCAAAGTCGTGCTTAGAAACAAAGCTTTAAAATATCATAAGCATAATTTTTTTTATTTATTTTGAATATATTTAAGTAGAAATGACTTGAACATCTTTGCAACATATATAAAACTTTTCTGTTTTAATAAATTTTAATTGTATCAATATACAAAATTTTTCATGTACCTAGCTTATTTGATTTGTGAAAAAAAAATATATTACGATCAATAATTGCTTTAAAAAATATAATAAATATATTTTACTCCTTTAAAAGAACAACAGATAAAATCATATTTGATTATGTATATATGTTCAGGGTACCGGTATGCCCACAGTTTTAACAACAGTAAAGTAAGTAATTTTTTATATAATTATTATCACAATAAAAACATAAATATTTTATAAATATTTTATAAAAAAATCATCTGTCTTTTCTATATTTTCTTACTTGTATGAGTTTAATTTTCATAATTACCGATTAGAACTATTATTTATTGTTTATTTTGATCAAGCAAAGAAATTATTATAATTTTAAGGGTAAACCCATATTAAGAAAGTAAAAATGTATTTCTTAAATTTAATTTCCATAATTGTAAAAATAGTTAAATTGTTATTAAACCATGGTTATTACTATTTATTATTTATTTTAATAACTATGATAATTATTACAATTAACAGTTACAGATCTCTTTATTAATTTTTTTAGATATGTCAACCTGAATGAACCAGTCTTGAATAGAAAAACTCATCATTTAAAAATGTTCTTCTTTCATTAATGAGTTTATTTTAGATTAATATTATTTTTATTTTACTTTTACCTTCTACTTTTAAAAAAAATATATTATATTATAATATTAAATAAAAAAACTAAATATATTTTTTTCTTTCATTTAATAAAATTTGAAATTAGTTTATATTCAAAAAATTTACACTAATTTAGAGAATTTAATTATTTTAACTAAATTTTATTAAATTCATCTAAGTTATTAGATTAGAAATATTAAATAAATTTATCAAAATCCAAAATTTTCTAAAGAAACTAATTCTAATTTTTAAAATAGAATAATTAGACTAAAAATATTATTAACATCTAAGATAATAAATAATAATAGTATAAATTTTACAAAACATCGTAAAAATATAAAATTTATATAAATTAATAACAATATTTCTCTCTCTTAACTTATATATAAGGAAAATTGATTGTGAACTAAATATATTTTTTGTAAATACATATAATCTAGATAACAATTTTAAGTAAAAATTTGATTCAATTTAATAATATTAAAAACTTTAGTATAATAAAAAAATGTAATTTGAGTATATAAATTTTAATTCATTAATTTTATTTAAATCTTATTAATAATTAAATAAGTTAAAGGCATTTTTATTCTTAGATAAAATCTTGTATTTATTATTCAAAAAAAGTTAACTTTGATATATCATTAAACATAGAAAACCCTTTACTCTTTGTTTTTTTAAACTCGAAATCTTTAACTTCTTCAAATTTAATTTTAATGAATAAACATGTATACTTATTTGTATTAATCATTAGCAAAGTTTAAAAAGAATTGAAAAGAATTCAAATTATACTAAAAGTACAACTATTTATTGTACTAAAAATAAAACATACCTATATTCATTATACAAAATCAACTGTTTGGCCATAATTTTATACATATAAGAGAAGTTACGATCAAGTTCAATAAAACATGTAGGATCTTTCAAATCTTTAGAATTTAGGATTTTATTTTCAAATTTTTGTATTCTTTTGTTCTATAAATAAAAGTTGTTAGCTATGATTAACTTTGGTTAGTAGATAATAATGATGTACCGATATTTCAATTTTTGTCATGTATCTGTATTCGATAATTATTAATATTTATCAATGAAGTATTTAATCTATAAAGCAGCAATACTTTTATAATGATAATAATTTATAATTTTTTATTTAATATTTATCATATTTTTTAAAAAAATTGTCCACCTTTTTGATATGCATATATAACGTATTGTATCTTATTAAATACGTGTCATATCCGATATACGTATCGTATCCGTGTATCATAGTTAGAGAGTAACATGTAACAAAATATAACAATTCGGTTTATTTTATCCTAATTGATTATCAATTCGCTAAAAATGAAACAGGTTGAAAATCTTGATTTATCCTCTAATAAGAATGACAAGGACAATGTCGGATGGACTGTATGAGCCGGTCCCTAAGAAAAGTGAGGAGTTTTTGAGACTACGAGCTTGCTTTGGTTTGTCCGTATAAATCATAGTTTGTGTGGGCCAACAACAGGACGAGATATGTCGACCCACATAGTTTGCAAAAATTTAAAGTGCGAAAAAAAATTACATGTTTTTAATATTAAATGAAAAGTGAAATACTTTATGATGTAATAATGGTGATTTGTAATTGTAATCATTAAAAGTGTATAAATATAAAGGTTATTAAGTAAGCACTCGTATAAATGTGTGAACCTAGCCATTATATTTAATAGCGCTCATAATTTTAATAAAAAAATCTTAATAGTCACAACGAAGAAAATCAAGATTCAGAAAGTAGAATTGCTAATTTGTTTTGAATATTTTATTAGTTACACTAAATTTAGTTTTTCTTAATGGAATACATTAAGCTTGTTAATTTTAAATAACAAGATTAAAAAATAAACAGTTCATATGTAGACCAAATATTATGCATTGGATTAAAGAAATTGACCTGCACTTTTTACACAAAACTCTGACAGATGTTGTTTAGACAAAATGTGGAACAAACCCACACTACCACCCCCAATTTTAACACACTAGGAGTTTAAATCAACCCATACTAACATATCTATGAACCATAATTTACTGTCACCCCTGATATTAAGAGAACTCACCTCATTTTAGTAATCAATGTACATGCCCTATGATAGATATGGATGATAACGTGGGCTTAACTCAGCAAATAAGTCGGCTTGTCAAAATAATATGCAGATCGAGCTATTAAGTCCGTTGGCTTGTAAAAATCCGACCCAGATAACCCGTAGCCAGCGTAAAATAGAGGTGAGATAGGACGAGTTGACCTGTATAAAAAGAAAACAAATTTATATTTGTATATTTTACTTACTTTTCTTCTGAACTTTTGTGTGAAAGTTTCAAATTTTTTCACAAGTGAAAAAGATAAACTTTATGTATTTTCTGAATATGAAAATCATAAAAATATTAAATTATCAATTTATCATTCAACTCTCAACAATTTTTTCTTTAATTTTATATACTTGTTAAAAAATTTTAATTTATTAAACACCGAAAGCTTTATCATAAAAAATTATAAAAAAAATAACCAACAAGCATTTTACGAACCAATGCAAGATAGTTCTAAATGGCCGGCCAAAATTGCCACCCATAATGATAGAGGTTATCTATATTTTGGTATAAGATTAATCATTATTAGCGATTGGTTCCATTTGAGATAAGAATCAAACTTGTTGGAAGATCTGCATTTGATTCAGTCAGTGACAGATGAAGCGCAATAATGATGCAATACACAGTGTTAAGGCACTTGGCAGTAGTTCGACACTAATAGACAGATATCTTGAATGATGTGTAAGGAGCTCCTAGCGCACCCATGATGTTACAATGATGGCACCGAATATGACTGTCTAAGTTTTTAAAAATACTAAAATAATTCAATCACCAATCAAAGTGGCCACTGCTTCATTCACATAATCCAACAATAAAAAAGTTCATTTGGCTTCAAGTAATTAAGTAATTCTCACGCTAGGTTGAAATCCATTCACTGTAAATCCTCCATCAACACAAATAACTTGTCCAGTGATGTAAGAAGCTGCTGGCAAGCAAAGGAAAGTCACCAAGGATGACACTTCATGTGCTTCTGCAATTCGCTTTATTGGCGTTCGAGATATTATCTCGTTAACAATTTCCTTATTTGCAAGCACCTGCACATAAATGATAAGAATTAGCATGCTAACATACATGACATGTACAGGTATAATTCATCAGCATTTGAAAAGCAAGGACAAGGCAATGTACTGTTAGCACAAATACTCATGTGCTCTCTTAGAATTTTGGATTTGGTACTAAATTAACCTTAAGGTTTGGAAGACTAGATAGACACCTTGCATACAAAGTTTACAAGGATATTTTAATAGATTCTGATATCATCTTATACATAACTGGATTTAATTCAACCCAAAAACTAGCTTAAGGGATGAAAATTCTTATCCCTCTCCTCTCAACTCATATAGTATTTTTATCGTATCTCTCCAATATGCACACTTATGTCATGATGATTGCGTTGGACCTCTCAACAGTTTTTAACATTAACCCACTTCGATGAGGTATCTCAATATGCAGGGTAATTAGATTTCCTTAATACTCTTATGTTGCTGAATACACAAGTTAAATAAATAATTAACCAATCTTCAGAGAAAAGACCATTAGCCCTCTTGGAACAGAAAATAAACAGGGTGAAAGAGCATTACAGGTTCTGCAAGTGGTGTTTTGGTATACCAGGGTGCAACACTGTTGCTCCTTATATTGTCTTTGGCCCACTCACATGCAAGATACTTCGTAAACTGATCAATTGCAGCTGAAGAAAACAGCACCATGAATCTATTTCGTCAATATATTTCAAAATAGTTTGCAATCTATGTTTGAACGGGAGATGACATAATTACATATCAACACACCTTTAGTTGCTGCATAAATGGCTCCAGAACCTACACTTCTCTGACCTGCAACGGAGGAAATGAACACAACACTTCCATTTTCAGATGCTTTAAGAAGAGGATGTGCAAGTTGGCTCAGATGGTATGCAGATTCCAAGTTAGTTGCCATCAATTTTGAATATTCTTCGGTTGTATACTCTATTGTTGGCTTCCTCACATTTGTTCCAACATTATTCACCTAAGCTCACAAGATGATCATAGTAACAAAACTTATCATGTGCTGAAATCTTGCCCGTAAGAGAAACAAGCCTAGCTATTCGAACATTATTAGTTTTAACAGTTTTAAGATGAAATAATCCCAAAGGGCAAAGTTATAACTATGTTTTCAACTATTAAATATAGTGTGCAGATACTAATGCTCCCTACAGGATGGATTTGAAGCAACAATAAGAAAGCCTTCTTCATGCAAAATACATCAAGAAATTGCAATTATTTATTTATTTGTTTTACAAGCCAGTAACCACTTGCAAATTGAGTGCATGCAAGACGAGATAAGGATGGAAAACAAACACTAGCACATTGAGTGTTTTGTGATAATGTTAATACAATACATGATACAATATTCAGCAATACACATCATACTGAAACTCCTGTTTGAATTGAAATACATGAGATCAAACTCTAACAAATTCAGTAACTAGTATCCCAAAATAAAATAGAGTCATCAATACAGCAGAACACCCTGTTTATCCTGCTACTATCCTAAACACAGGCAGTGCTGTCGAGTTGCATCAGGCTACATGACAGGGTATGTAGAGGAGCTCCAAAATGTTTTGAAACTTAACACAAATAAACAAATTAGAAAGTGGTACATTAATTCACTTTTGACAGTATAGTTTCCTTAATTTTAAAGGTACTATCTTGAGCTGTGTCATATTATAATATAATCACAAACTCTAAGATTGTATTTACTCAATCAGAACAGTTAGATGAAGACTCATATTTTATCTTGACAAATCCAATTTTAAGATATGTATTTAAAATGAGAACCATTTGATCTTCATCCAACAGATCTATTCGTGAATACATGAATGTTAGAGATCGATTTCATGAATTATAAATTAGAGATGACATTTCGTAAAACTGAAGGTTATCGTGTCTACTATTCTAAACTACTCTCAACAGAAATACAAAACAAACTATTCCAATTTCCGAATATATAAACAAAGAAAGAAGAAAGACTCACAAGTATGTTGAGCGTGCCGTTGAAGGCAGAGGCCACTTGTTTAATGAGGCTCTCTCTTTGGGCTGGAGAAGACGCATCACAAACCGAACCAGAAACCGAAAACCCCTTCTCTTTCCATTCCTTTAAACGTGCATTCAGCTCCTCTTCATTCCTGGAACAAGTGTACACATTGGCACCAAACTCTGCCAGTTCCTCCACCACAGCATGCCTGAATCATCAGTGAAACCACATCACACCCATAAAAAAGTAGAATGCAAAGATCGCAACTTCAAGTCGTTTTAACAAACCCCAGAATCAAGAAATCCAAATCAATTCATGCAACTAATGAAATTCACAGAAAAAGAGAGTAAACAAAAACGTATATAAAGAAAACGAGGAACAGATGAAAGAAATTAGGAACCCGATTCCACGAGTGCCTCCAGTAACGAGAGCAGTGGTTCCCTTAAGTGACCATCTTGAAGCTCTGCCACTACCCTCTGGGTTCGCCATTGTTGTTTGCGTATCTTGGTGATTTCTGACCATGAAGATAAAGAAAAGTGTTTTTATCTTGTGCGGAATCGACAATGTTAGATATTTGGGGATGCTGATGTCCATATGGGCCCATTTGTGGACTTTGTTTGTGTGTGTTGTAGTCACTGCTGATTAGGCAAAACAGAGAGAATACTTTTGGAAAAGGATCAGGAATCAGTTTCAATTAAAAATATATTAAATATGATTTTGATTCCTCAAAGTTTAAATAAAATTTAAAATTAGTCATTTTTTTTAAATTTTTAACTAATTTAGTCTTTTATCTTTACAAAATGCGTAGATTTAGTCTTTTTAAACAAATTTTGTTATGGTTATTTGACGTTTCAAACGTATTTCATTGTAGTGTTTGAATTGTTTAAATCGTTTGACACATATTCATTTTAATATTAACTCAAATATTATCATAAAATACGTTTAAAATGTCAAATAAACTTAACAAAAATTGGTAAGAATGATTAAATTCACGCATTGTTAAAGATGAAAGACTAAATTGGTATAAAGTTTCGAGAAGAGAGACTTATTTAAAAAAAAAAACATATTTAATACAAAAAGAATGTATGTTTGTATTAAAATTTGTTAGGGTGTTTGCTTTTAACTCAATATGTTTTTCTCTTTTTTTGGAAGAAAGAAAAGTGAATCAACAAGTGATTGAGTCCAGTAATGATGAATTTGTGTAGCTCAAGCTCAAGCACGTGGATAAAATATAATCTTAATTATTCTGTTTAGAAGAAAAAAAATTTGTTGGAATGATATTTTGGCTTCTCAAAGAGATTACTCTTGCATAATGTTTTTGTTGAAAGAAGATTAAGGGAGAAAAAGAAAAGGTTTTTCTTTTCTAAAAAAAATTAGTTTGATTCAAAGTTTAGAACGAAACTGAATGGAAATATAAAGGTTGCCATCCGAATTTTTGAGAGATTTGTAACATTTGAAGCAATTTAAAGAAATCATATTTATATTAAATTATGAAATATGAAAATAAATAAATTTTTAAAATTTTGTTTCCTTTCTTCTCATCAATCAATTAAATAATAAAATAGTTACTTTTCTTTTACATATACATTTTCTCATATACTTTTTGTTATAGTAATTTCTGTATATTGTAAAATTTATAAATTGTTTTACTTATTTGCAATATATATTTGTATGTGTTTGCAAACCATTATTTCAAAGATGTTTTATATCATTAACTTTTTTTCTTTGTATATACTTTATATAGTTTTATTTATCACATCAATAAAATAACTTTTAAACTTTCACTCATTCCTCTCTATTTTATAGTCTTTTTTTTTTCTTCGGTAACTTCATTCTCTATTTTAATATAATCTGATTGGATCTGGCTTTAGCGTTATTTTTATTTTTTCAAATATCAAATAAATAGTAAGATATGGTAAGTATATTAAAAATAAAAAATATTTCCCTTAAATATAATTATGTAATTAATAATATTATAAACTCTCTACATATATATTACATAAAATATATTGATCATAGGTGGTCCAAAACTCAAGCAACCACTTTCTTCGCATAATCTAACAATAATAAAAATCATCCATTTTTCTTTCAATTAATTCTCATGCTGGGCTGAAATCCATACACAGTAAATCCTCCATCAACACAAATAACTTGTCCAGTAATGTAAGAAGCTGCTGGCAAGCAAAGGAAAGTCACCAAAGATGACACTTCATGTGCTTCTGCAATTCGCTTTATTGGCGTTCGAGATATTATCTCGTTAACAATTTCCTTATTTGCAAGCAACTTCCAGATATATGATAACAATTAGCACCCAAGATTAAGAAGATAATGTTATTTGAATGAATGAAATCAAACATAGAGCACTACCTGCGTATGAATTGATGTGTTGGTATACCAGGGTGCAACACTGTTGCTCCTTATATTGTCATTCGCCCATTCACAAGCAAGATATCTAGAAAGCTGATCAATTGCAGCTGAAGAAAACATCGTGTTGAATCTATTTCGTCAATATATTTCAAAATAGTTTGTAATCTATGTCAGAGCCCGAGATGACATAATTACACATTAACCCACCTTTATTTGCTGCATAAATGGCTCCAGAAGCTGCACTTGTCTGACCTGCAACAGAGGAAATGAACACAATACTTCCATTGCCAGATGCTTTAAGAAGAGGATATGCAAGTTGGCTCAGATGGTATGCAGAGTCCAAGTTAATTGCCATCAATTTTGAATAATCTTCACTACTATACTCTATTGTTGGTTTCCTCACAGTTGTTCCCACATTGTTTACCTAAGCTCACAAGATGTTCATAGAGACAAAACTTGTTATGTTTCAACTATTAACTGTATTGTGCAGATACTAATGCTACCTACTGCATGGTTCAAACAACAAGAAGAAAGTCTCAATTAGGCAAAATATACAAAATCACTTGCAAATTGAGTGCATATACGTATACCACAGGAAAAGGATGAAGAACAAACACTTATAAACTGGGTGTTTTACCAGGATGTTACTAAAATTCATGATAGCATCATGCAATAGTTCTTCACACCATAATTGTAATACAAGAGATCAATATCTGGTATATTATCACATACTCTAATATTACATTTATAGTACTATAGCAAGGGATTTCCTGTATTCACACATTTGGTTAATCAGAATCGTTGGATGAAGATGCAACAACTCAAATTTCGTCTTGCCAAATCCAATTTTAAGATATTTATTTGAAATGTAACCATTTTATCTTCATCCAACAGTTCCTTTTTCATGAATGCGCGAATGTTAGAGATCGATTTCATGTCAGGGATGACTTTTTATAAAGCGGAACACAAAGATTATTCTAAATTACTTCAAACGCAAATACAAGACAAAATATTTCAATTTCCAAATATACAAACAAAAAAGAAGAAACGCTCACAAGTATGTTGAGCTTGCCGTTGAAGGCAGAGTCCACTTGCTTAATGAGGTTCTCTCTTTGGGCTGGGGAAGTCACATCACAAACCGACCCAGAAACTAAAAACCCTTTCTCTTTCCATTCCTTCAAGCGTGCATTCAGCTCCTCTTCATTCCTGGAACAAGTGTACACCGTGGCACCAAACTCCGCCAGTTCCTCCACCACAGCATGCCTGAATCAACCGTGAAACCAGATCACACCCAGAAAGAAAAAAAAAAAAAACAGCTTGAAAAATAACTTTTTTAACAAACCCCGGATTCAAGAAACCCAATTCACTTCATGCATGATGCAACAAACAGAATAAAAACATAAACGATAAAAGAACCCGATTCCACGTGTGCCTCCAGTAACGAGAGCAGTGATTCCCTTAAGTGACCATCTTGAACCTCTGCTACTACCCTCTGGGTTCGCCATTGTTGTTTGCTTTTGCTTAAGTTTTTACCTTTTTGTGAATCGTGATCATGGAGATCGAGACCGCGTATATTTACCATCATCTTATGTCAAATTTACAAGAAAAGGGTCATCTTTATCTGAAAACGTGTACGTTTTTGATTGGGCACATAGATTTGGTTGTGGTGATGGCGTCTTTCTTTTTTTTTTGGGCCCAATAACTTTTCTTCCCATACCCATATGGGCCGAATAACATAAAGTTTGAGTTTGAGTTTGAGTCACAAAACTAATCCGAAGAGATTTGACTTATTTATGTGAACTTGAAATAATAATTTTTGTTAACAATAATTTGAAGTTAATGAATTTTCAGGGAAATCATGTGGCAGAATCACATGAGTAGGTTTAGGTAGCTAGAAAATTAGAAAAGCTATTGTAGTCACGGAGGAGATGGATTGCATTTTAGAATTGTCATCACGTGCATGCAGATTGTAGAAGCCCCTATTCTTCCTTCCTTTTGTCAAATTGAAAGAAGAATTTTATATTTGAAAGGTTTGAATTTGTAGATGGAAGAGTAAAGGAGAGAATGAGGTCGTGAAGTGTCATTTGTCAAATCGTCTTTCACAACCAATGAATAGATTAATTATACGACGAAATGTCTGTGTAGTTGTTTTCAGTGGCAGAAGCTAGAAACAATCCTAATGCATAGTCACACACGTGCTAGGTACCTACAATTACAATTCCAATCTCTATAGACACTCTTAAACTTCATCAGTATATAGCAATTAGCTATACAAAATACTATCACTACACTTTGCATACATCGAAGCACCCTAAATAAAGTAAACAAACTTGCTAAAGTGGGGAACATGTATCAATCTCAATTCCCACAATAAATACACCAAATAAAAACAGAAACACACACATCATCATCCCCATGTGACCTCTCTCTGCTGCATGCATATACATCTTTACACTTTAATTCAAACATAAGATTCAGCCAGATATCAGGCCTTGCCAAAACCAAAATCCTGCATTAATTAACCATTGCCAATGTAACCTTTTAGAATTGAATTATGTAATGTTATTTAATCAACAACTGCGATTAGTTTATTAACTTTCACAGTATAGACTGTTATTCATTTGTACGTTAATATAATTTTCCTGAAGTAAATTTTGAGTTGGAAATGTTTATTGTTCTAACTTTTAAACAAGAGTTAAACTTCTGCATAAGAAAAGTGGTCCTGAGTATATTTAGCAGAAGTGTAGATGTACAATTATAATAAGCTTGTGCTTGATTTAAGTTGCTATGGAAAACTTACTTTTCTTGATTAATCTGTCTTTTGAGCGAATGTTGAATGTTATGAATGAAAATATGTGTAAATATATATATATATATATATATATATATATATATATATATATATATATATATATATATATATATATATATATGTTAGTCCATAATGGGAAAGCAAACATGGTGAAAAGGGTATATTGGTGGAATTCCCCCTTGATCGTAGACAGAAATGCATTGGTTCTGTGTGTATGTTGCTCTTGGCAGACTGCAAAGAACATGAAGTCAAATAAAAGCGATATTTCATAAAATTTCCTTAGAAAGAAAGGTTGAAAAGAAGAGACTGTGACGTCCCCGTGTATTCTGGAGGAACGGTCGGTGTCACAATAAGGTGGCTAACACTGTTTTTAAGTTACTACAGGGAGCAGAAGAGTCTCGGGCTTCCAAATATTTGAAAGATAAGAAGTGGACATTTTTAGGGATAACTATAACTAACATGGATATATATAATACACATCACACCAAGAGTAAAAACAATGACATGCTAATAAGGCCAATGATGTGATATCCTTTCCCTCTCTCTGCCAAACTAAATTAATATTTCGCTGTGGTTTTTGTGTTAATATTCAATTTCCGTGTGGTTGGTTGGTTTTTTGGAAGTGTTTGTAGGAAAAAGCATG
>Ga0209589_1010932_pt1 | contig 13032 bp, 10 predicted proteins | sample CowpeawhiteBW_FD_187525 | JGI IMG/M metagenome (GOLD analysis project Ga0209589, IMG submission 187525) | Root nodule microbial communities of legume samples collected from California USA - Cow pea white BW (SPAdes) (version 2) | ecosystem: Host-associated > Plants > Roots > Nodule | place: USA...
TAATAGTAATTATTATAAAAATAATAATTTAATATAATTTATTTTTATTAAAATTTATTAAATATTAGTTTTTAAATTTAATATTTTTAACTAACCCAAAAATTATTTCATATATTTTTATCATCAAAGGTATATTAGTAATGTTCAAACTTTATTTATTATAAATTTTTATTTTATCTATTACATCACTCAAATCACTCACTAACTCTTAAAAAATTCATTTCTAAATCCATTCACTTTACCCTTTAAATCTACTAAAAAAAACACACATATTCATTCAGTCAAATTCTCACAAATCCATCTTCACACTCTCCTCCAAATCCATCTTATCAAGTGAACACACCCTTAGGAATGAAATTGCAACCTTTAATTTTTATTTTTTTTAATTCCAAATCAGAATTTGGTATTCAGATATCCGAATTCCGAACTTGATTTTTTATTTTTTTATTTGTTTCTTTAAAGAAATTAGAATTAATATTTTAAAAGTTTTTAATAAAATATATATAAGAATTATTTTTTGTTTTTTTTTTATAAAAAATGTTACATTAAAGGTTAAATATATTTTTTTAAAATAAATATAGTATTGTGTTTTTAGTTATTTTAAGTATTATTTGAAAGAAAAAAATAATAATTTTTTCTTTTTGAATTTGTTGATTTAAAAATAGATTTTGTATTGTGTAGTAAGTTATTTTATGTGCAATTTGAAAATATAAAATGCCATTTTAATTTTTTTTTAAATTTGTGTAATATTAATTATTTTTAATAGATGTTTATAAATATTGAAATTATAGTTATCTTTTAGTTTTTGATAATTTTAAAAAATTGTATATTATAAACTTTAAAAATTTGTAAAAAATAGTTTAAAATGATGGAAATAAGTGAAATAATTTAAAAGCATTTCATTATTGTATTTTAAATAATTTTGTTATTTGTTTTTGGTTTATGTAAAGTAAGTAACAATAAAAGATAATAAGGAAAGATGTACCATTGAATTGAATCAAGTACAAATTTATTGAACACAATTAAAAGTACAACATAAACTAAGTGGTTTGATGGGGATCATCGTTATTAGGACAATGATTTCTTGTGTGTCCTTCAGTTCTACAATAGGAACACTTTTTTTATTGTCTTCCTTCCTTAATGTCCATCTTAGTCCAAATTCTACTTGATTTAGGACGACCCCTCTCACTCCATTTTATGGAAGGATGAGGCCAAACTTGTGGCCCTTGGTATGGTGGACAATATTCTTCATGTCTTAACTCACCAAATAAACTGTCATATACTTTCATGATGACATCCAGCCTGTAATGGGGACTTATGTACATGCTGAAGTCGTGATGTGCATGCTTGCAAGCTGTAATAACATCTGAACATGGTAGATGTATTTTTTGAAACTTTCCACAATCGCACAACCTTTCACCTAATTTGACTACAAATTTTCTTGCAGGACATACATTTCTAGGATTGACCATCTCCTTCACTCTGAATCTTGTGGTATTTCTATCAAATTCAAGGACGTGGTGCATGTTTGACTTGGAGTCTGCATCTTGTAGGAAGTTGGTCGCATATTCAGAGTACACATGACCAGCATTGACCATTGCAGTTATTTGCCTATCTTTTTTTGTGAAGTATGTGTTGCACCTGGTGTATGTGATCAATACTATGGATGAAATTGGCAAATTCCTTGTCTTTTTTAGGATAGAATTTATTGCTTCAGCAAGATTCGTTGTTACATGACCCCACCTTCTTCCTTGATCATAGGCAAGCCACCATTGCTCCCTTGGAATTTGGTCATCCCAAGCTGCTGCTTCTGGGTTGTCTTCTCTAATGATGTTGTAGTAGTAGTTACAACGTGGCTCCGTCAATGTATACGCTACAAATATAATTATAAGAAGAATTTATTTTCTAATAGTGTGAAAAATTAACAGCCAAGAAAATGAAAAAGACAAATTTACATGTAATAACTTAACCATGTTGACGAGGTCCTTTTTCAGAGTTGTATTCTTGAATCTTTTTGTAAAATTTTATGCAATGTGTTGAATACAAAACACCTGCACGCAGTTTGCTTTAGTCCAGCCACTACTGGGTCTGTTGGATGTTGCACTGATTGAATTGTGGCAGTCTGACATTAAGCATAAATTTTGTTGAGTCGTAACATGTGTCCTTAGGTTTTTAAGGAAAAAAAACCAAACTTCAACGGTTTCACCCTCTACTATAGCAAATGCAATGGGGAAAATGTTATTTCTCGAATCTTGTGCAATAGCTACTAGAAGGGTGCCCCTATACCGTCCGTAAAGGAAGGTTCCATCCACTTGCACTATTGGTTTACAAAATAGGAAGCCATCAATGCATGATTTGAATGTCCAGAACACTCTTCGAAAGTGTTGTTGGTTTTCTAGGACCTCCTCCCCATTTGTAATTGGACTGGTTTTCAACTTGTATACAAACCCAGACAAATAAGTTTGCATGGCTTGTAGTAGGCACGACAATTAGTTGTAAGACTATTCCCAGTTTCTGTACACATCTTCAATTGCTTATTGTTTCACCAATCATGCCTTTTTGTAGGTTGTGTTATATCCCATAGAGGTCTGAATGGAAGAAATTATTGTTGCAATTGGTGTGGATGGGTCTGACTCCACCATTTGTCTTACATGTTGAGATATTATTCTTGAGCCCAAGTGCTTGTGGTCTTGTGTTATGAGTTGTGTGGCACATGTGTACACACCTTCAACCTTTCTAATTTCCCACACTTGGTCCCTTGTACGTAATATTGCTTAACATTTCTAAGGACACATGTGTTGCACACATTGCACCCTCAACCTTGTTGTGATTGAGTGTGTGGTTTTGTAGGTGCAATGGTTTGTTATGTGGTGCCTATTTAAAGCATCTAGAAGTTGTTCCTTTGTTTGGAACCTCATTCCTTGGGTCAGTGTACCAACATCGTGCTCAAAGTTGTCAAGCAACATTGTGTGGTGGTCATATGCATTTGGGAATTCCTGGTGTGGGGTCTGGTTGTATTCTTCATATAATTTGAAGTGTTGTGGTGGGTTATAGGGGACATGTGTCTGAGGGTGAGGGTGTTGTTGTTGTATGGGGTGGACATCTAGGTTTTGGTCATGGTCATCATGTTGATCAAAAAGTATATTGTCCTCATCTTCGCTAAACACGTCTAAGGATGTTGTAGGTAGACCTAGGTTTGAAAAATATTTGAGGTAGATGGACCGGTTAGTAGTTCGATATATGATTGTATATCATTTCCCCAATCCCCTAGGTAGGTAGCGTTAAGGTCAAATAGTTCTTGTTGCGGTTCAGTGTTTGGATGTGGATGATGCACATCAAAATGGCTTAAAGAAATATTTTCAGAAGGTCTTGTACCTAAGTTGTAGGTGGTGCAGAATTCAATAGATGTAACAGTTGGGGTGGCCTTTATCATGCCGAAAGCGCCATCCAAGTCGTCATCATCTTGGATCTGAGTGGTTGTGTATGTCACATGTTGGCCACAAACTTTAGTCGGAAATTTAAAGTGAATAAGTGGAACTCCATCCCTTGGATCTCTATTTGCCTTGTCCATTATTATGCGAATAAGTTTGGACAAGCCGAAACCTCTATGGATGTGGATCATGATTGTCTTTGCATATGCAAAGTAGACACCAATTTGAGCGTCACTAGCGATTTCTCCATCATCATATACACAGACAAACATTGACCCTTCCATCTGAGGTTGTGGTTGAACCTGACTTTCGATGATTTTTCAGAGTGAAGATAAATTGCAAGATTAAGATTGAGTTTAGAAAGTGATAGTAGTCTTTTATACCAAAATTAAAGTTATCATGTCACTTTCTATTATGTGAACATGTGACTTGCACGATAGTTAATGTTATCATGTGACTGGCACGAGCTTTTATGTACTCATGTGATTGACACTTTTTCTTATGTACCCATGTGAGTGGCACGAATTATTATGCACCCATGTGACTAGCATGACCTCTAATGTTAGCATGTGACTTGATTATATTTTATAAGAGATTAGCATTTCACCACCTCCATTTTGTAAGTTCAAATTCATTGAAATTAAAAGCTGCATAAACATTTGATGAAAAAGAACATCATAAATAAAAATACATACTTTAAATAATAAAATATAAACCTCAATCTAAGTTATTAGAAAAATAAAAATAAACTTCATCAGGGATTGCGTTGTTATGCCTTGCTGTAATAAATGCCATTATCTCAATTGGAAGATGACATGCTTTTGTCGTTCCCATGTAAAAAATGGACTCAACATCGTCATCTCCACACATTGTACAAGATCGGTAGCGTGTAATGTCGCCCGATATGAAGATCGGTAACCTGTAACGTAAGTCTACTTTATAGTCGTCCAATGTTGCACTATTGAATTCCTTGAGGATTGCCTACTTAAGTTGGGACATCGTCATAGTATTCGTTATGGTCACCCATGACGTGTTGGAGCTAATGAATTTATCGGAATAGTTATCTTCAACATAGATGTTGCCATTGAAGTACACCAACACAGTGAATGTTGTAGATGTTATTGGGGTGTAGGAGTTCGCACTAACTTGATTAGATTGATGAATGAATTGATGAAGGGCATTATTTATAGCCTGGATGGCTCAGTGTGGCTTATAGCAATGACAATTTTGTTTGTTTATGTTAATGGTTTAGATTCAAAGTAGACTAATCGAATGTACAAGATTTAGATCCACTTTGTAAAACAACCTTGGATTTTTTCATAGTGGTTTGTGATGTTGTGATTTTCCCTATTTGTTGCAGCTTTAATTATTTGGCATGTGATATGTTAGGTTAAAAATAAAACCACTGCACTTGATGAGTGGTAGGCTTTAGTAAATGTCATCACGTGATACCAACATCATATGCACAATTGATATACTCACTGCACGATGAATGCCAATCAGGCTTTATCCCACTTTACTTTGTCATGTGAACCCACTTTAATGCAGGGTTCAAGATTTTTTTTACTATCAAGTAACCAATCTGCTTATAAATTATTAGGTCGTTCAGTTCACAACCATAGATGCTTATTACCAAAACAAGGATGGTGATCCATCACGAGAATAACATTCACAATAGTTTTCTTGTTGTTGTCAACTACGAAGGTCGTATTAATTGTGCCTTTTATGTGTCAACTACTATGAATTTACAGATGTTGAAAGAAGAAATTGCAAGCTATCGTTGCTACAGTCATGGAAGAAGAGTCAAACATGTATGGTTTCACAAGCCCGTGTTAGGACGCTGGGACCAGCATGAAACAATTAAGCTCGTCACGGATGATGATGTTCGTGACATGGTTGCCTTCTTCCTTCCACTCCCACATGATCTCCCAATGAAGCTTTCAGTGGCCTTACATCCTCCTGAAGGTGACAACTTGGATGCAACAAACTCAGCTCCAGGCAATAATGTCGATGACTAAAGCTTAGTTCTCTATGTGTTTAGGGAAGTCTGAATTGTGTGTTTAGTATCTTTATGATTAGTAGTTAATTTGCATTAATGACTTTAGTGTGTGCAATGTAATAAAGTATTTAGGTTTACGAAAATGATATTCGGACAAATTTCTTTGACTTGTTTTTGACAATACGGACGTGGCAAGGCAATTTTAAATTTTTAATGGGAAATGCTTTAAAGAAAAGAACGGTTGCACGTGTGGGAGTTGGAGCATTGGTTAGGCAAAGCGGCAAAGTGAAAGACATAGAGAGAGAGAGGAGAGAAAGAGAGAAAACTGTCGAATAACAGAGAGAGAGCGAGAGACTTCAGGATTTTGACAATTGTTGAGTAAGACAAGCACCCACGTTAGATAACAGAAATTGTATGATGGAAAATTTGTTTAAGAGACTGAATTGTGTGATCACAATACCATATTTAAATTTTTTTTAAATATGCACGTGCAGTCCAGAATTTACAATAGTACTTCCCACATATTTATTTTTTACTCCCCACTTACGGATAAGTTAAGGATTTTGACAATTTTGAAGCACCAGAAACACGTTTGATGGTGGATATTCAGTGTTTAGGTTATGAAAATTGTATGAAGGAAAATGTGTGTCAATCCCTACATTGTGTGATGACAATACGATATTTGAATTTTTTAAAAAGATGTAGTCCAGAATCTACCACACTACTCTCCACATATTAATGCTTGACTCCCCATGTATGGATGAGTTGGGGATTCTGACAATTGTTAAGTAAGACAAGAACCCCTGTTAGTGAATGGAAATTGTAGGATGGATGTAACTTACTGAATTGTGTGATCGTAATACCATTTTTATTTATTTTTGAAAATCTACAATCTCAGAACATAATTTTCAACTTCACTTCACACATATTAATGGTTGACTCCCCCACTTATGGATGACTTACGGATTTTGATAATTTTAAAAAGCCGCAAAGACCCACGATGGTCAATATTTAGTTTTTGGTCATGGAATTTTGAAGATATAAAATTTTAGTAATTGACTGCATTGCGTGATCACAATTCGATTATTGACTTTTTTAAAAATCTGCAACCTCAGAACATAATTTTCAACTTCACTCCCCACTTAAGGATGACTTGCGGATTTTGATAAATTGAAAGAGCCACAAACACCCACAATGGTGAATATTTAGTGTTTATGTAATGGACATTGTATGATGCAATATTTGTGTAACTGACTGCATTCTGTTATCATTCTCCAACCCTTGTAATCCATCCTAGCACTGAAAAATGTAACCTTTGGGTTAAATAAATGCAATGTTTCAACCTTTATGTTCAATGTCAGCCAAATCAAAGTTTTGCATGTTCAAATTTTGGGTCCTCTATTAACAGACAAATATATTTATCCCATCATTAAGACCACAAATAAAATTGTCAAATACAGTCACTTTACTTCATTCTCCATGCTTTTTTACAATTGAGGAACTATTGTCTGGTTAATTTATCTTCACATGAATAAAATTTATTAGTATTCACAAATTTTTTTATCTTTTGAGCCTGAATTCTTAAAAGGTGTGTGCACCGTGTAGTCACCTTCATACAAGCTTTAGTCGCCATCATGCTGTGCAAATAACATGTAAGATTAAGTCTGAAAAGGTCTTTACACATGACAGATTGTCAGATTCACATTAATTGCATTGACATGACAATGAACCAACCTCAATCTAAGGGATGCCATTCCTTTGAGTAATCCAAGGGCTAAGTTTTCCCTCATGAAGTCTTGCATTGTCTATAAATGTTTAATGTTGTTGTTTTCAATTCTTGCTATCGACAGAAACCTACAAAGAGTGAACAAAAATGTTGCTGTGGAGACAACAAGAGCATAGGGCTGCATACATTTCTTCTCGGGTATGTCAACTTCATTTCTTATTTACACACCTAAGTTTTTATGTAATCACATCCTTTACTTCTTTGTTTAGGACACGGAATGGAGCATTGTGTCGTTTTACTGTCACTCCATGGCTGAACCTCATCCAAGTATTGTGCCTATAATACAAGAAGCAGGGTTTGGCAGTGTAGCTAAATTGCGACATCTAAAGGTTGATCATGGTTTAGTGACTGTCTTGGTAGAAAGGTGGAGGCCTGAAACACACACATTTCATTTTCAAATTGGAGAATGCACCATAACCTTGGAAGATGTCTCACTTCAATTGGGGCCTCCTGTCGATGGACCCCCTGTAACATCCCGTCCAGATATTACGATTTTAAACAAAATAAACTAGAAATAATACGTCAGCATCATTTATTAAATCTCATTTCCCAAAATGCAGGAAATTTAAAACTTCATTACATAGTCAAAATAAACCAAAATCTATAAGTATAAATAAGATTGTAATTATCCAAAAGTCTAGAATATCCATAATTACAATTTATTTGAAATCATAAAAATTTCATAAAAGTTCTAAGAAAAATCTCCCAAGTCTAGCCCTGCTCCGGCTCTACAACTCACCAGATCCACCTGCACATCATCTGCTCCCGTGTACCGCGTACACGATCATCGCCAAACACAAGCAGATAGGGTGAGCTAAAAAAACACATATATATAAATATGACACAATTATATATATCACACAATCACACCAAAGGAATTCCTTTCGTTGATTCCATCCCACATGGTCACAACCATGATAATCGTGTTCTACGTCTTCTAACGATTACCTCAAGATGTCTTGCTGTCATATCTATCGGCCACAACCGATAGAGCACGTGCGGGAAACCATGCTACGGATCACACACCGTAATGCCAGGTGGAGTTCCCAAATACGAACATAGTTTGTAACGTTCCAAGACTACCAAACTCGTCGACTAATTACTAAGGAGGGCAATCCATCTGGACTCATCCGTACTTGCCACAATCAGCACACTCACATCGACAACACTGGCCAACCCGAGCCACAACTCAAGAAATGTTATTCCGAGCCACAACTCAAGGAATACCACGTGCTTAACCCCTATCCCGAGTCACAACTCAAGGAACACTAGCAAGTCAACCTTTGAGATATCCTAGAAGCATTGTAGACTACGCACATCAACAAAAGCACAACCCAAATCTTGTGTAGCAAAAATCGCCTGGCGCTGCTCACAAGGCGCAAGGTGCGGCTCGCTTGCAGATCGCCTGACAGGGAACCCATACCGTGTTATTGATTAAGTGTATCTGAAATGTTTATGATGATATCCATAATAGCATGACAATGGTTAACATGACATAGCATGACAATGGTTAACATGACATAGCATGACAATGGTTAACATGACATGTATGTAATATCCTAAAAGTGTTAATTTGTTGCCCCGATAGTCGACTAGCCAACTAATGTAGTCGACTAAGCTCGTGCTGACAGCAACTGATTTATAAAAACAGACTTTGCACCTCCTATTAATAGACTAGGTCAACCCAAAGAAAGAAAGAAAGGTGTGAAACAGGTTCTTGGAGCTTGGAAGATCCTCTTGAGAATTTCATCAAGAAACATCAAAATTGGCTTGGTAAGAAGAAGAAAATTTAGACTTGGAAAAGGTGTACTCAATCTAATTTTTAGGTTGTGTTCTTGTGTTCTAAGTATAGTTTGAAACTCTATGTTTTACTGTTTTCTGGTTAAAGCAAGTGTGTGTGTGATAGCCTTGCTGTTTTTAGTTGTTAAAGCAAGTGTGTGTGATAGCCTTGTTGTTGTGTTTATTTGAGCAAGTTTGTGGAAGCCTTGCGTGTGTGTTCCTTTATCTTAGAGTTTAGATTTATCAAGTGTATTTGTAAATCTTGAAATTCTTGTAATATAGTTAAAATCTCTAGCTATGGTTTGCTAGATGAAACTGGATGTAGATTCTTAAGAATCGAACCAGTATAAAAACTTTGTGCGCTTTATCTCTTCCTCTCTATATTTTGTCATAGTATAAATGCTCCAAAAATTAAGCATCAAACCACACCATTTCAATTGATTCAACAAGCAAAGGGTTTATGAAAACAATTTTGAAAGTGCTAAAATTGGGCAAAATTTGTTAAAACCAATTCACCCCGCCCTCTTGGTTGTGAAATATTGGTGCATCAAATCTAACAAGTGGCACTAGAGCTGGTTAGTCAAATCCATAGTCGACTAGATCCTGACAAATGGGCAATATTTCATAAATATTTTCTGAAGGGCCTTCAATCAATAGACCACCACTATTTGTTGGAGAAAATTATCTTTTCTGGAAAATAAGAATGAAAATCTTTTTAGAATCCATTGACATGGGTGTTTGGGATGCTATTGTAAATGGACCATTTATTCCTATGCATACCATTAACAATGTGCATGTTGAGAAAGACTTCAATTTGTGGACTGCATATGAGAACAAGAAAGTGCAGTATGATGCTAGAGTTAGATACATCATCTCCTCAGCACTCACCATGGAAAAATTTTACGAAGTTTCTACATGTAAGAATGCAAAAGAAATTTGGGAAACCTTGGAGAAACCTCAAGAGAGCATTGAAGAACATGGCCATAACAATTCATAAAGCAACAACAATAGTAAATATATCAGCACATGTCTCATGATTGATGTTGAGTCCCAAGAAAGAAAGATAAGTACTTCTAATTCTAATATTCAAGCAAAGTATGATGAACTTCTTGAAACGTTTGAAGAATTGCATAAAGAAGTAAATGAACTTAATTGTTTAAACAAAAAGTTTAAGATTGACTATCAAGAGTTGGAAAAAAGATTGAATCAATTAGAAGAGGAAAATAAGAATTTGGATTTTGATTTGGAAAATTTGGACATCATTCATAAAACCTCCTCTTGTAATTGTAATTCAACCTTGCAAGTTAAAAACTTTGATTGTAAAGATTGCAAGAACTTTAAAAACAGAGTTGAATTTCTTGAGGAAACTCTTGCAAAATTTACAGTGGAAAAATCGAACTTGGATACTCTTCTTAGTTCTCAAAAGTGTGTAATGGATGAATATGGACATTCCTTTTCAAAGAAACAAAAGTCTTTTCTTTCATCCTAAAAAGGCATTCAATACTACTTTTGTATCTTGCTTCTATTGTTTAAAGAATGGTCATATATCAAATTCTTGTTATTTCAAAAATGTTGGTGTTCCAAGTGGAAAATATCTTTGGTTGCCTAAAATCACCATCTATGTTGCTAACATGAAAGGACCCAAATACAAAGTAGGTACCTAGATGTATTTTAACTGTTTTGCAGGGTTTGTGAAAAGCCTAATAATCAATGTGGTATTATTTTTTGGGCTGCATAAGTAAAGATACGTTTGAATCATTCCCTGCTTCAAGAATGATGTGAGTAAAACAACTTTTAACACTTTTTGATGATGTTTCTTAGGACATAAAAATTAATCTTTTACTACCAAAAGTGGTTCTACAAATACAAATTGTGTTGTTACATCTATGTTGCTATTCTTCAACATTTTAATGAATTAGACATACTTGATTTCGCATTTACAACATAAAAATTTGCATCAGATTTCACCATTTTGCAGCAAATAAAGTCGACTACCTAGTTAACTATCATCTTCATACTGCATTAGACTTTGTCATTTCTGCATCAGGTTTTCTCATTCTGAATAAAAAATTCAACTTGCTAGTTAACTAGCCACGTATTTTTTTGTGTTCCTGTGTCAAAATTTGCACCTATTCGACTACATTAGTAACCTAGTTAACTATGTCTGCAACAAACATGGTTTGGTAAAGTTTCTGAAATAACTTTCAAATTAATTTCAAAGGCCATAAATAACACTACCAAATCCCTAAATAAGATCAAAACCCTAAATCCCCATTCTCTAATTGTTTTCAAAATTCCCAATCTCTTTAAAACCCTAATCTTGAGAAGTTATAGTAAGTTACCTATATTCCCTTTTCATTGTGCCATTTGAATTGTGTTGTTGTTGTTCATCCTTCCCGCAACCTTCATATGCCTCTGAGGAAGAAGAAGAGAAATTTGTCGCTTCCATTGTTGATGATGAGGAAGGATCTCCACAACTGAAATGTCCGATTAATAGGGTTGTAATCCTTCTATCCTTCTTTTTTTGCTTTCATCTTTCGCTTAATTTGGTTTTAATTTGTACAATGCCCAATCTAATTTGATAGCTGATATAGGGCACATCTTTTGCTTCTCTGTTATATGTGTTTTTTTCTACTTCTTTATCTGATCCACATTTGTGAAATTGGTACTGAATATTTCTTCTTTCATACCCTTATTTTGCTAATAACAAAAAGGGGGAGTTTCACACCACTTTGTTAAATAGTTGCTAAAGACATATGGTGAATATAACTTGTTTAGTATCATTCATTGTGATTTATACAACTCATCTTTTGGATTTATTGCATGCTTGTTCACTAAAAAGGAAGAACCATGACTTTGACATACTAAACATAACTTGTTTGAGGTAAAATGTGCATTTTTCATATTTTTCTGCATAAAATGATCAACTAGATAATCAATTAAAAGATTGTTTTCTCTATATTGTTGTGCTTATGTTCTTGCTCTATGATATTCGTTTATGCCAAAATCCAAATTAATTAATCTTTTGCAAAATTGATTACATGATGCTTTGATGATCATCTCTCACCAACACTTTTTCCTTTTTAATCTTTGAAAATCTATGATAAGAAAGTACCTATAGGTGTTGGGTGTTTGTTCCTAGGGGGAGTAACCATGCATCTAGATTTTGGGATCAAGATTGTTCTTTTGTGATTGAGTGTAATTTGAGCTCATATGATAAAATTTGTTGTATTTGGTTTGCCCATTAAGTCCATGTTGCTTTTTTCTTGGTACTTGATTTGACAATGTTGCTTGTACTTTGATATTCTAATTTCTCTTATCCGTATCTGTTGCATTTTACTTTGATAACATATTATATAATGACATGCATTTTCCATAGTTATGACATTCTATGATTTCATTCGCCCATTCATCATATATGGGGTTTCAAGTCAGGGGGAGCAAAGGTAGCCCATGGTTTTGAATGCTTTTAGCTATATACTTCATTGAGATTCGCTATTTTTTGCATTGTTTTCTTCTTTTTATCCCTTTTCTTGATCATGTACAAAGGGGGAGAAAGGTTTGTTGTTCTATGCAAGTTTGTCCATCATCAAAAAAGGGGGAGATAATTGTTGATTAAGTGTATCTGAAATGTTTTTGATGATATCCATAACAGCATGACAATGGTTAACATGACATAGCATGACAATGGTTAACATGACATGTATGTAATATCCTAAAAATGTTAATCTGCTGCCCCGATAGTCGACTAGCCAACTAATGTAGTCGACTAGGCTCGTGCTGACAACAACTGATTTATATAAACAGACTCTGCACCTACTGTTAACAGAGTGGTTCAACCCAAAGAAAGAAAGAAAGGTGTGAAACAGGTTCTTGGAGCTTGGAAGATCCTCTGGAGAATTTCATCAAGTGATGAAGGATTATCTTGTTCCTTTTTAAGATTATTGAATATGGTGTGAGTTGATTAAGAAAACCAAGGAAATCCCCACTGGACATTAAGATAGCAAGCTATCTAGATGTGAAGGTTCCTTTCCAAG
>Ga0209589_1010933_pt1 | contig 13029 bp, 10 predicted proteins | sample CowpeawhiteBW_FD_187525 | JGI IMG/M metagenome (GOLD analysis project Ga0209589, IMG submission 187525) | Root nodule microbial communities of legume samples collected from California USA - Cow pea white BW (SPAdes) (version 2) | ecosystem: Host-associated > Plants > Roots > Nodule | place: USA...
TAAAAGGGCTATCGAAGCTAACACATGTTTGGGAAAAGAAGAAAAATGGAGTTCTCATGTTTCCGAATCTGCAGCAGGTCGTTGTTAGCAATTGTAAAAAATTGGAAACACTATTTCCTGCTTCTTTGGCAAAAAATCTTAAAAGTCTCAAAGGAATTGAAATAAAAGATTGTTCTAAGTTCCGAGAAATTGTTGAAAAAGAAGAAGCCACAGAAGCAAAGTTTGTGCTCCCTTGTTTAGAGAGGTTGATTCTTTCTTCCTTGCCACAACTCAGTTGCTTTTACCCTCAAACATTCACTTTGGAATGCCCTGCCTTAAATATATTATCTGTGTTTGAGTGTGAAAGATTAGAGTTGTTTCAAAGTGAACATTCCATGGGTGAGGGTACTTCCGTTAAGAGAGAACCTTTAATTTCAAGTCTAGAGGTAAGTGTGCATCAAAGAGTCTATACTCTCAATTTTTCCCTTTATTGGTCTATCACAATCCTTAATTTCTTTTGAATTTGTTTTTGTTGTAATCATTAGGTCATTTCCAACCTGAAAGAACTAGAACTTGATTGGAAACAAATTCTGGCATTAAGATCGAGGTTTAGGTCTGAAAAATTTACAGGAGTCTTCAAATGTATAAATAAAATGCACCTGCTCTCGTACGGTGATAAGAGTGAAATGACTATAGTGCTAAATGAAATACTCCATAAAGCACCCAACTTAACCGAAATGATTATACAAGTACTAAATTGCAAAAATCCGGAGATTTTCCATGCTCAAAACCCCAAAGTTTGTGAGGATGGGATGCTCTTACAATTAAGAATATTGACACTATTCAACGTATCTGCTATCATGTCCATTCAGTCAGAGAACTCATCTTGGTTAAACACAATCTGCGAGAACCTTCACGAATTAAATGTCTTCGAATGCCGTCATGTTAAAACAATAGGAGTGCATTCCACTTCTACAATGTCTTTCTCTTTTCTGAAAAAAGTGTTTGCAAGCCAATGTCCCCGATTGCAGTATTTATTTACATCTTCGGTCGCAAAAAAGTTAGTGAACCTCAAAGAGATCGCAGTCATAGGATGTGAATCCCTGAAAGAAATAGTGGCCAAAGAAGAAGATGAAGATGAAGATGAAAATGAGATGATATTCATGAAGCTTGAGTATTTGACTCTTATCTCATTAGACAAATTTGAAAGGTTTTACACGGGGAGTTCCACTTTGAATTTCCCATCCTTGAGAAGCGTGAGGGTTGACAAATGCTTCAGCACCAAAATTTTCCGTCGTCGTGATAAAGTGCCTCCGAAATTTAGGGTGGTCGTAGATGGAATCCGTTGTAAAGGTGATACAAAAGCTCTGATCATGCAACAACTTGAGGAGGAGGCATCCTGAGTTAATTTGGTGACAAACTCCCTTCACTTGTAAGTACATTATATCATTTTATTTTTTCATCTTGGAAAAATAATTGGCATATGCTGCTCAACTGCTATTGACTTAGTGTGAAGGCATTCACCATCTAATTAACTTTTCTTTGTTTCTGCATTTTATATAAATGGAGAAATATGAAATGTTCAATCAAAATATATTTTTCTACAATCTGTGTTGGTCATCTCTAATCAACTCGCCTTTTGTGAATAATTTGCTTCAAGAAATTGTGTCAACTGAAACAAACTTATTGTCACTGCGTTCGCTTCTGGTACCCTTTTCAAAATTTGTTTTCTTGTTTTTATTGAGCACACCATCGGAGAATACATGAAATTTCAGTGAGTATATATTTTGCTTCTTGTATTTATAATTTTCCATATTTATAATACAAATTTATTCTAAAAGATTGAAAGGAAAGGAAAGTTCAGACATAAAAAGTTGATAAAGTATGGACACTGGTCAGAACTAGAATTTTAACACTATTTTAAACTGTCAAAATTTTGATAGTCAATTTTTCTCATGCCTTGCAAAATCCAGTTTAAAAGGTTGGAAATCTATTCTCAAAGCTGGGATTTCAGTTGTTCAGTCATGAACAAATTCGACTTATTTTCCTACGCTCTCTAATCGTAGTTCTTTCAAAAAAAAAATTAAGTTGCAGGGAATCAGGGGACTCAAAAAAATGAAATGATAACGACATGACTACAACTATCAACAAATAGTGGACTTTTTCGTTGTGTTGAAGTGCAGTGTTCATGATTTAAGTTTCCCTATATACCTACAGGTAACATGAATGGTTCTCAAGATATATAAGGTTGTTTGTCAATAAGTATTGTTCCTATATTCAGAAGGAGCAAATGCGTGTTGTTTTTAAATTATAGGAACGATAGTGTGTTGCTTTAAGAGATTTGAATTGTTTTAAATTATAAGTTGTTGAATGTTTTTGTGTTAATAAATTTAACATGAGTTTAGTTGTTGAGAAAAAGATGCTCCGTGGATAAGTTGGAAACTGAGCATTGCATCTCTGGATATGTCTGTTGTTTCTCTGCTATAAGGTGTTTCATGAACAATACTGAAATGTATTTGTGTGTATGTACTATGGTACTTATGTTGTAAAATGAGTGTTTCTTTCTTTTAATAAAGTTGTCCTGTTGTACAGGAGGGTGTATGGTTTTAAATTATAGAAATATTTCTTCATGTATAAAGTTTATCAGCCTAAAGACATAATAGAAATATTGCTTGATGAGAATGTGTGGCAAGGGTGGCATAGAGAAAGTGATGGTGATGATGAAGTTGAAGATTTTTCATATAAAGATTAAGAAGAAAATGAAGATGAAGGTGAAAATGGAGATGAGTTTAAATAGAATCTTTTATATAGGAAGGAATGTCATTTAGCCAAAGCTACAATTATAATTTTCCATCTTCATGACAAAGTATGAAAAGAATTGGAGTTTATATGCACATGTTTCTCCATAAATATTTGAAAAAGTTGTAAGATCATATGTAATTGTTGTGTGAAAATGGTAACAATTATTTTGAAACTAATTGTAAATAAAGATGATATTTAGTCCTATTATAAAATCGTTGCCTAATTATTGAAAAAGAAACGTGAATAAAAGATATTAATTTGTATTAATAATAACTTCTATAAGATATTAATTTGCCTAAAAATATATTTTATATTATAAAATATTTTAGTAAAAGGCTTTTTAATTGTATTAAATTTATTTTATTTTAGTCCTATTGATAAATAAGAGATGTGGCCATTATTATATGGAAAATATAACTACTTCAGCAGATGGGTAGAGATGTTATTGAAATCCTGTTCATTATTGAAATGGCCATATCATGGAAACGCACCACCGCCATTTCCCCAACCTTCAACCTCACCATCAAAACACGCAACAAGAAAAATCCATTCGATTTCAAACAAAAAACAAATGCAAATAACACAAAATCCATATATATCAGCTTCGATTACATTATAAATCTTAAATAATATAAAAATGCTTAAATTCAAGTACAAACCTAGATCATCATCGAGACAAATATGAAAAAAAAAATACAAAAAGAAAATAAGATGATGGCAGACACGGTGACTTCTAAGACTTGAAGTGCAGCACAATATAACTTGTCGTGTCTTGTTATGAAGATAGTGTGTGTCCATACAGTTGTGTTGTTTTTCTGTTAAAATCACAAAGCAGTTCCTGAGTTTCGAGGATTTTGTTTCTAAGGATAATGAAAAATAAATTTTACTTTTTTTTTTCATTATTCAATTACTTGTTTTTATCGGATAATGAAAAATAAATTTTACTTTTTTTCCATTATTCAATTACTTGTTTTTATCAATTTTATAAGTAGTGTGAAGAATAAATAATTTAATATATAACCATATATAAAGAGATACCATCTTTTATGTCCACATTTTATCTTTAGTTATTATTTTAAAAGTTAATTATTTTATAAATAATTTATCTTTAATATTATCCTAAAAATGTCTTTTGTATTTAACAGTTCTTTTAAAAATTCTTTTTTGTGTATATTTTTTTTAATATTACATTTAACAAATAATTTAAAAATTAATTATATATTTCTTATTAATTTTAATTCAAATTTCTATAAAAATTAAAAAGTGTGAAACATATGTGTTTTTGCTAATAATATTATAAAAAAGATAATAATATGTTTTTTAGAAAAATATTAATCTTTAATGTTTAGTAACATTTTATTAAAATATAATATAATAAATTAATTTTATTAATAATGACATTTGTTTGAAAAATATTACCATATAATTATTAATATAATTTACAATACCATTTATTTAAGAAACGTTAATATAAAATCATTAAAAATGTTACTAAAGATAGAAAATGATGCAATGTAGTGTTTGTGGAGATCAAAATTTAGAGAATCCAAGGAGAAATATTAATACTTGAAATTCTAAAGTATTGTAAGATCTCAATTTTGATTAGAGCTGTCAAGATGGGTTGGAACCTGTGAGTCAACTCGATTCACCATGAGTTTGGATTTGATTGGATTAAAATTCATTTAAAAATTTCAATATAGGTTGATTTTTGACCCGATTCACCCGGATTGAACCCGTGGTGAGCCGAGTTGACTCACCAACCCGCAGATAAAAGGATCACACAAGTATTTTTTGATTAAGTTGTGCTTTACGTTTGGATCATGTTAGGTTATTTTTTTAGCCAACACATAAATAATTTGTATTTTTTTTATTTTGGTTTGTATTTGGATTGTATTAAAGTTTATTTAGATTTTAATTAAAATTATAATTTAGTTTTGACTGAAAAAAAAATTATATATTTTTTTTAATTAAGTGAACCCGTGAACCAACCCGTTTAACTCCTGCCAACCTGTGATGGACCGGGCCAAGTTCGAATGTTCCTAACTCGCTAAAAAATGAGTCAGGTTGGGTTGACTCACTAAATCATCAACCGTGATGGGTCGAGTCGGGTAAAGCCGAATTACCTGTTTTGACAAATTGTTTTTCTTACTCTTATTTGTTAGAATGAAATTAGTGATATTTCTTATTTTATAGTAAAATATTGGTTATGTTGTTAATAGTAGGGTAAAAAAGAGGATCGGGTCCTTTGTTTTGTAAAAGTGTATATCTCTCACTTATGTATTAAATAAAGGAAGATTATCATATGATTCCCGTTTTTTATTTTTTAAATTGTTTGAGTGTGAATTATTAATTAATGTATTTTTTTCTTATACACTACCTACTTGCGTCGAGTAACTATCACAAAAAAAACTCTATTATTCGTTTCGTTGATTTTATAATTCATTTTACTGATTTATGGTTTTATAATTATGATGACAGTTGTGACTGTCGTCTAAAGGTATTTTTAATGATCATTTTGTCCGAATGCGTATAAAGTCATCGTTAAAGCCATATTTTTCAGTAGTATGCAATACTCAAAGACGACCAAAGTCATATTTTGAAGTAGACAAAAAATAAATAATCGAAAAGATAATGTTTAGTAAGTCCAACATGTTTTATTATACGACAAACATCCATTTTACAGCTACATCACGGTCAGTATTTTAGTATTCCAATACATAAGCAAATGTATAAAAACAAAACAATGAGTTTAAAAGTAAAATTCTACGCATTTGGTGGGTGGTGCCAGCCCCGTATTTGTATACATTGAAAGCATATTTCCTTTCAGAATCTCACAACTTCATTTTCAACGTGATCTCAATGCTTTTGAAGAAAACTAGGGTTCTTTGTCTGTGTTTTTCATGAAGAGTTTCTGGTTGTTGTAGTTGTCTTCATTGTTTTCAGGTAATCACTATAATCACTACTTGCTCCTTCTTATTCAAAGTTTACTTCTTCCATCGATGCAATAATGCATGTTTCATTTACACATAATCTAAATCCTTAGTATTTTAAACTCCGTTCCTCTCTGGTAGAACTTTGCTGCTACCACAATTTTCACAGGTAACTATTCATCAAATCTTGAAAGTTCAAGAAAAAAAATCAGTTATTCTAATTTCATTACTGATGCTATTATATATGAACGAAACCAATTATATTATATATACTCGACTGTATTTCTAAATCGATCACTTTTATTTTAATAATGAGAGAAAATATGTGACTGGATTTTTGAAGAAGAATAAGTCAGTGTTTATTAAATTTTGCCACAGGTTCAGTGAAACATCTCCCATCTTTTTAAAACTGGGAATTTTAGTTTTTCATTTTTTTTCATAATATTTTGATTATTTTAGAAAGTACCGTCACATAGTTGAGAGAAAAAAACATATTTCAATGAAATAACTTAGATCTTTATAAAGTACTCATAACAGAATTAATATTAATTATATAGTAAAAGTAGTTTAGAAAATTGTTTCTAGAGGTATAAATGAATGATTTGTTGGAAATAGTATAAGCAATTATAAATTAATAAATGAGTGTAATTTAATCTAATTTGTATAGATTAAGTACTTTTAAATGAGTAAGAAAAAAAAAATCTTAAATCTCTAAAATTTTGTGATGAAAAGAATTAATGATTAAATGAAATAATTTTGATTGAATCATATTTTATATTGCAGAGGTTGGTCTTGTCTAGTGAAGTAATATCACCTTAATTGCAGTTATTTTTAAGAATGTGACGGTTGTGGATCCTTCTCCAATTAATGTAAACGGTAACACATTTTTCTTCGTCTATATCATGACATTCATTTAAGTACTTGTTGATCATTCGTAGGTAGTAAAATGACGTTATATTAAACTATTAATTTTGGTTCTTCATGATTTGAAACTTTAATCCTTGAATTATTTTTCTTTTGTGCAATCTTAGAGCATGAATATCGCATATTTGCTTATGCATTATTTGACAGATGTTTGCATGAATCCTACCATTAATCTAATATTAATTTAAAATATTTTCTCCATGAGCGTACGTAGTACCTAACAGTGATATTGAATAAAGAATTTCACGCCATGTGCTCTTGCGCTAAAATTTATTAATTAATAAACTTTGTTTTTCTTTAGTCAACTTTCAGAAGCAACACAACGTGACCTAAATAAGTTGTTTATATTCAATATTTTATCTTTTAAATTCTGTCAATCAATATGTTTAGTGACGAGATCTATTGAACAGTGTTTAGATCTATAGCTCATAAGAGGATCTACATAAATAGTTCAACCATTCAAATAAATTTTAATGTAAACGTAATGTGTTCATAAGGATGTGTTATGTCTAAAAAGGGAGTTTCACTGAAGAGATATAATACCAATGAGACCTACGACCAACCACATAAGACATTGACACCACTCTTAACCCAAAATCTTAAGACAATGGATTTATGAGTCTTTATCCTTGTATAGTGCTTCACTTTCTCATTTCTAACTAATGTGGGACTTAGACTCACATTTGAAATCCTAATAGGATACTTATTGGAAAACAATATAAAATAGATCTTTAAATGTACTTTTTGGATTTTTACATCATACTAAGGTAGCATACACATAACTAGTGTTTTTTTTTTCTTTCGAGGAGGTTCATTTGGGAGAGAGTGTGTGTGTGTGTGTGTGTGTGTGTGTGTGTGTGTGTGTGTGTGTGTGTGTGTGTGTGGAACCAAAAACTTTGAGACATAGAGTTTATGAACCTTTTTTCTTAGCTGATGTCTAACTTTGTCATTTCTACTTAACTTTGACATTGAGACACTTTGATTATTCACAATAATCTCTCTCTTAAGTCTGAGTCCCTTTTATATGGTATATTTCCCCTCAAGTGTACCATGAACTTTATATAAACTATAATTGTTGTGCTTGTGGTGTTGTTATTGTTGTCACAACGGTTTAAGCAGTCACAAAGATGAACCATCAACTTTGATATCATTGATAATTTTTTTCTAAGGCGATTCATTAGGGAGAAACTACATAAATTTGACTTAAGCCAAAGAGATACAAAACATTTATTATTTCATTAGAAAACGCAAAAGACCAGTCAACAATTACTTTGACAGAGGTGATACATATCTTATAAGTACAAGAGCAATGAAGATTAATGAGAGAAGATCATGCGATTGACGCTACTTTATTTTATACTAGTGAGAATGCTCTCATGAGCAAGAGCAACGATAGTAACAAATATAACAACAATAGGTTTTTTCATCTTGTCCCTATTGCCAGGAAAATAATCATCAACGTAACAAGTGTTAGTGGAGGCCAAGTGAAAAATGTCACAAATGTGATCAATCAGGACATGGGGAAAATGTATGGAAATCCCAAGATTCTCAAGAAGATGTCAAGATCGTAGAGCATGAATAAGACAAGGTACTACTTCTTACAACATCATGTGTTACAACAAACAATTCTACAAAAGATTGGATTATACATATATAGTGGTTGTACAAACCACATGATTCATAATCGAACACTTTTCAAAGAGCTCAACAAATCAAAAATTTCAACTTGTTATGAAAGGTATAAGAACAATTTCAAGTAAAACTCACTCAAGTATCAAATTAATTTTTTATGTCTTATATGTTCCCTTGATTACTCAAAACTTTTTAAGTGTTTCTCAAATGTTAGAGAAAGGTTATAAGGTCTCCTTTGAAAACAAATTTTGTGTGATAAAAGATGTTAACAACCCTAGAAGCATTCAAAGTTCACATGAAAGAAAAAATATTTGCTTTGGATTTGATGAAAGAGGAATTGGCTACAAATGAAGAAAATAAAATAATGTTCAAAATCAAAAAGAGATAAATATCTCTTGAAGAAGTTTGATGTCCTAGAGAAGAAAGTAGATCCAGGCTCACATTCTAACATTCATCAAAGGTCCAATGTCATTACCGTGGAATCGGTAATTGACAAAGGAGATGATGTAGATAGAAGAAGAAATACAATGAAGAATGTCAAATTGAATGAAGATGTGATCCCACATTTTAAATATGGAATACAATGAAAAATCGTACATGCACCATAGTTGTATGATTGAAATATTTAACATCCTGTGTCCCGAAATGATCTCTAGTGCATCATTTATATTAATGTAAAATGAGACATGAGAGGTTGGAGGCCAAATACTCTTACCTTTAACTCTAGCATTATCAATCCTTTCTTTAATCTGTTTAATTTTTTCAACAACTTTCCTAGAGGATCATCTTCTGCTTTTGCCATGTCATCATATTCACAGATAACAAGTTGACATATAACCTACTTTTTAGGATGAAAGTACTGAAATAAAGATTTTGAAAGGTATGAATCATTTATTTATAAACTGTAAGATTAAAATACTAAGAATTTGATGCCATAATACCTTTGGTGGGCCAAAGTATGGCATGATCAATGCTTTAGGCCAAACTATAAATGTGCCTAAGGCTCCCCCACGAATTGGATTTCAGAAGTTGGCACAAGCACTTGACCATGGGGATCTTGAACTTCATCAATCGTCACATGTGCGTATTGGGGCAGTAGAGGAACACCATGGATAGTCTCCCCACCTTCAAGCTGTCGTCCTATGGCCACTACGTGCGGGGGACATCTATCAACCATTAAATCATACCGACTTGTGTTGTTAGTATGATCTAATAATACAATTCAATAAATCACCTAATAAATCTTAAAATAAAATAACAATTAATCTAATAATTACTCAAACATAATCAATAATTAATCAATATTTCTTATCTAAATATTTATTTTAAGACTCACAAAAAAAAAAAAATTTGATACTAAAAATATTCTACAAATTTAAATGAAACAAACATGTCAATAAAACCAAGAACAAAAAGTGGTAAGAAATACTTACAACAAAGTTCTTAAAATCCCTACAAAAATTTAGCCAAGATAAATAAATTTAGCCATACCAAACTTCAACAATGATAAACCAAAAACTATTTAAAATTTGGTGCATATCCAAACCTTGAACGAAGTTGGAAGGTGAACTAAGCACTTCAAGCCTTGTCACCGCCACTGGAGGAGTCGTTGTTGTTGTGGAGGACTCGTCGCTCACAATGGAGAATATAGGACTCACACGCTGTTTGAAGGGGGTTCACAACACACTCCCTGCACGAAAAAAATAATGCCCAAGGCAACCAAGCAACATGCATTTATGTTAAATGAACCTAAACACTTGGAAGACAAAGTGTGAAGAAACAATGTAGTGAAACTACCTTCGTGCTATAAGTGGGTAGTTGATGTCCTTCAACAATGGCTGTTGGGAGCTCGACGTCCTTCGATGGCGGATGATGGGGTGCTGACATCAAACCACAATTAGACATCTATCTCGTGAGGGGCAGACATCAAACTTGTTATTTTATTTACAAAAATGCCGCCGATCATTTTTTACGTTAACCTTTTCTTGTACAGACGTTGATTTGGAGACATTATAACCATTTTTTTGTTAGTGCCATGAAAGAAAGAGAAAAGTAAAAAGTACAACCAAAAGAAGGAGAACTAAATTTGAAGATTTGAAATTCAAATAAATAGATTTTAAGGAAGGAAGAATAATGAAAATATTTACTTAATATCTTAATATCATTTTTAGTTAAACTAGTTTTTAGGAAATCATTCAATTTTAGAAATATATTTCATATAAAAATAAAAATATATTTAGTTATTATTTAGAAAACTTTATAATTACCAAATCCACAAACCAAATAATACAAATGTTCTATCAATACACACATATCAAGAATAAAAACCATAAAAGGGTCTATATACAAAATGGTATTCAACAAATATAATATCCACTATAATGTTCACTGGTATAATGTTTTCTGGAAGACTCGTATTAAGCATGTCTCATTAGGGACTTCCATTTGATCCAAAAAGTATTTAGATTTACAAGTGAATCTAAGAATAACAAATCAAGATAAGTTCGTTACAACTCAAACCACATACATATATCATGATTTGTAAGACTCTCTTTCAACTTCTTACACTACAAGAAAATCCCTCATTAAAAACCAATTTTAGTGTCAAAAATTTGTTAGTCACTATAGTGACCAATTTAGATATCAATTTACAAAATAAAAAATTATTGATAGCCAAAACCTTGGTAGCTAAATTCTAGAAACCAATTATAATTTTTTATTCATAATGGTGACTATTTTAGTAACCAATAACTTTTTATTTTGTAAATTGATATATAAATTGATCACTAGTGACTAACAATCTTTTGTCATTAAAATTAATTATTATTTAATAGTTTTTTTAGTATTACCACTTGATATCTTATATGAGTTATTCGTAAAGTCAAGACATATTTGTTATAACATAGCTTTACTTAAAACATAACTTGAACTATAGTTCACATATCATCATCTTTTTGTAACTTCATGTTCAAATAATTCTTATAATTTTTTTCATATATTATAAATCATTTAAGGAAAACACAATTCAATCAAATATCAAAATTCAATATTTTGTTTACATTTACATTTAACATACACGTTCAATAAGTTTTCTCTTATATCCATAAATAAATTGTATAATCTTATCGGTTAAAAACTTATTAAAATTTGCTACTATACTTTAATAATTAGAAATATATAAAATTTTTAAATAAAGAAGCATGTGTGACTTCTTTTTATAATACTATAATCTATAATAATATGTAAAGATGATTTAATTTTTTTAATCCACATTTCGTAATTCCAATTTTTCTCTTATACATGTATTTTATAAAGTTGTCTATCTTCTCTCCTTTTTTTTTCTATTCATCAATGGTCTCTATAAAGTTGTCTATCTTCTTTCTTTTTTTTCCTAATTATCAACCGTTATTTTCTCATTCTTTTCTCCATTAATTTGAGTTTCTTTTTAATAAATATAAATTTATTTTGTCTATTAACCTAATAACATTACGATTCATATTAATATAATATTATACATATTTAAAAAAATGCTTACACACAAACACGATAACGTTGTGTTTATCACGTCTGTATTTACGTTAGTTTTTATAATTTCAATTACCTCTTACGTTTGCGAATAAATCATACAATTTTATGGTTAAAAACTATTATACAAATTAGTTCAATTTTATTCTGTTCTTAATTTTCAATTCCCTTTTATATTAATTCAGTTTTGAATACCACTACACAATATATTTTGGTTTAATTTATTAGATACACAATCAAAAACACAATTATTGAGTACTTAAACATAAAAGCATATATAAGCTTAAACTTATTTAAGCCTTACCTAATCATAAATCATGGAATATTTAGTGGTTTTGTTAAAAATAAGTGTTTTAAAATGTCTGATTAGGACAAAAATAAGTTATTGAGAAATAATGAGAGAACTTTCTTTATGTGTAAATAGGTAAGAACTTCATTTAACTTGTTAATTATTCATTAGTACGTACTATCATTTTTATTTATCATTGGTTACTCAGATGGTTAAATCAATATTCCAAGATAAACATAATAGAAGAGTTGTAGAATTTATTCAGAGAAATACAAAGAGAATTCAATCTTTATAGAGATGAGAATTTTAGAAAAGTTATTTCAATCTTTTTTCTTACACGATATTAGTTTTTGTATTATAAAACATAAAATTCCAGGCTCAAAGAACAACATAGCTCGTCACTCTTATCTACTTCAACTGTAAGGCCTAGTTTTATTTCTGCCCTAACGTTTAAGGGTTGGCCTTAATCTGTTGGGCCTAAGGGCTGACCCATAGGGTGCTAAGGCCCTAAAGCTACTAGGGTTTTCAATTCTGATTTATTTCTTGCAAAACAGAACCCTAAGTGCTGCCCCCTTCCTTTCAGGACGCTCTGCTAGGGCTTGACTCCGATCTTGGCCAAAGATTTCTCGAGCTCAACTTTGTTTTCGCTCCATTTCTCGAATTGTTGCACTCCGCAGTTGGTGTCGAGGTCCCGTATAAGCCCTCTCCAGGTAAGGGAAGCTAGACTTCGCGTTTTGATTCACTTTTGTATGTGTTGGTTCTGTTTCGAGTTCTGGTGCTAGTATGTTGCTTATGATGATGTAAAAATGCTTTGGGTGCTGTCATGAGTGAGTCTGTGTTTGAGCATGCGTGGAACAGTGGTGGAAACTGATATACTCGCCCAGGCGAGCTCATCTCGCCCAGGCGAGAATAGCGGGAACTCGCTCAGGTTTCTGCTCGAGCGCTCGC
>Ga0209589_1010934_pt1 | contig 13028 bp, 4 predicted proteins | sample CowpeawhiteBW_FD_187525 | JGI IMG/M metagenome (GOLD analysis project Ga0209589, IMG submission 187525) | Root nodule microbial communities of legume samples collected from California USA - Cow pea white BW (SPAdes) (version 2) | ecosystem: Host-associated > Plants > Roots > Nodule | place: USA...
AAATAAGATAAAAAGAAAAAAAAAACAAAATAAAAGCAAAATAAGATTATGAGAAAAAAATACATTATAACCCAGACAAAATTGGGTGTGGACAAATAATAGTAGTAAAATAAAATAATAATAATAATAATAATATACATAATAATAAAAATAAATAATAATAATAATAATAATAACAATAATAATAATAAATGTGTTGTGTTTAGAAGAAGAACTCTAAACACGCACTCCAGAAGTCGAATGTAACTAAAGCCAATTAATTAAATACCAACCTAAATTCATAAAATCACTTTTGCAATCCCCATTTATAAACCACTTTCTATAGTTATTCCATTCCCCTCTTATATAATATATTAAAAATTACTAATTATACCATATCATAATTTCTATAAGAAAACACTACCAAAGAAAATTACTAATTATTCTAAAACCTTAACTGTAGCATACCAAAAGTTTAGTCACTACCAAAGCTTAATACCCAAAAGTTACAAGTCATATATAATATCAAATACAACAACAGCAAAAAAATAAAGAAAGTTAGCCCCACTTCTAACCTTCTTTAAATATATATTTATATAAAAAAAACTATTTAGTGTAATCGATGCTCTACACCAAAAGTAGATAATTTGTTTCCTTTTTTTCCTTTAATATTATATAAATTACTATATGATGAATGTCGTAAAATATCCTCCTAAAATATTATAGCATACCATAACACCACATTTATCTACTTTTTCATATAACTAAAAAAAATGAAAGCTTTAGAGTGCAACCCCAAGTCATGCCACTATAAAAGAAAAACATAAACCCTAACATTTCCTTTGCATCATTCACCCACAAATCAAGAAAACGTCAATGCATTCTTGCTATATTAGATTTCGTATCACTAAAATTCATCAATCACATACTTAACATTCAAACAAAATTTTGATGATACTATATCACCATTACAATCTAAATTTCTAAAATATAAAACAAATGCATCACATTTTTTTTATTATAAACAATAATTCAATCAAACAAAACTTAAAATCTTCTTTCAAAGGAAGAGATTAAACTAGTCAGCTCCTTTGAATTACGCGTCTTCCCTTGAGCACTAATGTCCTCCCTTTGATTCTTTCCCAAATCAGCTCTCACTTGAATTTGCCTTTTAAAGCTTGCCTTAATGTTGGTAAATGCAAAAAATAAAATGAAATTGGCTTTATGGTGAGGTTAATTGCTATTGAAAGCACCCATTATTTGGTTGTTTTTCAGCCCCTCTTGGGGCCTTCTCGGGTTTTCTCCACCCTTTCATATTCAAGCCACAACTAATTTTTTAACAAAAAAAGAGTTAAATATGAGTTCACCAAGGTTCAAACCTATACCATGCTCATTATCAAATCAATGCCTAACCACTCAAGCAATTTACATTTTGTAATAATTCACCTAATTCTATAATCATGTTATCACTCAACATGATCATGCATATTATTATTAAAAATTAATAATAAATCAAATAACACATAATTGGCATAGATAGGACTTGAGAACCCAAGTCCTCTCACACAATCAAAGTATTCTCAACCATTTGAGCTAGTACTTTTCCACATCACATTAATTAATATTTAATGTCATAAAGACTCCCACTGCCCGCATTTATTAATTATTTAATTATTTAAATTTTTCGAGTCTTACAAACTTGGCCAGGTGATGCTTCAGAAACTCCTCCAAGCTCCATTCCGGGAGTAGAGATCGAGGTTTAGGGTCGTAGACAGGGGCAAAAATCCTATTCTCCCCCAACTATCAGAGGGCCTCAATATGTTGCCTCTGAGCAACCTTAGAAGCCACCCTTGTAGCCTCCCTTTGCTGCATAACCAACTATTGCTGCTCCAAAGATGACTCTTGGCGCTGCATGGAAGCTTTATGCTACTGCATCATAGCGTTGCCTTGCTAGGTTAGGGCTACCACCATGGCCTTAACCGCCTTTGTGATATTTGGCGCATCGCCCCGAGGGGGTTGAGGAGTTACACGAGGGGGTGCCATATCACTGGACACACAACAGAAACCATCAATCAAACTTGGTTAGATGAGAAACTTAGCTAACAACACTAGGAAGACAAAATGAAAGCTAAGCAAGCACACAAGCCCACAGATTATAAGGAACGAAAGCACTGATACCATAAAATGTAACACCCCATTTAATAAATAAATCTAATTAAATAAAACATTACATGCACGAGGCTTATAAACATCCCATGTAACATCGCATACTTAAACTTTTTTAATGCGATAAACCAACCAATCATTAGAGAAATACACATATTCAACCAACTTTGTCAATCTTGCTCAGGCTAAGGAGCTCTTGCTCAGGCGAGAGGAACCCCTCGCTCAAGCTACCAGCTCTCGCTAGGCGAGATTGCAAACAGAGAGCACGTTAAGGTCTCGCTCTAGCTAGCCCATCTCGCTTAAGCGATATTACTCTTGCTCAGGCGAGAGGCCTTCGCTTAGGTGAGCCCTCGAAATAGAGAGGGGGTGAGTTGTTGTTGTTCTCACTCAGGCGAGAGCTCCTCACATAAGCGAGAGCTTTTCGTTTTGAGCAACCACCCAACTCACCTGGCTGAGTTCAGTAGAACCCACCTGCTCCCACGCATGCCAAACCAGATTCAAACAACACCATGAGCACAAACAATGTATTATCACATGACCAACAATATATATCAAGCACCCATAATGTAAAACAAACCCAACAGGCAAAATAACTTAAAAATAGTGAAACCCTAGCTTCCCTTACCTTAACAAAAGCTACTGTGAGGGGGTTTAGACACTAGCAAAACATGCCAACTGAAAAGAAAGGGACACTAGCACGAGGGTGAGGTTCTGGAAAGAACCCAATTTTGAACCAGAGCAAAAGGACTGAAAAAGAAAGGCAAAAGTTGGAGCTCAACTTACATGGAGGGAAATGCTCACCAAGCTTGGAGGAAGAATGTGGATCAAACCCTAGCAGAACTCTGTTGGAGAAAACAGAGAATGAGAAAAGGAGTTGTTTTGTAAAGTGAATGCAGAATGGAAACCAAGAGGCTGGAAGGGGGTTTGGGCACCCTATGGACTGGCCTTAGGCCCAATAGATAAGGCTAGGCCCTTAAACATTTAGGACATAAAAAAAAAAGTGGGTCTTACAGGGACAAAAAGATATTTTAACCTTTATTTAATTGATGTGATGAAAGGGATTTTCCATGAATTAATATATTTAAAATATAAATTAAAGATAAAAATATTATAAAATTTTGAAAGGAAGAAAATGATATTTAAAAACAATAAATTAATTCATAAAACACTAAAATTAAAGTTTATTTACTCATTTTATATTTTTAATTTAAATATTTGTTTTTATTAAAATAAAAAAAATTATTTATACTAAAAATAAAAAAAGCGTATAATTTATTATTTTTCAAATATTAATAAACTATTTACATCATAATCTATTACGTTTGAATATATTTACGTAATCGCAATATAATTAATATGCGTTAATTTTCCGTGCAAATCTCTTAACAATTATGTGAAAAGTTTAACATGTATAATTGACTTATCTTTTTTGTACTTTTAAATGTTTAACTGTCTTGTTTCCCAAATTTTCATGGCATTTCATCGTGTCTCATTTGTTAGTACATTTCCGCACCCGAAATTACAGTGCAAGTAAAGTTTTCGTAATAAATTTTTTATAAGTTAAATATATTTTTAATTCTTAAATTTAGACACAAAATTTGAATCGATTCATTTCAAACTTTAATATTTTGTGGTATTTAAATTTTAAAAATTAATAAATATAATTTTTTTAGTTTATTTTAGACTGACATTCGAGTTGTTTAAATTATTTGATTTATTTCAACTCAAATGTCAACTTGTAACATCGTTTAATACGTCAACAAAATTTAACGTCATTGAGTTAAAATAGTTATATCTAGTTTAAAGTTTAAGAATCAAAATAATTCATAATTTAAAATACAGGAACAATTTTTAATTTTACGTCTAAATTTAAAGATTTAACTTTTTTTTATTTATTCTATTTTTAGTTTGAGATGATATCATAATACATAAACCTATGAGTATAATTTACCTACTTTATTAGAAATTTAAGAATAAGTTAACAACTTTACGTCAGAGTATAAATAAATTGATCAAATGATAAAAAATAATATTTAATTTTAAATTTTAAAATTTTTAAATAAAAAGTGATGTTATGATATTTTATATGAGTAAGTCATACTTTATTAGTATTAAATTTTATTAATGTATCTCCCTAAACAATACCTTATTAAAATTGATAAATATCTACAATATATAAAAATACCTTATTAATAGTATTAGAACGTGAAAAGTTAAATAATATATAAAAATACCTTATTAAAATTGATAAATATCTACAATTATTAAAATTAAAAATGGTCAGTTGTATCAGAAGAATCATACAAGAAAATTATTAAATAACAACCAAATTTAGAGATAAATATAACTAAATTTTTTGTTCACTAAGTTATATACCATTTTATAAATTAGAAATATTTGGCACATAAAATAGTCTCTATTACTAATAAAAAAATTATAAACATTAACTATCAAGGTTTTAATTACTTACTATTATTGATTCTAAATTAGTCTCACATAATTCACTCTAAAAACCAAAATTTGGTTTCGTAGACCACAATATATCTTTGTGATTTTTATTTTTTTTTTAGTTTTTCAGAATAAACTATAGTTGTGATTTCAAACTTTGTTTTTTTAAATTATTTTATTTTGTTCGTCATTCGGTCTCGATTCTAGTTGCGTCAAATGGCAAATCCTTAATCCATTAAGGAAACTATAGAGTCAAGTCTATTTGATTGATTATGCAAAATTGATGTGATTCTTTTAAATGTTTTTCTTTCCCCTTTTATTTTTCTATACGTTTATATTCTTGTTGATCTTGTTATTTGGAATAATTGTATAGCTTGATATTGAAACCTATGGTAGAGTAAATTGTTACATTTGCTTGAGCCTTTTCTGAATGTTTTGCAAGTGGGGATTGGGTATGTACAATTCTCCCTTTACACACACCTTGTGCATATCATGAGTAGGGCCTATACTCGAGTCCAAGTGAATCCTAGAATTAGAAGGGTTGTGTAGCGGTGCCACTTAGGAAATACTTCCTATTTGGCAATCATGAGAACCTCAACTAAAGTTTCACACTTAGTTGCCTCTCAACTGTTGTTTAAATGTTCTGAAAAGGTCATAGCTCTAGTGACCTTGATTCTAAGGTTTAGGAAACCATCCCTTGTGAGTGTGCATGTACTTCACTTTAGACCTTTAAACATCCAACGTTGGTTCGGGCACAAAGGGAAATTATTGTGTCCTTTATCACTCAACTTTTCTTGTACATATGTAAAAATGCATCACACTTTTACCACCATATCATGTGAATAAATGACTATTGATCGCAAGCATGCATTACATCTCTTCGTGTTAGTTAATTACACATCATGCATGGTGATTTTTTAACAAGTGAAACACATTTTACAAGCATATCACGTGAATAAGCACATCATGAGGTATGTTCATGCATCACATCAATTGGTTGTTGTTCTCTATCGTAAGCTTTTGAAAAAAAAAAGTAAAAAGAAAAAATTGAGTAAAATTGTGTTAGGAGATTTACTTTCAAATACTAGGGTAGTTTCTTTTCGGTTGACATATTTTCAAAACTCCAAAATTAGCATGAGCAATTAGTCAAATAAGGAGCATCCCATTTAATTCTTTTATTTCATTCTTTATGGACTAATCTTTAAGCTTAAATCTTGACCAATCTTTTTTTCTACCATTGTCCATTACTTTCTCTTTGAAACTCGAACTAAGGCTATTGTTTTGTTTACCTTTTATACATTCAAATTATCACCTTGGTTGTCAGGGCCAGTGTAGGGAAAGCTTTCACGTGCCCATAATTTTTAGCCTCATCATGTCATCAATAACTAGGACAAGTCAAAAAGATTTTTGCATCACGGGGTCACTTTGGAATTTCAAATTGGGGTAACTACCTAGTTAACCCTCCATACCTAAATAATTTTCCATAACCTCTTGTAGATTCTTGGATGTCATTCAAATAATGCTTCAAAAGAAATGATTCAAAAAAAGTTTCTCAATAAATTGACTATACTAAAGAATTGATTTCAAAAATTCACAAAAAAGGTCAAAATAGATTGATTTTATGAATTCAATATAGCAACAAAATGGGATCAATTAAAATAAGCTTTCAAATAATGCAAAAAATGAACAAAAATTTTATGCATCATACCAAGCATTACATACATCATCCATTCTAGGATCATCCCTAAGCCTAGCTCGCTTGGTCCCTCTAAGCCTCATTTACTTAGCCCTTCTAAGCCTAGTTTTTCTAGCCCTCAAAGCTCATCTCACTTGGTCCCTTAAGTCCAATTTCATATTTGCCCTCAAAACCTGGTTTTATCTAGACTCTTAAAGCCCAATTCATATTAGGCCATAAGCCCATTTTCATGTTGGTCCCTCAAAGCCTAGTTTTATACTAACCACCTCCATAAGCCTATTTTCATATTAGCCCCTAAGCTCAATTTCATGTTGGCCCCACTAAGTTTATTTCATACTTGCCATCAAAGCCTAATTTCTTTGGCCCAAAAATTAAAAGTAAAAAATAAAAAGAAGAAAAACAAAAAATGAAAAATACATAAGATTTGCCATAGAGTTTTTCATTGTATATTGACACCTTATTCTTTCACATCATGCTAACATACATTAAAGCATATCAAAGTTTCAACATTCTGATCCTAACACCAAGGTTTCGACACCTTGAGCTATGAAGAAAAAAAAGAAAGAAGAAAAGAGCAAGTTCTTCATAATGCATCCATGTATATCTGGGTTTCAACACCTCTATCCCAACACCAAGATTTCCACACCTTGTGTTGTATCAATAAAAAAGAATTTTTTTCATGCATCCATCCACGTGTCATTATAACCTTGCATCAGGCACATATCATTATCAAGTTCAAAAAGAAAAACATCATAACATGTGTTCGCATAACTATGCATCATACATTAAAAAATTGGAAAAAGAGATCATAAGATTGTTGGTGTAAGGTGACTTTAGAAGGGTTTATAATAGAGCCTGTAGACATTTTTAATATTTTGCACAGTAATAAAGTAATCAAAATAAGAGTATAAAAAAGAGATTGCACACATAGATTTATACTGGTTCACCTTACACATTGAGGTTGCGTCCAATCTATTAAACAGCTTGCTTAAGATATTTCATCAATCAAATTCCTTGATTAGAATGAGTAAACCTCTTCAGGTTATAACAAGTGTCAACCACTTTAGGTAACATAGGTATAAACATCTTCAGGTTAGAAGTATAAACCTCTTCAGGTGCGAAGTATAAACCTCTTTAGGTATAACCTTCTCAATCTCCTCTTAAGATTGAGAAATCGCTAAAGGAACACAATAACAAATTTTAAATTAAGAGAGTACAATCAATGACAGGTATACTTCATAGTGTGAAGGATTTTACAATGGTTAATCACACAACCAAGTTTCTCTTAACAAATTGAATTTGACTCTATAAACTCATTGTCTTTTCTCTTTGAATCTTCTTATATTTTTCAATTATGTTCGTGCTCGTTCTATCTCATTGTTCTCTTCTTCTTCATCTAGGTGTTGGTATTTATATACATTGAAAGATATGATTGTTGACTTGGGCCTAGTTCGATCGGTGTTGCTCGGCTTTGCATGACCAAGCTCGGGCCAACTCTACTCAAGTTGGACCTAGGTCAGCTTGGCTCGACCCAAGTTGGGACTAACTCGACTCAACCTGGGTCGAGGCTTACTCAACTTGACCTATTTTGAATTGGGCTAAGCTTAATCTAGTTTGACGTTGCTAACTCGAGCTGACTCGACGGGACAAGGCTTAAGTAAACTCAATTCGACAAGCCTGAAATGACTCAACACGAATGGATATGGGTCGACTCAAGCTGATTTTGTTGAGGCCGACTTGACTTGATCAGGCTTAGACCCACTAGAATTGATCAGGCCCTCACTGGCTTGACTTGACCAAGCATGAGCTGACTTGACTTGACTTGATCAAGCTCAGATGGACTTGACTTTATCAGTCCCAATCGACTCGACTTGACCAGGCCCTAGCCGACTCGACTCAAATTGGTGTGAACCAACTCGACTAAACCAATCATTAGCTAACTTGACAAAACCAAACCTGGACTGACTTGACTGGACCATACCTGGATCGACTCAACTTGATTGGAACTGAAACAACTCGACTAGATTGGGCTTTGGTCGACTCAACTCGGCTGGGCCCAAGCTAACTCGACTAGATTGAGTCCAGGCCAACTCGACTTGATCAAGTCCGAGCCAATATAACTCGACCGAGTCTAAGCTAACTCGATTTGTCTTGGCACGGGCCATTGTACTTGACCAGACCTGTGACCCAACTGAACTAAGTCTCAATCGACTCGATTGAAAAGCCAATTCAACTCGACCAGTCACGAGATTAACCAAACTCGAGTTGACTCGATTGGGCCGAACTCAGATCGGCTCAATTAATGGTAATTTAAATAGTTTATCATAAAAAATAAAATTATTTAAATTTAAATTGCTTTATCCAAACGATATAATTAAAAGACAGAACAATTTAAAATAAGATAAATTCTGTATTCAAATATTTTAAAATTTGTGAAATTATTTGTCCAAAGATTAAGTTAAGATTGAGAAGATTCAATTCTTAAGAGCACGATATCTAAAAATGCAAGGTGACATAATCTTGTAAAATCATTCGGGTGATTATAAAACCATTATCTATATTATAGTAATCAATTAAGATAGTCAACACTTGGATTGGTGATAAAGGAAATGGTTAGTCACACGACTCGGCTACAAGGTGATATAATAATAGGTCAAAACAACATCTTAACAGTTAAATTATAAAAGACTAATAATACAAAACGCCAAAATCATGGAAATTATCAAGCTCCGGAATATCTGCGCCTGTGCATGTGAAATTTAGATGAAGTCCAAAGTAGGAGAAACAAACCATTAAAAGAATATGCTCACATATCAAAACGACAACTGAATAACAACAAAGTAACCAGTCCTTCTACTATACATATGTTGCAAAACACCGCCCAAACCGAACAACCACAATTTTTTTCCTTTTTGGTTGCTCATACAATGCAATGCTTATCCTTTCACAACTGTTTTGTCTCGCCCAAAAGTTTACTTAACACAACACATTGCTATCAATGATGCGCACTTAGCTAAAATTGAGTAAGGTTACATGAGGTTTTGTTGTTCATGCAACACATGCATGAGACACACCACTGTATATATTATTTATACCTTCACACTTTCCACAACAGTCCGAATCTGTACCAAGATGAATTTCTGGTTCCATTCTGCACATGGCAGCTTTTTCATTGTAGCTTTTTACTTTCATCCAAAATCAAGTCCTCATCTGAATTAATTAATAAAGATTTGGAGGAAAAAAAAATCTAGATCAATCGATAACTCTTTAAGCCATTTCTCACGTGATCATCAAATTGATGAATGTAGTATTTACTTGTGTGGCTAAGGATGATATAAGTGATTCATTATTTTATTTGGGAGGTTTTTGTTTTGGATTCAAATCACTCACTTTAGTAGTTTTATTATAATTATTGAACTAGAACTTAGAATAGTAATGATAACATATTTCTTTTAAGATGAGATTGGTAATATATATTTCTTTTTGTCAGATAATTAAATACTCTTTCATTACGAAGACCGTCTTAGTAAATTTGATATTATATTTAATTTAAAATCTTAGAAATTATATTTGTGTGTTTTGTTTATATTATTTATTTTGTTAATTTTAATTAGATATAATTAAGAGAGACCGGTGGGAATAGTCTAAGTGTGAGTTAAAAGTTCCACATTGGATAGAATAGACAGAGTTAAACACTATATAAGAATAAAGGCTCATAACACCATTGTCTTAAGGTTTTGGGGGTAAAAGTGGTGTCAAATGCCTTATATGTGTAAGACCAATGTCATATATATATATATATATATATATATATATATATATATATATATATATAACCACAATCTTTTAATGACTATGACCTAACCCATATATGAAATATAACCCAACAGAGACACCTCTATTTAAAACCCATTAATGATGGCTTCTTCTTGTCTCCATTGAAGCTTCCATGAAGAATGGAGGCTCCATGGATGGTGTTGGATGCGGAAGCATGAAGGAAAGAAGCTTAAGGTGTTTGGTGTGTTGGTGAAAGGATTCTTAAGAGAGGTGAGGCCAACTCCTAAGGAAGAAGACTAGAGTAAACTAGAGAAGAGTTTACTCTAAGGTGAGCTCAAAAGAGATTTGTGTACAAATTTGGGCAGAAATTCATTACTCAATTTCAAGCTGAAAAAATACATGTCCAAAGCCTTCTATTTATAGGCTAAAATGAGACCAAGAAGTCTCCAAAAAGTGGAGGGAAAAAGGGGTATAAAAAGTTGAATTTTGGAGCCAAAAAGGAGCATGTGGGAGGTGTGACTTACCACCTAAGCAAGTCACACTTGTCTTGCCATGGGAAGCTAATTCTCATCCTTGGAGAGTAAGTTTGAGAAGCTTCTAGGCTTCTCTAGAGTAGATGCACTACTCTCGGCCCATTTGGACCAATTTCCCTTTTTGGTCCAAATTTCTTCTAAAGCTCAATTTCCTTTAAAGCCCAATACATGGCCAAAGAAAACCCTATTCTACTGGGCCCAAAATACAAAGCCCAAAAGTTAAATTCTAATCTAATATTTAAACAATGTTGGCCCAAAAGATAAGAGCTTGGGCCCTCTCAACAGTTGAGGACCACTATTCTTGTCTGCATTTGGCCAAGGCTGGCGTTTGTCATCATCCCCTCCTTCTTGCGAAGGATTTGTCATCAGATCTACATGTTTCTTCATGACAACATCCTTTCTTATTATTCTTCTTGTGTCTTCCTCCTCGAGGATCAAAGACCATCCTACAACAAACACCAAACAACAAAATGAATGTTATACTAGTAAACATCTAAACAATGCGACTCCCAATGTTCATACACCTTGTATCAAATGAATGATAAAGGTATTTGGTTTTAGGAGTTTTTTTTATTTTTCTTCTTATTTTCCTTTTGTTGAATCCATATAATTTTGAAAATATTTCCTTTTTTCAACACAATGTTTATTTTGGTTTTGCTTTTCTCGTTTAGAGAAAGAAGTAAGCCTGACCTTATTTTCACACATGTCTTTGCCCCTTAGAATGATGACTTTTTTGCTAGGGCACTCAAAAGTCTTGTGTTTTCTACCTAAATAATTGGAACTTGTTGTTTCACTAATATGCATGTAGGTAGAATTTTCTTCTACCATTTAAGATGGTGATAGAGGATACAAGACAAACTTTCTATCCTTGTGAGTGAATGTGATTTCATTGGGAAGACCATTGAGCATGGTTTTCTTGTCAAATTGCCAAGGTCTTCCCAATAAAACATGGCAAGCTTCCATAGGTACTACATCACATAGCACACTATCTTCATATTTTCCTATGGATAACTTGACCTTCACTTGATGTTGGACTGTCAAATCCCCACTTTCATTAAGTCAATGCAGTTTGTAAGGTATTTGATAGGGAATGATATTCAAAGCCAACTTATCAACCAACCTTGTACTACAACATTTGCAACATGAACCACTATCAACAATGAGAGAACAAGTGTTTTCTAAAATTTTACATCTTGTATGGAAGATGTTCTCACTTTGTGTTGGTTCTTTTGGAATGGGTTGGTTGCTAAGAAGTCTTCTAATCATTAGAACGTCTCCTTCACAAGGATAAGCAATTTCCTTAGAGTCATCATTAGACTCCTCACTAGAAGTCTCACTCTCACTTTCTTGCTCATCTTGACTACTATATTGGTCAACACCCCTTAAGATCATGGTCTTTTTTGTGGGGCATTGAGATGCAACATGACCTCTACCAAGACACTTGAAACATTTGATTTCACTAGTGCGAGTGTGTGTAGATGTGCCTTCTCTTGGTTTCTCCTTTTCCTTGAAATTTTTGGAGGGTTCCTCTTTGAATTGCTTACCTCCCTCTTTAATTATTTCTTGGTATAAGAGTGAGAGTAGTCATTTAGAAAATTTTTCCTTAGAATTTGTTGGTCTACCTTTATGCAAAGTTGAACCAAGTCGCTTAAGTCTTGGTAGGGCAACAATTCTACTTTATCTCTTATCTCAAGACTTAAGCAACTAAGAAACCTTGCAATGGTGGTATCCTCGAACTCCCTAATCCCAGCCCTCATCATATATAACTCCATCTTTTGTCTATATTCTTCCACTTTCATTTTATTTTGATGGAGTCTTTGGAGCTTATCCATTAGTTCTCTATGATAGTAGGAGGGAATATGTCTTCTCCTAAGGGCTCCTTTGAGGTCATTCCAATATTTGACCTCGGGACTTTGATTGATTCTCCTATCTCTTTCGAGGGCAGTCCACCAATACATAACATTGCCTTGGAAGCTAAGGGTACTTTCCTCTCCTCACTTATTTGATGGCAAGCAAAGAGTTGCTCAACCTTCATTTTCCAATTAAGATAAGCTTCAACATCATCTTTCCCATAAAAGTGAGGGAGGTCTATTCTAATGGCTCTTGGTTCCCTAGGCTCTCTTCTTTCTCTTCTCAGAGGAGAAGGAGGTTGATAGAAGTTGTCAACTAGTCTACTATCTTCTTCTTCATAGTGTGTGACTAGTGTTGGAGTGTGGGAGTACAAGTGTTGACTCTTATTACTCATCCTCTCATGCAACCTTTCCATATTTCTTGTTCCCCTCCTCTTTTCATCTAAAAGTTGATGAAACCTATCTCTTTCTTGTTTTTCCCTTTCCCTTGCAATTGTTTCATCTTCCTTCCAACGTAGTAGTGCTCTCAAATCAAAGGCAATTTGTTTCAAACTTATTTCTTCTTCATTTGAAGCACCC
>Ga0209589_1010935_pt1 | contig 13027 bp, 7 predicted proteins | sample CowpeawhiteBW_FD_187525 | JGI IMG/M metagenome (GOLD analysis project Ga0209589, IMG submission 187525) | Root nodule microbial communities of legume samples collected from California USA - Cow pea white BW (SPAdes) (version 2) | ecosystem: Host-associated > Plants > Roots > Nodule | place: USA...
TGTAAATCTACAACAATAATTAATTGAGCAATAATCTTTAGATAACCGATGATGAATCTATTTTGAAAAAGCAATGGAATCAATCTATTTTCTTTACTATTGTTTTTATTTCTTTTTATCTTTTAAATTTTATTTCTATCTTTGTTTATCTTAATCCCCTATATTTTTTATTTTATTTGACTAACTCATTTGTATAGTTTTATAAGAACTAATTTGTTAAAAATCAATTCCGTGTTCGTTAGGAAACGACTTTGGGTTACTTTACCCTTTCTATTTTCTTGACTACTATCTTAGCAATACTGAAGTTGCTATAGTTTAGTAGTATTAATTTGATCGCATCAACGACAGCGTTATCAATACTTCATGTCGTGAGCTCTATTTATATTATAATTATGTAATATTTTTATTTAGTAGAATTATTCTATTTAAATGAGATGTTCCAACAATATCACAATAATTATTTGAAAAATATATTTTTTGAATTTTTCTATTCATTTCTACATATTTTTGTTTTCTCATTTAAAAAAAAATATCATTAATAGAAACAATGAAAATGTAATTAGTTTAATTCTTATCTAAAATAATTCTCTATTAACTTTAGAAGTAATATCATGGGTTAAAAATCAAGTATAATGATAGTGGACGTGATACCTCTTCTCTAATTTTCACAATAACCTAGGTAAACGATATATTATATTCAAACAATTCAGGAGAGTTATTATAATTGTAAGACCCACTTTAATTATGTCCTAAAATTTAAGGGCCTCTCTTAGTCAGTTGGGCCTATGGTTGGCCCATAGAGCATCCCAAAACCCCTAAACCAGCCTAACCCTCTCATGTTCTGCCCACTTTGCAAAATCAGCCACCTTACTCCTCTTCTCTTTTCCCTTCAAACAGTGTTCTGCTAGGGTTCGAAGCTCATTCAGATTCAAGTCAGCTCAACCTCATTTTCTACTCCACCTCTTGAGTATTCTCCTAGAGCTGTTAGGTTCGTTGTCGTAGGTGCATGTGCTTTCCACTAGCATCTGTCCAAGTGAGCGAAGATAGGATTTTTCAAGCTTTTATAAATAATGTGTCTGTTTTGGTTCTGTTGGGTGCTCTTGATAATTTGATGTGCTTTTGATGGTGTGAAAATAATCAGTCTGGATGGATTTTTGGCTTTGCATGCATGAGATCATGTGAAATCTGCTATGCTCGCCTAAGTGAGTTGTTTCTCGCCCAAACGGGAAGCTCTCGCCTAAGCGAGGAGCTCTCACCTAAGCAAGAATGGCAGTAACTCGTCCCTTTTAGTTTCAAGTGCTCGCCTGAGCGAATGCCTGTCGCTTGAGCGAGATGGGCTAGCTTGAGCGAGTACTCAAAGTACTCTATGTTTTCAATCTCGCTTAACCAAAAGCTTTTCACTTGAGCGAGAGACCACTATCGCCTGAGCGAGAACTCCTTAGCTTGAGAGAGATTGACAGCACAACTGTTTAAATGCCTGTATGCTCCCATGATTGATTTGTTCACCCTTTTAAAGCATGACATATGATGCCAACGTTTTATACTACGTGCTTGTCTTTTCTTAAATTTTTGTTGTTTGGGATTTTGTGTTTTTACATGTTGAAACCAATGAAAATCTGTCAGTTTAGCTTAAGCGAGAGATTTTAGCTTAAGCGAGATCAGTCTAGCTTAAGCGAGAATTTCTAGCTTAAGTGAGATCAGTCTAGCTTAAGCGATAATTTTTAGCTTAAGCGAGATCATTCTAGCTTAAGCGAGAATTGCTGCAAAATTTTAATTCCTTACTTTAACTTGAACTTGTGGATTGATTCAATTACTTTAAAAAGCATGAATTGCGCGAATGGGTATGAGTAGAATGGTTTATGGTTTTTTATTGATAAGTTTAACATGACCTTGGCATGTGACTTGTATGAGATGGTTGGTAATCAAAGTGGCATGGTGTCGGTATGAATTACACTTCTATATTCATGGATTGGGAAGGATGATTTGGAATGGATTCAACATGGAACATGTATGAGGATGGATTATAAAGGTTGGCATGAGATTTATAAGCATGATAAATATTACATGATTGTTTGAATATGATTGGTATGTTGTTAAGACGTAATTCCATGAGCCTCTAGGTGAGACCTCATGGTGGTGCTTCAGTAGTCGAGACGTAATTCCATGACCCTTGTTAGTGGCAGTTCATGGTGGTGCCCCATGTATATAATTTAGTAAGGATTCAAGGTAAGGTTGTATCCTGACGCTCTAAGGAGTCAGTTAGTCTCACATAGAGCAGACTGACTCTTGTGATGAGAGTAGTAGGAGGCCTGAAATTCATCAAGGGCTAACCTTGTGTGGTGGGGGTTGAGACATTGTAACATTGTAAAACTTAGCTCGGGGGTGAGCAGAGAAATCCACCACAAGTGTAAGCATCCGCAGAATCCAACTAGATTATATGTATCCAGATGAGTCGAGTCTGAGTCTTAGTATATTGTTTGAAAGGTCATAACATGTTTGGATTAGATATACTGATTGGAATGTGAAATAGCATGTAACTATATGATAAACTGTTTTATATTCTAGCTTACCTTTTTGCTTGTTTGATTGCTTGTGTGTGGTTCTTCTTCTTTTGCGATGATCATCAATTTATTGATGTGAACAGATGCGAGGAACACCCGGGATCAACAGGGAGGTGATGGTTCCGCTGTGTAGCCCATCTGGGCTGGATTCTACTGTCTTGGGCTTTCTCACAGGGCTATGGCCCATATACTGTTTTGCCCTTTAGTACTTTAATAACTACTGTCAAGTTCTTGTATTATACTTTGTATCTGACATCGTGATGTGCATTGGTTTCTTCTAGTTTTTGTTTGGGATATTGTAAGGAGTAGTGGTTAAACTCCCGGATTTGTTTCTTCTACTCTATATGTGTGGCATCTCATTTAAATTAAGAATATTATTTAAATAGGTGTTACAATAATCAAGTAGAATGATTTTCAAACAATTAAAGAAATTAGTGTAGGAAGAGAAAAAAAAGAAGGCTATCATGTACAATCACAAAAACTATAAGCTCAAGAGAATCATGAATTTATAACCTCAAAAAGGGCATCATAAATTAGGGCAGGGAATTATGCTTTGAAGTGCCACTTCACTTCACTTTCTGCTTGGCAACTGAATTACAACAACCAAAGATGACAATGATCACTCAGGGTGACATTAAACTGCACAAGGGATTGCCGGGGAACACTACTAAACCTCCTAATTAGTCACTTAATCAGTCATCTCACATTCAAATATATTCTTTTCCTACCACTCACGCAGGCCCAGTCATCCATTTTGGACACTTTTATGTCTTCTAAGAATGGCGAGTATCTTTCTATGATGTACTGAACCTGTATATTTGAATAACGGAATTAAGAAGCAATATCCCCAAATAGTAACTCCAAGTAACAAAAAATACAATGAAGCATTTTGAATAAAAAATTAGATATGTTTTAACTAAATTACCTGCTCAGATAAGACACCAGAGAGACCAACAACGGCTCCAGGCTTCGCATAAGAGATAATTTGATCGGCAAGATCCATTAAGGGATTTAAGAGTATATTTGCAATAACCACATCAAACTTAGCACAGTAAGTAGTGATTGTTTGTATCTCATAAGTATTTTCCCTCTCCATAACTCCAAATGTAGAGTCATCTTTGGAGGAAGAAGAGGTTTCGCTAGTAATCAGGTGCAGTTGCATTTTGTCTGGTCTGATGTTGTTCAGAGAAGCGTTTTGAGATGCTGATGCAATTGCTTCTGAATCTACATCAACTCCAACAGCGAAGGAAGCTCCAAACTAGTAAACCATAAGATGTCAAAGTTGGAACTGGAGAGCCAACTATAAAATACAAAATGTAAACAATATCAAAAAGCTGATTCACAGATTTTGGCAGTATTTTCTAGATCTGAAAAAGAAAATATACTACATGAAGTTGTTGGATAATCGATGCACAAGGCAACTATATATCAAACTAGAAAAAGATGTGGTGGTATTGCTATTATAAAGGAAGAATGGGAAACATATCACAACATATTTTCTTGTTCAAAATACGTGGATAACTTCATGCACATAACTTTTAGCAGAAAAGAATTGCATTTATGTTTCTCATTTTATGAAACAAATATTACTTCCAGTTGAAGATGATACCTGTACGTCAGGCAGTTTCCACAGTATAAAACGATATTATTATTCGTTGAGAGAATATGGAAGATCACAAGCCAAATCAATTCATATATTTAGGCTCATAGTGTCCCTGTACTCATATCTGATCTTAACATATATGCTATATGTTCCTTCCTGCCATTTGCCATACAGCAGTTTCTAAAAATTTACAGCCTAAACATTTTATTATGATGAAAATACAAGAAAACATTCAATAGTGCTGACAACTCGCAATTTGTTAAGACTGGTCCTGTATAGTTTAAGGTTTCGCATAGAAGCAGCAGTCAACAACAACTAAAGCTAAAGCGCAAGTGAAAGGAAAAGAAAAAAACAGAACGGAGAAAAGTACAGTTCCAACGGACAAAATGATTCTGGTGTGACCCTCAGCATGTTTTCCATAATAGTTCTTTTCATTTTAGTATTTTTAAGTATACTTTAAGAATTTACTACCTTAAGAGCTGCAATAGCAAGAATTCCAGTGCCCGTGCCATAGTCCAGAATGTGCTCCCCTCCTTTAATACAACCGTGTAAGAGTAATAGACAGAGTTTGGTAGTGGCGTGTTCCCCTGTTCCAAAGGCTAGTCCAGGGTTGACAATTATATTTGTTGCTTGAACATCCTGTGCAAAATCCAGGATTCATTATCAGAAAATTCCTTTTCAGTTTTCAGCTTCACTATCTCTCAGAACATTTAACTTAAAGAGGGCAAAAAATATTGACAGAAGTTACCAAAACAAACCAATCAAGAGAGATCAAACGCAATATCAGCAATCATACTAAGTTTATAATGAGTCATGGATAGAGAAAGGTTAAGATAGTCATACTGGTGGAGTACACCACTGAGGCACCACCCATAGCCCTTCAGTAACTTGAACTGGATGAAGTGATTCCTGTATGTAACCAGAGATAGGTGAATTTGAACCATAGATAGGTGAATTTGACAAGTCATTTTCAATAATAAATCTAATTTTGATAATTTTCAGCAATATCAATGATTTCCGTTTTTACACCATGCCGTACATAAGAATGTTAAGGATAGAACAGTATAGTGCTGGTGTGAGAAAAATCAAATAATTAGTATTAAGTAATCAGCAAAAGGTCTTTATATCAATAATTCCTTTCCTTCTCACAGATAACTTTTCAAGGAAAGTCAGTTTCTGGTTCACACAGGATACATCTAGGATTTTTCCCTCAGTAAGCCATGGCTACAAACAATTGTTTGAGAAAACACTAAAAGATGGAGACAAATTTCTTCAACCCTTTTCAGAGTGGAAAAGAAAGAAAGACATCCTTTTATGAAGAAGACATCTTATCTCATCCTATAGGAGAAGAATTACTAGGAAAGTGACAACAGAGATGTGGAATGAACGCAATAAATATGTTTCATCTTTAATGGAATTTGCACATGCATTAGATTTCATCTCTTCAGTAACAAGACAAGAAAAACAAATGACCATAAAAAACAAAAGAGTAAAAGAAGAAAAGATTGACCTGAGATCTCTTCATCCAGTCATCCTCCTCACAAATTTTAACTTCATATCTAGGTATCTCCTTCAAGCCAATAGAATCAGCTGCATGTAAAATGCTCACACTTATATCCTCAACTTCAGGAAATATTGAACTAATGCAAATCTGCAGGAAATATTTCATCAATACGAGCAAGTGAGCAACAGCCTAGTGTCAAAATGGAATTTAGAATTTTTAGAAAGATTACAATTAGAGAATTTCTTAGCAAGTGATAAACAACCTAGTGTACAACCAAAATATTTTTTCTCTATGGCAATCTTTAGGAAAAGATCTACATGGAGCAATTTCATAGGTTTGTAGCTCAAGGGAAGTCTCCAAGACATGAACGTCATCTTTGCAAATCTATACATGGTCTCAAACAATCTCCAAAGCATGGCTTATCAAATTTAGCACTGCAGTTTAGAAATTTGGCACAATTAACAGTGAGATTGACCCCTTGGTCTTATATCACCGATTGGCTACAAGATGCATTTATTCGATGGTGTATATAAGTGATGACATTGTCATTATAAGTATTGATTAAAGAGTTTTCCTATTGTTGTGAATTGTGTGTTTAATGACGCAAGTACATACAAAGTATATTTTAGAGAAACCTAATAATGACTAATAATAATAGAGAATATCCCTCATTATCAGCTGTACATATTTCCCTCATTATTAAGATCAAATCATGTGTTTACAATGATGATGACTTGATTAGGGAGCAACTTTGTTATTGTTTTCACATATAAGACCAAGGAAGACTTCAATTCATCTTTGGGGAATGAAATACTTGAACTATTTTCCTTTTAAGTAACTTATGCTAGGTATCTTTGACATCTCCGCTGGTCTAACATCCTATAGTTCATCTATTATTTGTCATCTTATGAAACATATCATAAAAAAATAAAGCCAGAACAGCATGGGGAGGAAAACCAAACCCATTGACGGTCATATTTTTACTTACACATAGAACATTAAATCCTATCTTTCTTAGACTGTAATTAAGAATAAACCCACTATTTTAAGTGGAATTGACTTAATTGGGCTTAATTGGGCTTTAACAGTAATAATTGATTAAACATGGAATTTTAAGCCTGTTGACCTGTTTATCTTATTGGATGATATATTGACCTATAGGTGATTGTTCCAGTGGATTTGGAAAGCTAGGATTTTGAACCTAATAAAGGAATAAAATGATTTGAAGAATGAAACACTGAGTTGATTATGAACTGGATCTTCAGAAGATATTTTTACCTAATTACTATGGAGATATGTTGAAATGAATAGAATGATTGAAAAGATATTTTTCCCTAATTACTATGGATATATCGATAATATTTGTCATAATAATCTGATATTTACAACACTTGACTTCAAGTTGGTAAATGAACATCAATCATTCCAACTTGCTTACAATATTCTAGAATTTATCCTAAGGAAACCCTTTAGTAAAAATATCTGGTATGTAAAATCCTGTAGACATGGGATTACTAGGCCCCGAACTAGATTATCTTTGAAGAAGTGTCTGTTAATTTTAATATGTTTGGTCCTATCATCTTGGACTATGGAGATATTGAGCATATTTTTATACTAATAATAAGTTGTTTACAACAGATATAACAATTCAAAATTGATAATATGATTTCTTGGACATATGTAATAGAAATTTCAATGGAAACAGGATTGATGAATGCTTAAAACATCGAAACACATTCGGATCCCAATGCTAAACTTTGGCCTAATTAGGGGCATTATTTTCTAAATCATAAATTATCTCATTATCACTCATTCCAAATATTTCTTTTACTATTAGTATAGTAGGTCAGTTTCTTTTCTCTCTATGTACAAGACATTGAGATGCAGTAATTCACATCCTCAAATATATTGCAGGAGCTCCAAGACAAGTATGATTCTATGAAGACAAAAGTCATGCTCAAATTGTGGAATATTCCAATGCTGATAGGGCAAGTTCTCCCTCGAAATAGAGGTCTAGCTTTAGTTATTGCTTCTTCATTAGTGGTAATCTAATTTTCCAGAAAAAGCAAGAAAACATAGTTGTGAAATCAAATCATGAGCATAAGCATAGTATCGAGCAATGGCATCAACCACTTGCAATTATATTCTTCATCTCAAAATTTTGTTACCCACCTTATATTCTTTTATAATTAGAAAATCAGAAGATATTTTCTAGAGTGTTAAAGTATTTGAGTGCATTCATTTTATTGCTTGCTATCATTCTTTCCAACAAATTCAATTAATCTTCCAATAGGAAAAGCAAACCTTTATCACAATCTATTAGGACTTAAGCACAAGAGGAAAGTTCAACCTATAAGACTAAATCATTAAATGGAGAGGTTCAAGGCTTCCAATACCAAGTAGCTTATTATACTTAATGTGAGATTCCTAACACAATCATAAACATAACTACCATTAAGTTGGAATTGAAACAAATAAAACAAACAAATTTGATACAACTAGAGCACGCAACAAAAATTACAAGGAAAGAAAATTAAAATAAGAAATTAACAATCAGCAAGTTTACCTCATCAGTACTTTGAGAGACATCATCTTGATCCATGCTAACCGAACTTGCACCAAAGCTTAAAAGGGCTTCAGCAAGCACATCCTTGTTAGCACAAGTGGAAGGGTGGTCAACCATATTGGCAAGATAAGAGAAAATTTAAGCAAAAGTATGTTCAAAATTAACCTAAATATGTTATTGAGGTCTAGTAGACAATTCCTTCCACATAGACCACAAATACATTGTAGCTTCCTAGTCCTATCCAAATTAGCCATTCATATAACAATTTAGTGGGATTCAGTAAAAATAAATAAATCTTGTATGCTTATCAACCTAAATTGTTGGGAAATCCTATATGTATATTGGGTAACTTCTCTTAATGTCAATTGGTTTTAGAATGAAATCTAACATAGTATCAAAACCTATAACTCATCTTGGTAATTACCTTCTGGTAGGCTCGCCTAGTTTGGCAAATACATGTGGAAGAAGAGTGTTGAGAAGTCCACATCACCTGCCTCAATTATTGGAGTACAACTTATATATTTGTTGGACAACTTCGCTTAATGTCAATTGGTTTTAAGATAAAATCAAACATGGCATTAGAGCCTGTTAGGCTTTCAGTAACCACTGAAAGAAAAAGGCTTTATTTGACCCTAACTTTATTGGATTTCAAAAGAAAAACATGTACACAAAGTTCACACTGGAACGATACAGGAAGATTAATAAGGAACTTGCATCACAACCAATCAATTTAATTTTAATTGATAATCAGAATTAATTTTGATTATTCCATTAGCATTTTATTTATGGTATTGTATTTCTGTATTTCTATAAATAAGCCAACTCTAAAGAGAGTGGAGGCACGTCAATTTTGAATAATGACATTGTAATTCTTCCTCAATTCAATACATCCTACGGATTCTATTCATTCATTGGAATCCCTATAGTTTTGTAGTTCTTCGAATAGTTTATTCCTAGTTCTACCTGCATCAGTGGTATCAGCTTAGACCGTCCATTGGCATTAATGGCAGACGCAACTCGTACTCAAGTAGCCATGTGTGAGCAAGAGAATCGTTTGGAGAATTGAATCACATCGAAACTCAAAGCACACCTCATCAAAATTATAGCCTCCATTTGACAGGCTATTGATTCTTCAATTGATCAACGAATATTGGAGACAGTACAGCGTGGCACTCGTTCTGCGAATTCCAATTATTCTTGCGGAACCCAATTGGCGCGAATTGATTTTCCACGTTTTAGGGGTGATGCAATTCAGCGGTGGATATATCAATGTGAAACTTATTTCGCAATTGATGGCACGCTTGAGGATGTGCGTGTAAAATTGGCTATCATCCACTTCGAAGGGAAGGCACTACAATGGCACACTGCATTTGTTTAAAATCTACCAGGAGGTCATCTGCCTACTTGGACTAAATTTACAAAAATTTTAATAGATCATTTTGGGGAAATATGTGATGATCCAATGTCTGAACTTATGCAATTGCAACAGCAAAGTACATTGGTAGAATAACATGATCAGTTTGATGCCATAACTGCTAGACTAAATCTCTGTGAGGCCCACTTGTTAAGTTGTTTTTTAGGAGGGTTAAAAAGGGACATTCAAATGACCGTTAGAATGTTTCAACCTCACGATGTATGGAAGGCATTTCAGTTGACTAAACTATATGAATTAGCGTCTGCTTCAAACATCCCTACCAAAACCACAAAATCCTACAAAAGCCATTTTACCTACACCTAAACCTATACACAAACCTCCCGATTCCCATAATCAACTAAACCCAAACCAAAAACAACCACCAAAAAAACTTACCATGGCCTTTATGAGTGAGAGAAGATCTAAAGGACTTTGTTATTTTTGTGATGAACCATATACATCTACACATGCATTGACACACAAGCAGCTTGAGATTCATGTCTTGGACATGAATGATACGGAGGTGGAACCGGTGGATGAAATTGAGGACACTCAAGAATAGGATAGTATTTCCTTGGACCCTCAAATATCAGTCAATGCTTTAACGGGTATCGCTAGCTATAAAACCATGAGAGTGATGAGCTCCTATAAGAAAAAACCCTTGCATATACTCATCGATAGTAGAAGTACCCATAATTTTCTAGATGAGGAGGTGGCTAAGAAATTGGGTTGTCCTATCACACATATTCCCACCTTAAGTGTGGCAGTAGCGGATGGAGCTAGAGTTACCATTACTTCAATTGTTAAACAGTTCTCTTGGTCGCTTCACAATACTGAGTTTTTCTCCGATATGCTTCTTATACCTTTGGGATGTTATGATGTGGTGCTCGGTATTGAGTGGTTGGTTACTATGGGAGACATTACCTTGAACTTTGATAGGTTGTCCATGCAGTTTTATGTTCATGGTAAGAAACTGGTTTTGAGAGGGGCAACAAGTGAAGGGCTTAAAACTGCTATGACAAACAATTACAGGAAATTGTCCAGTTTGGTACTATTCAAAATATGACGTCCTTTATAATCAGGAATATCTATATCATATATGTATTCCTAGAAACCTTTTTATTTATTCTTATACATATCTTCATTGTCAAAAGATATCAAATTTTCACTATTTAATATATTGAATCTATTTTCTAAATACAAATAAAGTGGGCACGGAGTATAACAATACTTGATTAAATCTTATTTAATAAATTTCTTCGTAAAGACTCTAGCATAGATAAAATAAAAAGGATAATTGAAACAAATTACAATCATAAATTAGTAAATGGTCATTAGGTCCCTGATGTGTAAATCGGTGACAATTTAATCTTAATAAAACTAATATTCTGATTTAGTCATTGAATGTATAACATGTGTAAATAGTGGGGTCATTGGTCATTAAATTGCGATTCAAGAACCAATTTGACACAAATCATATATTTTAAGGATCAATTTGCTTAAGCACTAAAGGTTACGAATCAATTCATACTCTGTACACGGTAAAAGACTAATAATACTCAGGTTTGTCGTTCTCACAGACTAAATAGTTACTGGTTTATAAGTTTAAGGACTAAATTGACCCTTTAAACCTAAACTAAAATTATTTTAGACATAAATTAAAAACTAACTTTTAAAGAAACTAACGAAAATAAACAAGGTAAAGCTGAAAAACATTTTATTTTTCCTCTGATGACATACAAACATTGACTTACAATGTTGAAAGAGAAAATAAACAAGGTAAAGCTGAAAAAGAAGCTTACTGCAGTGTCTTTGGGGCAGTGAATCAGAACGGAAGTATAAGGAGCCGGTGGAGTCAACGACGTGTCCGATACAGTTGGGGAAGAAGAAGCTGCGGAAAACTTTGCATTCGTAACTGCGGCGCGAAGATTGACACGGACATGGGGAAGCCTTTGGTACCTAACAATTTTGTGATGGATGGAGAGAAAGGGAACGACGGATGAGTAGTGTATGAGGCGGCGGGAAATGGTGGGAGAATGAGCACCGACTGTGCATGTTAACTGTTTGAGGAAATGCCACGCTGCCATTTCCTTGTCCCAGATGAAACCTTTCACTGTTATTCAAAAGTGCATCAAATATAAGGTAGGTAGAGTCTCTGCATCGGTAAACCACATCAGGTGTACATATATATGCGCCTGTTTTCTCGGAGCAAGCAATTTACGTGTAGAAATTTTTTAAATATGTTGTAATATTTAATTTCACTATTATTTAAAAAAAAAATTCCCTACGTCACAGTTTCACCATTGGTCAACATTGTTATGTTATTATTCAATTTACGGCGTCCAACTTAACAGAAAAGGTATATTTGAGATATTTTAACAAAAAATGAACCAAATTGAGACTTTTATAGATAAGAGTACTAAATTGAGATTTTGCTTCCAAAGTGGGAAGCAAGAACATGATTAAACCTATTCAAAAGTGCATCAAATATCAGGTAGGTAGAGTCTCTGCATTGGTAATCCACAACTGGTGTACATATATATGCGCCCAGTGGCGGATCTTGATCAAAATTTATGGGAGAGCCAAAATAATATACTTAAAATTTATATATTTAATATTATTGCTACTAATTCAATAAAATGAATATATAATTCAGTATAACTATAAAAGAAATTTCACATATCTAAAGATTATCCATCATTTTTTCATATTCTAGAACTTATCAAATAATTCAATTATAAGTACATTTTTCAGCTATATTTTTTTCCAATATCAATAACCATATTATCTACAAAATATTCATTTTTCCTTTTACTAATATGCACGTATCGATTCAAAAGTCATCACAAGCATTCCATTTCATTGTTATGCAATGAGTAATGATATTGTCCTGTTTTGATCTTCACTTTTCTTTTTCAATTTAAAAAAAATGAATTTATTCTTTTATTTTTCATCAATATACATATTTAAAAAACAAATTTAACATTATTTTTTTCTTTATCATAATCTAATCAAACATTAAGATATATAACTACTACAAAAAATTATGATAATCAAATTCACTTAAAAATTGTCTATAAAAAATCACATAATACATTACTTACTTTTCTTTATTCATAAAAAATAAATAATATACAAAATGTCATAAGATAAAAATTAGTACTAAATATTAAACAGGTATTTCATTAGACAAGATAAAGTTATCTTCTTTTTTCTTTAAAAATGGAAGAAAAGATTAAAAAATGAGGATAAAAATAATGAGTTTCTGTTTAACTTGTTTTTTTTTTCTTCGATAACAAAATGTTAGATAAAAATGAGAGATAAGTACAACATATAAAAAACTTAGTAAACAATGAAAAGAGAAAATGAAAATTATCTT
>Ga0209589_1010941_pt1 | contig 13025 bp, 9 predicted proteins | sample CowpeawhiteBW_FD_187525 | JGI IMG/M metagenome (GOLD analysis project Ga0209589, IMG submission 187525) | Root nodule microbial communities of legume samples collected from California USA - Cow pea white BW (SPAdes) (version 2) | ecosystem: Host-associated > Plants > Roots > Nodule | place: USA...
TATAATTATTTTTATTATTATTATTATTTAATTTAATTTTACTATTATTTTTATTATTATTATTGTTATTATTATTTTTTTGTTTTATTGATAATTTTATCATTATTGTTGTTTTATTATTATTGCTTTATTTTATCATTATTATTATTTTATTTTATTAATATTATTATTTTATTATTAGTGTTTCATTTTATTTTATAATTATTTTTTTATTTTTAAAATTTGTTTTATTATTATTATAATTAATATTATTATTTATATTATTATTATTTTTTATATAATAATAATAATTATTATTATTTATATTACTATTTTTATTTTTATAATTTTAATTTTATTATTATTATTATTATTATGATTATTTTCATTTCATTTTATATTTATCTTTATTAATATTAATATTAATACTATTTTATTTTATTTTATTTTACTGTTATTTTATTATTATTGTTATTGTTATCATTGTTTTATTTTATTTATGATTTTATTATCATTATTATTTGTTATTATTTCTTTATTTTATTATTATTATTATTTTATCTTAATAGTATTATTGTTTCTTTTTATTTTATTATTATTTTCATTATTATTATTTTTATTTTTATTGGTTCGGTTTATTATTTTTATTATTATTATTATCATTATTGTTATTGTTGTTGTTTTTCTTATTATTATCATTATTACTATTTTATTGCCCTGCAATATTTTGGAACAATGGTTTGTATATTGTTTGGTTGTCCAGGATTGTGTGTTGGGTATAACACTTTATTTTGATGGTTTTATGTATATTTATTTTGATTCTCGGGGATGTATAAAAGCAAGAATATTGTTGGTTGTGTTTGATGTATGACCATGTGATATTGTGTAGTTGAGAGCAACTTAATGATATGAAATGAAAGTGTATTTACTTGTCATGGATGCATGTTTTGCGTGAACTGAGTGTCTTGTGTAAATAGGTTCATTGGAACCTATTCTAGAGTGATAAATACTAGTAAATTACTAGTTACTAGTGTGACGTCTGATGGAACGACAGGAGATAGGCCACAAAGTGAACTCTAGAGTAAAACCCGAGAGTTGGCACTTGGTGACAGAAGTGGTCCTGCCAGGCGGTTGATAAAGCTGTCGTTGTTGCGATCAAATTAATACTACTAAACTATAGCAACTTCGTTATTGCTAAGATAGTAATCAAGAAAATAGAAAAGGGTAAAGTAACCCTAAGTCGTCTCCCAACGAACACGAAATTGATTTTTAACAAATTAGTTCTTATAAAAACTATACAAAAGAGTTAATCAAATGAAACAAGGAATAAAGAAATAAAATTTGAAAAAGATAAAAAAAACAATGATAAAGAAAAATAGGTCTATTACACTGCTTTTTCAAAATAGGATTCATCATTGGTTTTCTAAATATTGTTGTTATTGATTTCTTGTTTAAGATTTCAAATTAATCAATGTAACTTCTCAATTAATTTGTTGGTGTTCTTACTTTTAACCAAAGTAACTTCTCAATCAAAAGCAAGAACTTTGTAGATTAATCATAAATTTAACCAAAGTAACTTCTCAATTAAATATTACTAATCCTAATCATGTCCATTATTTTACCTCTTATATCTAGTAAAAAGCTAATTAACCAAAGTAACTTCTTGATTAATTCTAATATAAATTTTCACCTCTAATCAAAGTAATTTCTCAATTATTAGCAAAAATTCATTGAATCATATGAAATTTTATAAAATTAATCAAAGTAACTTCTCAACTCAAATTTAAAAACCCTTGGACTTATATGATTATGTTATGTAGATTTAACACTGTGCTAACTTGCTACAATGTAAAAATCATTACTTTTACTAAATTAAGAACCAAAAGACATAGATTAAAATAAATCTCAACAAGAATCAAAAGAACAAACAAATTAATTGATCTAACCTCAAAATCCAATTAAGAAATTACAACGGAATCAACCCAAGAAACTTAGAACTCCATGAATGCAAAATAAAAATAGAAGAAGAATAGAGAGAAAAAGGAAACGAAATTAGGCTCCCCCAAGGGTTCCTAAACTTTAAAGTCCTGAGCTTCTTTTTTCTACTTCTCCCTTGGTCTCTTTATATAAGACTTGAATTGGGCTTTTCGGTTGCTAAAACCTCTCAAATATCTTTTAAATAAAGATAAAGATAAATATTCAAAAATAGTTGGAAAGATAGTCAATTTTAAAAATATTTGACAAATATAGTTCATTAATAATTTATGATATAATTAAATAAATAAATTATTTAAAAAATCTGATAAATTATCATCAAATAATATTTGCATTAATTTTCTCAATAAGTCATTTTCAATCCTATAGTCCAAATTTGCTGGGAAATCTAAAAAGATGAATATTTGTACTTAAACCCCTCTTTTTTTACCAGTCTTTGATCAGATTTGAACATTTGACCAGAGTTGACTGTTTGACCAGTTTGACTATACAATAGCAGACTGACACGTGGCAGAGTACTCTCTCTCCAAACTAGGGTTTCTGCAAGTGCAATGGAGGAATGAGGCTGCTGCCATGGAAATGACGTTGTTGCTGTTCTGGTGGACCGTGAACGTGTCGCTGACTCATGAGTGCAAGTTCAAATCTGGTTCGTTGTTGGAAGCTCGCAGTAGTGGCTACGTTGTTTCGCTGTTCTGACGTGAACTAATTTGTGGAGGTTCGTTCATGGCAAGCTGCTATAATGGTGGTTTGCGTCATTCATCATACCCAGGTGCATCACGCAGGTTCGTGAGTTGCGTAGATGAAGGTTTGATGATTTGCTGCCCCGACGAAGGTATGCGTGGTCGCGGTGGTGGAGAAACTGTGGTGGCAGCCGCAAGGTCTATGGTGCTGCCATGGCTTCCTGAATTGATGCAGGCAATGCGGTGGAATGTGATTCTACTACTTGGTGGTTGCAGTTGTGAGCCGCAGTAATAGACTGCGTTGCTAGTGTAGTTGATGCCATGGAGGGTGGCGTCTTCTCAGCAACAACGAGGTGCAAGAACCAAGGTGGCTGCTGCATTATTCTTAGCTTCCATGTAATGCAGATCTGCGTTGATGGTGGAAGGCGCGACTGCTCTATGATGAATAATGCGTTGACATTTGCGGTGTGGTCGGAACTGGTGCAGGTGCTGCCGGCGTGAAGGTGGTGATAGAGTAGTGGCTGTCGACGTCGAGCTTGATGGAGGCTAGGGTCTCAAGGAAAAGAAGCTAGGGTTAAAGATGATGCCGACGTCGAGCTTGGTTGGACATATTTGAAATTTGAGGATTGCCACATGGCAACATCTAAGTGAATTGAGTTTAAGTGACAAAAGGGGTGTAACTTAGTAGAAACTAGGGGTGTAAAAGTAACTTTTATGTAGTCCATTTGAAAATAGGGAAGTGTATAAGTAATGTATAGGGTGCAAAAGTGATTTTTCCAGAACTTGCTGATTTTAGCCTTATTCAAAGGTGTTTTGTAACTTCAATCAATTTATTTTCCCACCTTTAAATGAGTTTAAAACTTAACTTCAGCTGCATCAACAAACGTTAAAATATCCAAAAATAATTTATGCAGCTAAAAATCACTTTTTAAGACATTTTTATCATGCAAACTCAAACAACTTAATTATCAGAATTGTCAATTAAATCACTCTTTAAGCACACAAATTCAATTAAATACCCAAAATTAAACACTGAATGAGGGAAAAAATACGCACTTATCAGCGGTGTGTTGTAGAACTAGGCTTGGACCAAAATCCAGTGGGTTGGCGCCTGGCGGCGCCAAATGTTCTGCTAGGTGGTCTTGAACTCGAGTTAACCTAGCGATGTGGATGTTGTGCTAGGCGGTTTTGGATGTAGTGACGGATTACGCAATGGATTCTACACAACTTTGGATGGAGGTCTTGATGCGATGCTTTGTTAGGGGTCCAATTACGACTACAACTTGTATTGGGGTAACACGTGGCCACTTGAGGTTGTAGCCTGGTGGTTTTGGAAGTCCAATGAAGTGTGCGAGATCGTGGCTCATACGTATGGGTTCCGAAAGATTGCCCTCTTCGATGTTATCTGATGAGTTTGGTAGTCTTGGGACAAATACAAATTGCGGTTCGTATTGGGAAACTCCAGTTGGTGTTACGGATTGTGGCCGTGAAAAATTTATTCTCGCGTGTGGACTATTAGGTGGTGGCTTGTAGTCGAAGGGACGAGTAGACACTCGTGACAGCAAAGATCAATCAATGTAATCATTAAAGGGTGTAGAATCAAGAGGCGTCCAGAGGTCGAGGGTTAAGGATTATGGCTTGTGAGTCTTAGGAAAAGCAACGCTCTTACCGGGTTTTGGTGAACAAGTAAGGATTGTGCTCTTGCTAGGTTTTGGTGAGCAGGCAAGGGTGGTTGTTTTTAAGTCATAAGGAAAGTAATGCTCTTATCGAGTTTTGGTGAACAGGTAAGGGTTGTTGCTTGTTCTTCCCAAAAGGCGTTGGGACGTAAGAAAGAAAATTGGTTGGTTGTGAAAGAATAGTATACTATGTGATGAGACTTGGGAATATTAGAACTGTTGGAATATTGTATGGTTGTTTATTATATTGTGTAGTGCAATTTTATTATGTTGAGCTCACCCTATCTGCTTGTGTTTGGCGATGATCATGTAATGCGTTACACGGAGCAGATGATGTTAGAAGTGGTGTTGATGAAGCATAGATTTAGAAAGGGACTAGCTTGGGGAAAAACCTTTATGATGTTTTCTTGTTTTATGGATTTTAAACGTTTTGTTATCATTTATCTTACCAGACTCGATTTTTGTAATCGACAATCATAGTTTGTAGATTTTGATTTATTTTGGTATAATAAATATTGTAAATTTTCCCGCGTTTTGGGAAAAGGAATTATTATAAATGTGATTTCGTACTTTTTCCTATTCTAATTATTTAAATTAGTAATGTCTGACAGGGATTTTACACCATCAATCACAAACCTTCAGCAAAAACATCCAACAACCACGACTCTCGAAATCAAACGTCACCTTGATTCCAAAGAAACTCTGACAACCACCTAATCATGTCACATCAATCAGTCTCTACAACTTCCAGACCCAATCAAACCTCTTCGTCACTTACGCTTCTCAAGTTTGGGGGGGCTACTATACCTGTAAGGCCATACGACCAAAGAACACAAATTTTCTTTGCAAAAAGCATGCACCAACCACGATGAGCCGCAAAGTTAGTATTCAGGAACTTGCACAACCACCTTCTTTAACATGTAGACATGTCAAGACTTGGACGTTGATGGACCACCCATCCTTGTCCCCTATGGTGAACAACCCTGAGGAGTCATTGATGGACTACTCGTCCTCGTTCCCTAGGGTGCACAACCAAACACATGCCAGCCACAACAAGCTGCAAAGTTATTATCTAGGAACCTGCACAGTCACCTTGCAGTCTTTAACATGTAAACATGTCAAGACTAGGGGCTGATAGACTACCCATCCTTGTCCCTTAGAGCACACAGTCCTAGGAGGACTAGTGAAGATTACTTACCTGAAGGAACCACCTCGCAGACGACCTAGCCGAACACATGCCGGCCCTATAGGATGACAAGTACTCGACTTGGTTGACAAAGTCAATTCAGTATGATTACTCTAAAACAAGATTAACGCAAAATTGCATGATTTAACATGATTAACAGGTAATTAAGCCATTTAAGTTAAGGCCCAACCAAGTAAGGCCCACAAACCCTAGTATAAAAGACACATTTTACGAAATATATGTTGATCTTTTTACTCTGACATTTGACCCCATATCTTGGACTAACTTTGGCATCAGAGTATCTTTTGCAAGCACCTCCCCAACTCCAATTTGGTAACGGAGGACGAGATACCCCTGAAGTGAAGATTGTAGACCTTTCAAGCCCTTTTTGGAGACTTTGCACAAAATATAAATCGTCCATATATATATATATATATATATATATATATATATATATATATATATATATATATATATATATATATTGACAAAGGTTAGAAAGGGCAGGTGGGGCCACAACCCCCTCTCCCAAATTTTTTTATTTTTTTACATTATTTTATATTTTATTTTTTTTTAAATTATATAATTTTTTATTTTTTAAATATTATGGATCTTTTTAAATTAAATAATAATATTATATTAAAAATTAATAAAATTTAAATTAAGTGTTTATTTATTTTATAAAGTATAATAATAAATAATAAAATATAAAATCAAATATATAAAGAAATAAAATTTTTAAGATATTTTTTATTTTCTCTCCCATTGTCTTTTGAATTTCTCATATGTTGTATTCTTCTTTCATGCTTATTTATTTTCTTTTGTTCCTAAAAAAAGGTTAGACAAAAACTCATCATTTATGTCATTATTTTTCCTATCTTCTCTTCCATTATTAAATAAATGAAAAAATATAAATAAATAAAAAGTAACTTTCTCTTGTCTCACTTGATAGTGAACTATTTGTTTAACATTTAACATTTTTTTTATCTCATGACCTTTTTGTATGTTCATTTTTTTATTAATATAGAAGAAGAAACAATGTACTATGTGATTTTTCATAGTCGATTTTTAATTGTATCTTGATTATCATAATTTTCTTAGTAATTATGTCTCTCAACTTTTGATTATATTATGATAAATTATTTTTTAGTCTTAAACTTATTTTTTAAATAGGTATATTGATGAAAAATAAAAGAATAAATTTATTTTTTTAAAATTGATAGAGAAACTACTGATGAAGATGAAAATATGATAATATGGTTGCTCATTGCATAACAATGAAATGAAAACTTGTGAAAACTTTTTGAATCAAATGCACATTAATATAATGGAAGATGAATATACCTATTTAGGTAGAAAAAAAGTTAACTGAAAACTTTAATTATGATTCAATTACCATGAGTTCAAAAATATAAAAAAACGATATAATAGATTATGTATTCATTTTTATTGGACTAGTCACAGTAATATTAAATTTATAATTTTTGAATATATTATTTTAGCTCTCCAAAAATTTTGGTGAAGATCTGCCATTGTATATATATTATTTTTATATTTAACTAATTGCCTTTTTTTAAAGATATCTAAATCAAGATGTTAAGTTTGAAATTTAATTGCATTAAAATAAATTAAACAAAACGTATGCAAAATTCAAACATGAATAAAAAGTATTAACTCTTTTTAAAATCCGAAACTACAATCACATAAAAATTAAAAAAATGAAAATTAAGGATCACAAATTAAAAAATTACAATTATTCAAAAATTAAGATGAAAGAAATGACCAACGCATCCTTTTTTTGCCATAAAAACAAGGTCGAAATTGGATAATCAACGCGTTACGGAACAAGTTTGGCAGACTAATCCGTCAATATTTAAAAAAAATTATTTTTAATTTTTTTAAAAAGATATATTTAATTATGTAAATACTTTTGAAGTTTTTAAATAATTAACAATTATTTTAATTAAGTAAATTAAAAATATTTCTATTTTCATATATTAAATTATTTAACTATACTTGATAATTGAAACTAATGTATAAAAATTTATAACTTAAATTACAACATATCAAATTTTATTCAAATTTCAATAAAGAAAAGAGTCAACAGAGACCTATTGTGTTTGAGAGTTGAAAACATAAAATTATTCAACTAAATTCTGACTAATTGATATATAGATCAAATCCAACATTTTCTTCCTAATATAAAGTACAAAAAGAATAATATTCAAATATATTTTTTATGCACGTAAAAGGATCTACAAATCAATAACCTTAAAATAAATTTACAAGAAATTTGATTTATTTATGAGTCCCATCATACCTTATCATTTTAATAAACTCATATTACATTTTTATATTTACTTTGTTGAAATCTTGTAAATCCTATATAATTTATAGTTTATTTTGCACTTTAATTTTTTACATTTTAAATGATTTATTTAATCATTAAAATATTTTTTGTTTTGTTTTTTAAGATCCATGATATCGTACAAGATAAAATTTTTAATTTTAAGATTTCACCAAATCAACATGCTTTAATAATTTCTGTCTAACATTTAAGTTAAATTTAAGAACCTCATACAAAGAATACCAACTTATATACCATTCCTTTACTAACAGTAACACAAGAGTGATGCAAGTAAATAATTAACATTAGTGTATTCATAAGATTTATTTCAATATTACAAATTGCAATTTCTCTCTTATCATTACAATATATAAGTATCAACAAAGTTGGTATAGTTACCCCGATCACTTTTCTGAGTAAAAACCCAACCAAAAAGAAAAGTCAAATAAGAGTTTATGTACTCATTAACTGCTTGTAAGAATGAGTTAATTTTAGAATTATAGAATTTCGACAACAATCCAAATTAGTTAACTATGTGTGGATGAATATTTCACGTATGAACAGGATCAGGACTTGATACAACAGGAGAACCTCGTGGAAGCTTGAGCAGCAGTTGTTGGTTCTGTAATGGCCTGCAGGATTCACCAAATTGAGGAGACACAACAAAAAAGACCAATATCAGAAGCAGAACCATGCAGAGGATCCTTCTGCAATTGTAACACAAAGACATGTTATCTTTGTATACGCTTCTCACAAATTAAATCCTGTTTTTGGTGTCTTGTGAAACAGACAACTGATTGGTAGAGAAATGAGGGATTGTGATATGAATGTTGTGGAGGTAGCAGAATCACATGCAGTTATAATATATATATATAGGGTTTCTGCATTGACCTGTGTGATACGTGTCTCTGTTAAACTGGTTTATGTTTGGGTTGACTCAGCATGCACTTTGAATGTTGAAATTGAAATTACATGCAACCAGATTTACATTGAATTGAACAAATCAAAATTAAGTAACTTTGACGCTAAACTGCACTTACCTAGAAGGTGTTCCCTCCCAAATAGTTTCTTCGTTTATGTATAGTTTAGTAAACATTTGGTTGCATGAGAAGAGAAAATAAAATCGGTCTTCTTATATCTATCATGTTCTAAAATTATTATGGGCGGTCAATGCTTATTTTCAAAATAAATGTGTGTGTGTGTTTCTATTTTTTTTTTATTACGTTATCAATTATAAGGTTGATACAACTAAAAGTAGACGATAAATATAACATGTTTATTGAAATAAAAATATAAATAATTTTGAAATTTATGTATTAAGGTTGTGTAAAATATATAGGTTTCTTTCGTTGCAATTTTTCTCTTTCGTCATGTGAATAGGGAAACTTATTCCTTTAAAATGAAAACATATTCTATTTGTAAATTATGAATGTTTTAAAAGTAGCAGTATGCAAATGAATCAGAATTTCGCTGAATGTAGTTTAAAAGAATATATATTTAAAATATAATTTCAGGCAAACGATTCTTTTGTGAATGTCACTAAATAAAACATCGCCTAGAGTTTGCGTGGTAAAATATGTTAAGATGAATATTGATTCTTAAAAATTAGTAATAAAAGTAGGATTCTTGTACATTTCATATGTAGTTTATTTTTTTAGATGAAGTTTTAAAATTAAAAAACAAGTCATTTAAATTTGAGATGATAACTAGCATATAAAAAATCAACTACGGTAAAAAAATTATACATAATCAATCATTTCGTTTTTTAAAATATTAAATAATAATTAACGATGCATGATATAAAATAAAAACTCTTACCTTTAAGAACGAAGTTTGACTACTTCCTCAACGGTAACTTATTGTTTTATAAAATATAATTTTCTTATTGATCAAATGTCTTTGTCATGAACCTATATTTTCTGAAGTATGCAAAGATATTAAATTTAATATTTAGTACAATAAATACTTTATATTTCTTAGGATTCAAAGTGCAAAATGAACATCTAAATGCATATAAGACATCATAATTTTTAGTACTCATAATTACTCATAAATTTATAAATTTATGAAATAAAGAAGACTTTCAATAAAAAAATTATCTAATAGAAAGTATGACAATGAAAAGTACTATATGGAAGAAACTTGTATGGAATGATTAGAATTTTAAGTTTGAGTGTCAAATTAATCGAAAAAAAAAAACTCATAAATTTATTATCTTAAATTTTTTTTATTGGAAATAATATCTTGATCTCTTATTTATGATTTGTTATGTAACGTTCCATTTTAATAGATAAATCTATTCAAATAAAAACATTGTATATATTATAATATTCAAGGTTATGAGACTTAAAGTATAAAGGATAATACAATCACCCTAATATACCAGAAGAACAAAAAAACGAAGCACTACACAATGCGAGGAACCAAAATACAAGTGTATCAACAGATGACCAAAAGCTTGCTCATGAGCAAGAGATTACAATGTAATAATAACTCTCAATGTGGACTCGACAACGGCCCAACACTAAGCCACGTCCCACTAAGCTGCAGCATCCCCGTGGCCACTACGATCACCAGGATTTCCCACATCTGCTCACATCAATAAATTGATGATCATCACAAAAGGAGAGAACCACACACGAGACACATAAGCAAACAAGAAGGTAAGCTAGAGTAAAAAGATTCTTTTATCATACAGTTAAACATGCAATTCAAAGTCAATATTTCATACCAAACATCCAAACATGTGATAGCAAACAATTTAAGATTTTAAGACTCGACTATCCGGATACATATAATGAGACACCACCACGAAACCTTCCCAAGAGGGTCATGGAATTACGTCATAACCATGAGGCACCACCACGAAACCTTCGTGAAATTACGTCCTAACCATGAGGCACCACCATGAAACCTTTGTGGAATTACGTCCTAGCCGTGAGGCACCACCAGGAAACCTTTGTGGAATTACGTCCTGACCATGAGGCACCACCATGAGCTCTCACGAAGAGGGTCAGGGAATTACGTCCTTACATGAGCCACCACCATGAACTCTCACCACAAGGTTCATGGAATTACGTCCATTAGATGAGACACCACCATGAACTCTCACCACGAGGTTCATGGAATTACGTCCATTAGATGAGACACCACCATAAACTCCCCCTAGGAGGGTCCATGGGATTATGTCGATTAGATGAGACACCACCATGAGCTCCCACTATAAGAGTCATGTGATTACGTCCTACCCATACCTTGTCCATGTTTTACCAACCAATCATAGAGTTCCCATGCATACCAATTTCATGCCAATATATATCCAACCATCCAAATATTTCATACCAAGCTCATACCAAACTCATCAATTCCAACCCATACAATCAGATATTTCATGCATATTCACATACTTTATATTTCAAATAGGGTAATCCAATCAATCATGTGACCAATAATCAAACACAGAAGAAACCACACTGAAACACGTCCTGCCCAGTTCTCGCTCAGGCTAAAGGACTCTCGCTCAGGCGAGAGAGATCCCTCGCTCAAGCCACCAACCCTTGCCTGGGCGAGACTGCGAACAAAGGGCATGTCGAGGTCTCGCTCAAGTTAGCCCAGCTCGCTCAAGCGAGATACTCTCGCTCAAGCGAGTGGCCTTCGCCTAGGCGAGCCCTTAAAATAAAGAGAGGGTGAGATGTTGTTGTTCTCGCTCAGGCGAGAGCTCCTCGCTTAAGCGAGAGCTTTCGTTTTGAGTGACCACCCCCTCGCCTATGCGAGTCTAGTAGAACTCACTTGCTCTCACACATGCCGCCGCGACCAGAATCACACCAGAGCATTTTCCATACCGTCAATCATCACCATACAAGCATTCAAGAATACCCAATATTCCAATAACAGATAAAACAGTATAGAAACATCAAACAACTTGAAAATAGTAGAACCTTAGCTTCCCTTACCTAGACATATGCTAGCAAACAATGGTAAACACCGACAATGAGCACCACAGCTCCGGAACAGCTTTGAGAGCTGAAAATACTAGCACTAGAACCCAAAACGAGGTCACTAAAAGAACCCTGGTTGGAACCACGAAAAGCAAGCTAGAGAATGGAAAGTATGAGTTGAGAACCAACTTACTTGGAATAGAGATGGTGTTGAGCTAGCTTGACAAAGAATGGGGCCAAACCCTAGCAGAGATATGAAAAGAGGGAAGAGTGTGTGAGGAGAAGGGGTTGTCTTGCGAAATGAGGCAGAATGAGAGGTTTATGTCTGGGAAAGGGATTGGGGCACCCTGTGGGCTGGCCCTTAGGCCCAATAGATGGGCTAGGCCCTTAAACTTTTAGTGCAGAAAAATAAGTGGGTTTTATATGCTCTTGTACTATACCTAGGCGGTCAGGATCAACATGGTTAACTACCCGGTCTGAACCGCCCACGACTAGTCCTATCATAAAAAAGAATAAATGATTAGTTAACTGAACAAGACAATAACACATATAACGGCTAAGGCTACCTACTCCAAAGAATAATGCATAAGTAAAAACTGCCAACCTTAAACTTAGGAAATTACAACAGGGCTTCTATTGTCAGATCACAAGTATGAGACTTGGGCCAGGCCTTGACCCATTCAGAGCCTGAACATTAGCCCAATGCAATAAAGATGGGCCCAATCCATGAAAAAGGAAAAACATAATTAATGGCTCTATAATGTGGACCGTAATAATTAAAGGTACGCTTTCATTAATTCACTAATATGTGATTTGACTTTTGAGAGCCTTTGCTGACTTGATCGTCGGAGTCCTTTCTGCAGGTAACCCCTCAAGGGTCCAAACCGCCAACATTAGAAAAATACACATCCAAACCAAGGAGTAATCAGTCCAAGAAGTCAGTGATTAGAGTAAGATATGATTTTTGTTTCCTGATATTCTATTATTGTTTCCGTAGGAACAACTCTTAACTTAGTAATACTGAATTTTTCTCATATGACATCAATTTAAATATCATCAACTTTTTTTAGTGTTTATTTTTTATTTTAGTAAAACTTTCCACTTATACTTGGATTATATATATATACTTGGATTATAAATATATATACTTGGATTATATATATATATATATATATATATATATATATATATATATATATATATATATATATATATTTTTTTTAT
>Ga0209589_1010943_pt1 | contig 13021 bp, 8 predicted proteins | sample CowpeawhiteBW_FD_187525 | JGI IMG/M metagenome (GOLD analysis project Ga0209589, IMG submission 187525) | Root nodule microbial communities of legume samples collected from California USA - Cow pea white BW (SPAdes) (version 2) | ecosystem: Host-associated > Plants > Roots > Nodule | place: USA...
AAGAGTATGTTATTTTAATATTGAATATTTTGATAGTATCATGATTCCGTTGGTGTGATTTTTAAATTTTTTTTATAAAAAATATTTAATTGATATATGGAACAATAAAAAAATGGGTATGGGTATAAGAAAATACCCGTTACCCGGTGGGGATGGGGATGGGTCAAAAGTTGTATACCCGTTGGGTTTGGGGATGGGGATAAATTTTTATTATAGAGATGGGGATGAGATGATGATACCCGTACCCGCCCCGTCCCGTTGCCATCCCTACAAACAACGTATATACACACACATAAAATCGTGTTCACGCTCAACCGACCACAGTAACAAACATTTATTTATGGGAAAACCGCAATTAACGGCTTGGAAAGTTTGTGACGCAACGTGTGTGGCAATAACTCCACGTTTCTTCCTTTATATGTTTTGAGCATTTGAATGTTCCTTAGACCGTGTTTTGTTGTTATGTTGGCCAGCCTTCCGGATTTCCTCTGCATCAGTCTTGTTTTCCCTGCCCCTTGCGCTTAAACCAAACAAAGACATGTATAAAGTCACTGTTATCGGTAGCGGCAACTGGGGCAGTGTTGCTGCAAAGCTTATTGCCTGCAACACCATCACACTTCATTCTTTCCATGGTAATTTTCTTTTAATAACTATGCCTTTTTTTCTTCCTCTTTAGATGTAGGATTTTCCACACCTTTAGTCTTTTTAATCAAAAGAAGAAAGAATTACTCCTGATAAGAAATTTAGTTACTATTTCATATTTTTATTGCAGTTTTACATTCAAATTCAGAATTTCACTTTGTAATTGAGATTTATCTTTAATATAAATCATTCAATTTTATAATGAGAAGAATATTAAAAAGACAATGTTATCACACTATATTAACAATTACTAAAAATCATATAAACGTACATCAATTTCTTCACTAGTATCTTAATTAAGAATACTTGTCAATATTAAAAAATGTTTTTTAAAAATTATACGGAAAAAACATTAAAAACCATAAGAAACATACTTGTATTTATTTGTAGGTACATATTTATAATCCACAACTATATGAAACGAGAATTCTTTTATATTTTTTTATTACACCCTTTAAATTATATAAAAATATTTTATTTATTTTCTATCTCAGTGCAAAAAGCTTAGTAATTTATAATAGTTAAATTTACATTTTTTTACTGGTAAAAATAACTATAAATAATATTTCTGACGAAAAAATAACTAGTGACATTTTTATTTGGAAAAAACAAATTGTGACAGTATATAGTTTATTAAATGTTGGTATTTTAGCTGTAAAAGCAAGTACAATTACTCTTAACTTTTAATTGTGGACTTTAAGCGCCACAATAATATGAGTTTGTGATTGATTCCACTTAGTGCCTATTAGCAATTATAGTAGTCATAAATCGTATTTATTATTTGATTAAATTTATTAATTTTTAATTATTAAAATCACCAATCAATTTGTTTATTTTTACCTATTTATCAATTTTACTTGTTATAGTATGAAGTATTTTAAATGTTGTATAAGACACTCTATTTATCATTTTGACTATTATTTTTTGTTGATACAATATTTGGATAAAGACTCATTGTTACATACAAAGCGAGAGTTGTTGCATGATGTTACCATAACAAAATTATATTTGACAAATCCACACTTTCTAACCACTTGGGATCTTCCACTCTGCTATATGCAAATTATCTTATGCCATTATCTTCAAATCCTTCACGTATATCTATCTGTAAGAAGCATTATGGTTCAATCAAAATTTTGAATGGAAAAATTTCCGTGACTTTTTCAATATTTAATGGAGCAAGTGCTTCTATTAAAGTGATCCGAATCGATCATGCTGATGATTAACTAAAAAAAGACCTTAGAGAGAAAAGATAAGAGAAAAAGGAGAAAGCAAAATATAGTAGAAAAATACGCATAAGGCCTTCAAATTTTCATATAGATGATAAAATGTTTAAACATAAAACTAAATTATTTTGATAAGTAGATTGATCAAATTATTAAAAAATGTTTAAAAATATTAATACAATATAAAAAAAATTGTAACGTGTTTTTTTATTGACATAAATAATATTATTTTAACGGTTTATTTTGACTATAACAAATTAACTAATAATAAAAATGTAATATTTTTTAGTGTCCTCTTATCAGGCTCATAACTAATTATCTCCTATTCTTTATTTTATTTATTCATTTTTACATTTTCAAGTCTCCCATCTCCTATATATGTTCTCTCTATAATTAGTGAATTTAAATCCGTTGATTTTAAAATTAAAAAAAAAAACATAAAAATAGATAAATTATATAAATATATAATTAATCATATATATCTAAGCAGAAATTAAGTAAAATAATAAAATTTATTACAACAATTAAATCCTAACTCAATAAAATAAAATAGTATTGATAAATATGCAAATGCATGCATTACACTGTGTTTTTGCAAGAGCACAGTGATAACAATCTCTTAAATACTTTTTATGTAAAAATTAGAATTGTAATTTTATTTGTAAGATTTTGACGTCTCCTTTTTTTTGTTTTCTTATTTTGATTATAAAAGTTGTCATTGTGACTTCTATCTATTATTTGTCTTTTTAATACATAATGACAATGGGAGCACCCATATATAATGTGTGTTTTTCTAGTCTTAATAAAAAAAGTTCACTAATAATTCTTAATTAGTATTGTGGCGAAAAAAGTTTTTTAGCATCCTTACCTTCACAGTAAACAATATCATTTCAATTTGGATGTTACTTTTCGTATTTCGATTAATGAATTCTCGGATTTTTAATCAGATGAAGTGAGAATGTGGGTATTCGAAGAAACACTACCGAGCGGGGAGAAGCTCACAGATGTTATCAACAAAACCAATGTAAGGGCCACTCAAGCATTTCATTCCCATTGTGCATACATTGTATTATTTTTTTTTAATCAATATTAAATAATTTACTGTTCTTTTTTGCCAGGAGAATGTTAAGTATCTCCCTGGGATTAAGCTCGGTAAAAATGTTGTTGCAGATCCAGACCTTGAAAATGCAGGTACCAAATAAATTGTTCACTTTTTTTCCAAAAATAAAACCTTGCACCTACTACCAAAAGAGCCAAGATTTTTATTAGAGAGAACCCAAAATTCCATAACTATGTACCTTTGTTCGATTTTGATTTTTAAACTGTGTTTTATGGATAACTTGTATTCTGCTCTGAATGGTTGATTATTCAGTTAAGGATGCCAACATGCTGGTGTTTGTAACCCCACATCAATTCGTGGAAGGAATATGCAAGAGGCTTGCAGGGAAAATAAGGGCAGATGCAGAGGGAATTTCTCTTATCAAAGGGATGGAGGTCAAGAAAGAAGGGCCAAGCATGATCTCAAATCTCGTTACCAAACAACTAGGAATCAATTGTTCAGTGTTAATGGGGGCCAACATAGCAAATGAGGTAGCTAGAGGATATACAACACTGTTTAATCTATATACTTAGAGAAACTTATAAATAACAACTTATGCTGCGATCTTCACTGTTTGAACAGATAGCAATGGAGAAATTTAGTGAAGCAACAGTTGGATATAATCAAAACAAATCAGCAGCAGATAGATGGGTTCAGTTGTTTTGCACTCCTTATTTCGATGTGACAGCTGTGAGTAACAAAGTAGTGAAAAACCTGGTAAAATAGTTTTGAATGGGGAAATATATGCCTAAATCCCTAGGAATCTTATGTAATCAGTAATAGCAAAAACTACCCTAATGGAAAAATCATTCAATTATAATGGTTATTCCTACTAATCCTGAGTAATTTTAAATTTTAAACTTGTAAGTTGTGAGATACACTTCAAGCATATGGTTTTTGCATTATCATTAATAGGTCCAGGATGTTGAAGGCGTCGAACTCTGTGGAACTCTGAAAAATGTTGTGGCCATAGCTGCAGGTATGTTATACAGTAAATTAGTATCTGCAATTCATTCTCCCCCTTATAGTTTCTGTTAATGTTGAAAAATTGGATGCAAATGGGACAGGTTTTGTTGATGGCTTGGAGATGGGGAATAACACAAAAGTAAGTTTAAAGGATTGATTTGATGCCTCAGAAATTTTCTCCCCCCAGTTTCTTGTTGGTTTTCTTATTTTATACATACATATATATAGGCTGCAATAATGAGAATTGGCCTGAAAGAGATGATGGCATTTTCAAAGATGTGCTTTCCATCTGTTAAGGATAGTACCTTTATGGAGAGCTGTGGTGTAGCTGATCTTATCACAACATGCAGTAAGGACACTGAATGGCTTCACACCTTATTTTTCAATGTTTATTTATCACGGTTTCATTAAAACCTTATTATTTTGTTGCAGTGGGAGGGAGAAATAGGAAAGTTGCCGATGCTTATGCCAGAAATGGAGGGAAGAGGTGTGTTTTTCCTTCCTAGTTCACAATTCTTGGATGAGTAAAATATAGTTAGTTTTGTCCTGTATCGTGTTCATGCTTCTTTCTGCAGGTCTTTTGATGAACTCGAAGCAGAGATGCTTCAAGGCCAGAAATTGCAGGTACAAAACTGCTAGATGTATCTATCAAAACAATTTTGATAAATTTGGAAAAGTATCAGGACGGAAGTTTTTCTGAACAAAATATATCTTAAAATTGAACAATCAAAACCTGGTGTAAATTTCCATATTCATCAAAGCTCTTTTTGCAACAAAGTAAAACAACACAGCATTGTACCATCATAATACATTAATGTGTTACTTATGAATGGATTTTTCTTCATTAAGGGTGTCTTAACTGCAAAAGAGGTGCATGAGGTTCTAAGTAATCGCGGATGGCTACACATTTTTCCTCTCTTCTCAGCAGTACATTTAATCAGCATAGGTCGTCTTCCACCATCTGCCATAGTTAAAATCAGTGAAGAAAAACCCAGGTATTCTATATATCTCTCAGGAAGTGATATTTCATGTTAGGAAATAAGTAACTGTGTTAATTATTCCTACAAGTTACAAACTTAACCTGTAGGTATGTACAATTACTAAGCTCGCTTTAGATGCATTTTTGTTGTAAAAACCTCAACAATGAAGAGCACACTTACAAAGTTAGAAGGACAGCACACATTGACAAGGTTCTTCTAGGAAGGTTATTCTAATTCAAAATTCATATAAAGTAGCACATCCATGCAACAGGCTGAAAAGGTAAACCAAAACCATTTCAGTCTATCTGTACTGATTGCAGTTTCCAATTTTGAGGATGTATTCATAGGGAGAAATTTCTTCCAAATTTTTCATATTGTAATGTCCCCCCATTAATATGTTGTATACACATTCTTATTTTTGAATTCCCTGTACACGTGAATACGTTGTATACACATTCTCATTCATCACGGTACTTTACACTGATTTCGTCTGTAGACTGTAATGGGACATTAGCTAAAGTGCAATTAACCTAACGTTTTTGTTGTCAACGTTTTGTTTGGATTCAGAATTTTATAATTTTTAATAAATTAAATTATTTCATTTTTCAAATATTATATTTGGATAAAGTAATTTAAATTAATTAAATTTTAATTTAGATAAGGTATTTTAATTATCACCAAACTAAATAATTATGGACATCGTAAACAATTATTAGTAAATATTGATCTCGGTCAATCTTGGTTAATGTTATTTTTCAATCAAAGTCTCTTTAAAAAATTTCAATGATATTGACAAATTTTTTTCTATAGTAATGGCAATTGAGATTATTTTCAATTGGTGTCGACCATAACTGAAATTGCTTAAATTTATTTTTACATATATTTTTCCAACTTTTTATCGATTAAAATTTTTCTCCAATTAATATAAAAAAAATCCTAACATTATTGACATAAAATAAGATTAGTGTCATTGACAAGAAAAAATATCATTGTAGACATGAAAAAAATATAAAAATGATTTGTCAATAAAAAATTATATCACATTCATCCAGAAATAATCTCCCTAAATTAATAAAAAAATTTGACTAATTTCAAACAATGACTACCAATAGGTAAAACAAGATTAAGAAAATCCTAATTGACATCAGCAAAAAGGTAGTCCTGATAAGATGTTATTTTGGAATTTACTTTGATTGATTGTTTACTCGTTTTTAAACAACTAAATCTTTTTGATATGAGTTCTTTATAAGACTAGCAAAGACTTGATTTTTAAAACTTGATTTTTAAATCTTAAATGTAGTGTTGTTTTATGTTTTGGTATCAATGAAAAACACTAATCTAATAAACAAATTATCAATTTTGTGCACCAATTCATTAATAAATTCAATTATTTGCATTTGTAAATTTTCACAATGATCTCACGCATAACAAGTCAGTCTTTTTGTTTGTTTTTGGAAATTTTGATGAAGATGAACATGAAATGTAATAGCAAATTGACAAGTGAAAAGTTGTCAACATCCAATTTCTCAGACGAATAAATTTATTTCAAAATAAATAAATAAATATTTTTTAGTTAATGATAAATACAACAAAAAATGAAGTAAATTTTTCTTCACAAACTTTTAAACTTTAATTTCAGCAAAACAAAGAAAAATAAAAAGAGATGAAAAAAAATGGAAAAGAGTTAAAGGAAAAGCCCAATTTATTTTTAATTATAACACTCTTTCTTATGAGTCTAACAACTCAACATATTTTCAGTCCTTACCTTTTGTTTTTCTACCCTTTATTTGAGAAAATAGTGATATGATTATAATAATTAGAATCAATATATCTTCTAATGATTAAAATCATTGATTATAATTGATATTGTGTTTTGATTTGTGGTGATTTGATTTTTGTGATGCAGTCTGTGATCTAATACTGAAACATTTCCAACAAAGAACCATAATTTATTCTCTCCAACATACCCGAGCCCTTTTATCACGCTTACAACAACAAAGTAGCTCCACATGTTTGGGTCGAACGATAACCTAGTACTTTCCCCTTATTCGCACCACAACTTCCCATCACTTATGAATTTACCTCCATGGTGAAAAACCACCTCAAATTCCTCGTCCATCACTCAAACACGTATACAGATAGATACATAAACCAATATATTAATCAAATATCGACAAAAAAATATGAAACATATATTAAATACAAAACACATTGAAAAAGACATTACAACAACACTTTAGACATGGGGACCACAACGCAAAAGCATTTACACATGGTGGACCAACAAAAGCATATTTAAACACCGACAAACCATAATCAATATTATGCTTCCCCCAAAACACACAACACACATAACCAATATTCTGGTTCCCCAAACCACAAACATAAGAACATGCACCGAACAATTTATCCCAAATTCCCAAATGCTATAGAGAGAAACTCACCCTCTTCGCCCCTCTATTTAAACCAACGCGTGATTCAGATGAACGAAGACCTCAATTGCGATTCGATTCCAGCAACTTCTCCCCCTTCTCTTCTCTTCGCTTCGCTTCTCTTCGTAGAAACCCTAGCTCGTTTCCCCAAAATCATTTTTTCAACTCTCTCTCTTGTTCTCTCATATAATGCCTAATTAATTACTTCAACAAATTCAAATTTTAACACATAATTCATTCTGATCAAGCCACGTCAGTAAAAAACAACACATCAACATGCCCAATCACTGTTCACTTAACATTCAATGACGGTCGTTAACGGTTATGGCCGAATTGTTGCTGTTTTTCAAATTAGGGATCTAATTGAGTAAAATAAAAATTGGGAGACCTACTTGAGATTTCGCTACAAATATGAAGACTTTTGGAATGATTTAACCTTCTCTTTATGATTAATAAAGGGTGAATTTGGATCCAAACTTTGTAATTAGAAGGTATCCATGTTGTGGTTGTAGTTTAGTGGTGAGAATTCCACGTTGTGGCCGTGGAGACCTGGGCTCGAATCCCAGCAACCACAATTTTGTTTTATAATCTATTTTATAAAAATTTACAAAATACTTATTTGTGAAGAAGTATTTAATAGTATGTCCTATTGTAATTAAATATTTCATATAACAGTAACAATTTAATTAAATTATTACCAGTAGGTTAATTTTTATTACTATTACTATTAATTTTTATTGGTATTAAAATTTATATTTATTGAGTTAAAATTTTTAAATTATAATTCTATTTTTAAAAAAAAAAATTAGTTATTTTTATCTACTTATAATGAATTTTGATATTATTGTTTTCTTATTTCTTTTCGTTATTTCAATTTTGATCTATTTTATTCTTTTGTCTTTATGCGACTTTAATTTTAATTTAATTCTCTTTTCTTTTTGTTTCTAAGTGATTTCAGTTTTGTTACTATTTTTCATTTTTGGTTTAATTAGTCTAATGATATCTACTTTCATTCATATGTGTCAGTTTGGTATCGACTATTAAAAAGTGTGAATCCCAACTTATGAAAAAGTGTCTAAAGTAAGTTTCCTTCAGAAAAAAATTATTAACGCGGTTAACTTTATTCATGACTTTTACCACTAAATTTTAATATAAATATTAATACTTAATTTTATAAGGCATTTTAAATATCAATATCATTAACGATGTTAATAATGTTTGTCCGAGAGGGACGTAATTGAGGCATATTTTCAAATGTTAGGACTTAATTGATACCTTCTTAAAAGCGAGTACCAAACTATGATATCCGAACGAAATTGGGAACCATATGACTAATTAAACCATCCTTTTTTTTATCTCTATGTGATTTCATTTTTTTATTTTATTTTCTATTTTTTTTATCTCTTTGTGACTTCAATTATGATTTTATTTTATTCTTTTATGTTTGTGTGACTTCTCATCTATTGATTATCCTTGTCTCTCCTTTATTTCTTTTACTCTATAGTTTTTCTTTTGAGGGTTTTGACAGATTCCCTAAATCTCATACTGTCTGTGTATACCAATCTTTTTATTCTCATTTCTCGTGAATATAGTTTTTCTTTCTATTTGTGCTGATGTTATTTTTATTTTATTTATTGAATTTCTATTACGATTAGAAATGTGTTTCTTTTGTGTAGTTTTGTTTAGGGTTTAGGATTCTAACTGAGAAGAACAATAATTGTTTTAATTGTTTTTATTAATGATTAATCTCAAAATAAACTTTACAAGTCTATGAAAAAGTTGAGACTTGAGAAAGATACTTGAGACTTCAAGATACCACAAGTCTACGATGGAATTTACTTTCTTAACAATTAGAACCAAATTTTATTATTTTAACTCATTCCTTTTATATACTTATTTTTAGTAGTGTTTTATATATTATAATTTTTTATTTAATATATAAATATATACATATGTCAACTAGAAAATTTCAATCAGACTATTAAAAAGTCCAGAGGAAGAGAAAAATTGAGGCTTTAATTGCATCACAGAGAGGTGCAAAGAATAAATTTATAAAAATAGATAAGAAAAATAAATGAGAAAATACAAGTTGGTGCTCTTTGAATGAACAAGATAAAAATAATGTAGATATAAGTGGAAATAAGAATAGAGTATAAGTAGTTAGTGGTGAAGATAAGTCTGATTTTCAAACTCATGATAATGATTAAAAATATAAAAAAGTTAAACATATTAACTTTATTGAAAAAAAATGAAATTAATTTCAATAATTTAATAAATAATTTTTGTATATATTATTATAGAATATATAATATATTATAGATTATAGATATAGATTACATGTAACGTCACATTTAATAAATAGACTTACTTAAATGACACGTCACACAAAATAATATTATGAGCAAAGGTTCAGAGTATAAACTAACTCCTTAAAAATATCCAAAAATTCATAAAGAAAAATCTTGAGGCACACCACAATGCCAGTACACCCAGGGTACATAATCCAACAGTAACACAATTAAGATTTAAAACAAGTTAATACATGGGCCATAACCCTAAGAGAAAACCCACTAAGCGGGATCCAGCCCAGGCGGGCTAAGCTGTAGAGTTATCGTTCCCTTGTTGACTACGAGTACCTCTCGCATATGCTCACATCAATAAATTGATGATCATCGCAAAAGGAGAAGAACCACATATAAGGCCACCAAACAAACAAAAGGGTAAGCTAGAGTATAAAATAATTTATCATATGGATACAAGCTATTTCACAGACCAATGAATATATGTCAACCAATCATGTCATGACTTGCAAACAATACACTAAGACTCAGACTCGACTCATCCAAGATACATATAATTTAGTCAGATTCAGCGGATGCTTGCACTTGTGGTGGATTTCCCTGCTCACCCCCGAGTTGCTCACCTCCTAGCTAAGTGTTACAATGTTTCAATTCCCCACACACAAGGTTAGCCCTTAATGAGTTTTAGGCCTCCTGCTACTATCACAACAAGAATCAGTCTGCTCTATATGAGACTAAGTGATCCCTTAGAGCGTCAGGATGTAACCTTACCTTGAATCCTTACTAAATTATATAGATGGGGCACCACCATGAACTCGCACTGACATGGGTCATGGAATTACGTCTCGACCAACTGAGGCACCACCTTGAAATCCCACCTAGAGATTTCAAGGAATTACGTCCTAACCACATACAAATCAAATTTCCAATAAACACCCCAAATCCTCTATCATGCCATAACCATGCCACTTTGATAACAAACCACTTCATGTTCATGTTATGCCAAGAATCATCCAAGTCCACCCTCCACAACTTATACATCCTCTTAATCATGCATATTCATTCATTTCATACTTTAACATAGCAATCCAACCAAACACGTATTAAACACCCAAAAAAAAGATAGAAACAATACCCATGCATCATCTCGTCCAACTCTCGCTCAGGCTAAGAGGTGTCGCTCAAGCGAGAGGGATTCTCGCTCGGGCGAGCTCCTTTCACCTAGGCGAGAGCTCGACTTCAGGAACAGTAGACTTACGCGCATTCCCACTTAGGCGAGACTCCACTCGCCCGAGCGAGACGTTCGCTTGCTCAAAACATAGTTGGTTGCCTGAGCGACGACTTTCCAAAAATAGCCTAGGCGAGCCTCTATTAATCTCGCCTAAGCAAGGCATGCTCGCTTGGGTGAGAAAACCAGTGCTCACTATTGTTCTCTCGTGCAACAGTCCAGTCAACACAACCCAAACAACGCCATACGACATTTTATAAGCTCAGAGCAGCATACAATCCATCAAATCATGAAATATTATCAAAGCAATCATGGAAACCAAAGATTTAGCAAAAACCCTAACTTCCCTTACATGGAAAGTGTTAGCTAAGAGCTTCGACACCCGAACCGTGAAGAACAGTAGGTCAAGGAGCAACTTCGATAGCTGAAAAGCAGTGGAACCAGTTCAAAACGAGCTCACTAAGACAAGCCTTAGTTGGAACCACAAAGAAGGAACTGAATGGAGAAAGAGCATGAGTTGGAAGAGACTTACGTGGAGTGAAAAAAATCTGGTTTGAACTAACTTGAAGAGGGTTGTGGGCTAAACCTTAGCAGAGCTCTATATGGGAAAAAAGAGAGGAGTGAGAATACTATTTTCGCAAGAATGATGGAAGTGAGAGGAGTTTGGCTGTCTTAGGGGCCTTTGACACCCTATGGGCCAGTCCTTAGGTCCAATTAGATTTGGGACAGCCCTTAAATATAAGAGCAGAAAAATATTGAGCCTTACATTACACATTACAAATTTCATTTGTAAGTATTATACATTACACATGTAAAATTATTATCCTTTTCAAACTCATATTTTATAATTAAAGCAATTAGAAATTTTTTCTCATGTCTATATGTGTGAAGCTTCATTCTAAAGTTTTTATTTTCTTTATATAATACAACCATAACTAATGCATTTCAGTGTTACAAAGATCTTGCGCTAATTTTGGAAAAATAATATTCAATTTTTTCTCCTATTTTCACCATGAGATTATTTGCTACGTTATCGATAACAATTACATCATTATATCGAAATTATAGGGTAATAGTCTTTGTTAACGATTAAATGACATATTAATCATGAATTAAAATGACTTGTTTTATAAAATTGAAGAAAGAAATATATAATAATTTTTTATACAAACTAAAATTACATATTTGATAAAAAGGTAATTTTAAAGCTGAACAATTATAATTATAATTTGTCAATGTACATTTATATTAAAAAGGATGAGAAATGAATCTCATACAGATCTATGAATATACATTCATTTTGTAAGCATACGGTAGTAACAAGTTGCACATGTTATTTGAGATGATTATACTTTTGTTTTCCTAAGTAAAGATGATTCTAACTTATTGGTTTTTTTATTTTAAAAACATCAACAGAAAGAAATAATTTTTTTTTAACACTATCTTCTACTGTTTGTTTATCACATAACTAAAAAGTTATTAATTTCTAACAGTACATCAATCACTTAATTAACTTGTTATTTTAATATTTTGATTTTGGTCTTCTTTTTTATTTTACCTTTCATTCCTAGATTAACATAATAATAATTTAAGAGACAATACAAGTTATTTAATCATTAAAAGGAAAAAAATAAAAATATATACAAAATAATATTAAAAGAAGGTATAACTAGTCTAATTACTTTAAAAATCACTTGTAAAAATTATTATAGGTAATTATTTTAATTTAAAAAATATTAAATTCAAATAAAATTATTTGAATATGAAATAATGAGATAATTATTTTATTTAAATAAACGAGAATTTATTAATGTTATAGTTGTAATTTTTAATTCTTACCTTATCCAAGTCAGTAATCTGCCAAAATTAAATTAGAAAGTTAGAAAAATAATAATTTAATGTGCTAGTTAGTGAGATAACGGTAATATTGAAGCAGGGGTAGGTTGGGAAATCAAGAAAGTAGAGGCAAAATGCTACATTTTGGAATTTCAAAAGATGCAAAAGGTGAAACCAAAAACTGAGAAAAGTTTCGATTTCTTCATAATTCGTTCGTTGTTGGGTTCCATGGCGAGAGTGAAGCACACGCCAGCTTCGCTCAAAGTTGGTATGTCTGAAATTTAACACAGTTTTTTTTTTTTTTTTTTTTTT
>Ga0209589_1010944_pt1 | contig 13020 bp, 14 predicted proteins | sample CowpeawhiteBW_FD_187525 | JGI IMG/M metagenome (GOLD analysis project Ga0209589, IMG submission 187525) | Root nodule microbial communities of legume samples collected from California USA - Cow pea white BW (SPAdes) (version 2) | ecosystem: Host-associated > Plants > Roots > Nodule | place: USA...
TATATATATATATATATATATATATATATATATATATATATATATATATAAAAGAATAAATAAGGTTTCGAACAAAGTTTTGAAAAATGCATGGCTGGTGGAAGAAAAAACATTTAGAGTACATTTGAACGAATAATATTGAGTTAACAGAAAAAGATGAATGCAGAAAGAACATATTTTTCAACTTTATGTAAAGTAAACATACCTGATTATGAACAAAATGCATTGTAGTGAATCTTCCTAAAGTTATTCTGACAGCCACACTGACAAAGGTATCCATGGAGGTTTACGGGGAGTGACCCTTCTGTTTCCTTGATGGATAATAAACAAAACTTGATGGATACTCAATTTTTATATGGATATCAAAACACTGTTTCAAATTCTATATCTTTAATGATTTCCAAAATATGTATTTAAATTCGTATATATTTATTAAAAATTAAAAATATTACAAATTATTAAAAATAAAAATACAAATTAGAAGTTCAAAGAGTAATACAAAATATTTAAAGAAATAAAATAATAAAGAAATCTAAATTTATTACAAATTACAAATATTACAAATTATTACAAATTTATTACAAATTACAAATATTACAAATTATTAAAAATAAAAATACAAATTAGAATTTCAAGGATTAACACAAAATATTTAAAGAAATAAAATAATCAAAAAATATAAATGAATGTCATTTTCTGTCTTGATTAATTCAAAATTCAAAATTCAAAATAAAAGTACAAATTAGAAGTTCAAACAGCAATACAGAATATTAAAAAAACAAAAATAATCAATAAATGTAAATGAATGTCAATTTTTGTTTTGATTGATTAAAAATAAATTTATTACAATTTTAATAGTTTGTGTATCTATGTAGAGATATATGAAGTAGAATATATTTGATTTTGCTATCATTTTTTTGAAAACATGAAATAAGTCATGGTATAAATTTTCAATGAAAGTCGGTTTTTGGATTTTGTCTTCGTTGATTAGAATTCAAAACTTAAAAATTTTATATCTAAAAACATTAACTAAATAAAAAAGACATATTTATCTTCAGAAAATTATTTTTAAAAATAAAAAGATATATTGAAAATAGATGAATTAATTTTAAAAGTAAATACATATGTTGGCAAGTTAATTGATTAAAAATAATTTTATTGAAAAGAAATTTATTTTAAAAATAAAATTAGAAATTTTAATAATTTGTGTATCTGTGTAGGGAACCCAAAAAAATAGATTTTAAAATAGAAATATTATGAATTTATTAAAATTTTAATAAACAGAATAAGTTATATATGATGTACAATATATAGCTATCATGGTTTTGAAAATATGAAATAAGTTTTATATGTTATGCAACAAATACTGTATTTAAAAATGTACGATAGATCAAAAGTTACTCCCTTTATCTAGCATGATAGTGTAGTTGACAAAAGAAATAATATCAACACTTTAAGATTCAGCTAGCAACATATAACGATGTTTACAAATCAACACAGACAACAAAAGAGAATACTATATGTATGTAACCTAAAATATATTTTTACGAATAATTGATTGATAAGATTGAAATGTAAACAAATTCTAAAAGACTACAATCTTCTAAAACAAAATACACATACAATACACTTGCTTTGATGTAGCTAACATGATTATGGTGTTGACAATATAAAATAATATCAACACAGTTTGACTCTGCTAGCAAATTGTCACTACAGAAATAATTAGGGATTCATGTTGAGCAATAACTAATATAGTTCATAATTAAATAAACATAAACTTGAAGTGAATGTTTTCAAAATTATAACAACTTAAGAACAATAAAACATATTGTTCATCAGTATCAGCAAATGTTTTCCAAAAAAATAACATAACCAACATAAAAACACAAATACACAGATAACAAAAGATAATACTATATGTATGTAACCTGAAATATATTTTTACGAATAATTGATTGATAAGATTGAAATGTAAACAAATGTTGAAAGACTACAATCTTCTAAAACAAAATACACATACAATACACTTGCTTTAATGTAGCTAGCATGATTATGGTGTTGATAATATAAAATAATATCAACACAGTTTGATTCTGCTAGCAAATTGTCACTGCAAAAATAATTAGGGATTCATGTTGAGCAATAACTAATATAGTTCATAATTAAATAAACAGAAACTTGAAGTGAATGTTTTCAAAATTATAACAACTTAAGAACAACAAAACATATTGGTCATGAGTATCAGCAAATGTTTTCCAAAAAAATAACATAACCAACATAAAAACACAAATAAAGTCTAGTACAATTTTGAGATTGAAATAACACAAATCACTTTTCAATCTTGATGTTCTTTTTCAACATCTTCACTAGGATCTTCTTGTTTTCTTGAACCAAAGATCGATTCTGCCTTTTAAGTGCTAGGACACGTGCTTTGGTTGCCAAATCAAAGCTAAGATTCTCCAAATGAGATGATTCTTTGTGGGTTAACTCATCATTCAACATCAATTACTGCTTTATTGATCAAAGCTTCCTCTGTAGAAACATGGTTTGATCCTATAGTGTTCAAATGATCACTTAGAGTATCAACATCATTTGATTCTTCAGTGAATTTGATCAGCAAATCCTAAAAATAAACTTGAAAAAGTTAGCATATAAAAAGTTTTTGAAAAAAAATTTATAGTTCTAATGTTCACATACCTCTGCAATGGTATCATATGACATCTCATTTTTAATCTGCTAAAGTTTACTTTCTTCTTCATTTGCAGAGTATACATCCTAATAAAGATATTCAAGTACAAAAAGAGTAAAATTAAAATAATATATATGATAAGACGTAAAAAGAAATAAATCAGATCTTACCAAAAACTTAACTTCAACATCACTAAAGCTTTTAATGACTTTTTCATCCATGCACACTTTTTTAACTCTGAACGATTGATCAAATTTGCTATTGTAATCATTCTTGCACTCAACTTTGAACATATAGGTCTTATCAATGAGGACTTCAAACTCTTTAGGCAAGTTCCCAACAACAGTGTTCTATTAAAAGAAGTAGAAATACAAATGATTTAACTTAATCAAAAAGCATTTGTGTAGATAACAATCATGATTTAAATAATTCGAAAAGAAGTCCAGAATATAGAATACGAAAATATTGATTAAGAAATTCTTTGACTACATAGGAAACTTAACCTTGTCTTGTAAGTCAAGAATATCAGAGCATGATTTCTTCAACATTGCACTTGCATCACGATCAAATACAACAAAAGTTGTAGAATCAGTAGCATTAATTACACGAAGTCTAAGTTTATACCTAAAAATAAACATTGGAACCTTATTCATTTATTGAAATTTGTATATTATTAAAATCAGAATTCTGAAGATTAATAATATTACATAGGTGTAACCTTAATGACATGTTTGTTACATTTTTCACAAAAAAAACATTTTGGAATCAGGCTACACAACTTTGTTGCAGATACATGTTGTGTACCACCAAGCATCATGATCTAGAACATGTTTGATAGTAACCTTCACTACAAAAGTACTTTCCTAGAACATAAATAATGCAACAATATAAATAAAGAAAATTCAAACTAAACAATTTAACTGCAAGATAGAGGAAAAGAATTAAATTGTTTAAAATCTTTGAGACCTTCAATTGAGCATCTAGGATGCAGCTTAATGAAATCTTCTTCTAAGCTAACTTTTGAAGACTGACAAAGTTGGGTAAGAGGTTGAGAAGGAGATTCAGTACTACCCCAGATCCTACAAAAAAAAAATATATATATATATAAGCAAAAATAAAAAATGTACTTACATTTTTCTCAATTTCGTAGCATTTTCACCATCACAGTTAAAAATTAGCCTCGTATAGTTCATATAGTTTTCAATAGAAACTTTATCTATAAAATATATGAACATGTCAAACATTTTTTAAAAAATTACTACAGTTGTATAAAATATCAAAAAGTTAGTTACCTTGGAAGGTTTTCCCTTTGCAATAATATAAAGCAATGACAACATATTGATCCTCTCCAGAAGCAAGAAATGCATTTAACATATCAACATATTGACCAAATAAAGTACACTCTAGTTGATAACTATAGCATGATGTAAAATTTCGTTAGATAAGACTAATTTTAAACATCATATAAAAGAAGTACAATCCTCTTACCCATCAGATTCAATAAGGATGACATTTATCTTGGTCTTCTTACCACTTTTCTCTAACTCTCTCTCTGTTCCAACATCAGTAAAAATTGTAACATCCCTAAGGTATATTACTTAATTAAAATAAACCAATATAAAAGTGAAATTCATAAGTCGTAATTTTATTATTTCCAAAGCGGGAAAATTTAAAATGTGTAAATACGCGCCAAAATTTATATGAAATTAAATCATCATGTCAGTACAATTCCAAAATTTCAAAACAAAAAGAAAAACATAGTAGAAATATCCCTAGCTCTAATCCCAGCTAGCCCTCACTCTGTCCCATGAGCACCCTCATCATCACTTGTATCATCACCTGCTCCCGTGTAACGAATTACACGATCATCGCCATTCACAAACACAAAGTGTGAGCTCAATAGAATATAAGAAACATATCAATTAAATAATTTAAATACACCCAATTATATTCTCATAGTTAGACCATGGTCACATCCTTAATACCACAAGGCTTTTAAACCTCCAATTTAACAACAAAGTAAGCCATGGACTCAGGATTCATGATGCTCACACGAACCTGCCCGCTCGTGGTCCTGCCTCTACGAACCTCCCCGCTCGTAGTCCTACTCTACGGACCTGCCCGCCCGTAGTCTAACACATGTGATCCACTAGCTACGTACCTCCCCGCACACAGCATCTCTCAACTATGAGCACGAAACATACGAACCTACCTCGCTCGTATCCCCATAGGAGAGTAATTGAGTATGAACCTCCCCGCTCATACCATCACATGTTAACCACCATCCATGAACCTACCCGCTCATGGCACAAATATCTACTGATCCACATTCGCATTAATGCGTACAAACAATACACACAAATTGCACTAAACTCGGTTGGGCTGGAAGCCTTAGCTTAAGCGACAAGGCCTGTCTCGCTTTAGCTAAGCTACCTCGCCTGAGCGAGCGTGCCATAGGGACTCACTACGATGTCTCGCTTAAGCGAGCCTCTTCTCGCTTGGGTGAGATCATCATTCGCCTAAAACCAAAACCCTCGCTTAGGCGGCGAGTCCAACAGAACTCCAGACTTGTCACGACTTCTCGCTTAGGCGAGTACCTCTCACCTAAGCGAGATGCTTTATTGCCTAAACGTAAATCTCTCCGCCTAAGCGAGGTGCTCAAGCAGAACCACCTAGAAAAACACGATTTCTCGCCTAAGTGAGATACGCTCACCTGAGCGAGATGCTCGTGTATAACCAGACTCGGTTTTCTACTATTTTTGCCTAGGCGAGTCTTGCTCGCTTGGGCGAAATTAGCATACATTCTCTTTGTTTACGCGCACATAAACTAGAATTCCAAGTCAAACCCCAATCCAAACATTACCAAATCGCTCTAGAACAATAGAAATTCTTATGGACATGCTTTAAAACCAATTGAACCTCCCCAAATCGATATTGAACAACAACAGCTGTATAATGCAAATACTCCCATCATAATCATACCCAATACACAAGGGACTTGTTACACATTGCCAATCCAACAATTTCTCACATCATATCACACAGGCATGAAATTCCATATCAATTACACATAAAATTATGGAAAAATGACTCTTAAAATTGCGCATAATAACATACACAAAAATAGCTCCCCTTACTTGGAAATTCTTGCCTCAATGCTTGTTTAACATTGGCGTTGTGATACCTAAGAACCCTCATTTGCTTTTCCAAAACAAATTTCCGTTTTTGCTTTCAATCCCAAACTCACATCTCCACTCAGAATTCGTACTCCTCACCACTCTCTCAGTTTCAGTCTCCAAAACCCTTATAAGTGCCTTTTTTTCCCTTTTATATGGTCATTTAATTATGGTAAATGGTAAAAAACGAAATTTGATTTTTAAATGTCTCTAAATGCATTTTAAGGGCCATTATGGGTTGTTTTTTTCCCCACTCCCTTGGCTGCCCATTGCCTCTAGGGTTTTCCCACCCTTTCACATTCAGACCACAATTATATTAGCAAAAATAAAGAGATTAATTTCGTTCTAAGTAGGATTTGAACACACACCCTTGCAATTTCAAAGTCAAGGCACAACCAATTCAACCAAGTCATGTTTATGTTAACTCCTCTAATTCTATAATTATGTTACCACCCAACATAATCATGCATATTAATAAAATTAATAATAAATCAAATAACACATAAATGACATAAATAGGACTCGAACCTAAGTCCTCTCACACAATCAAGTACTCTCAATCACTTAAGCTAGTACTTTTCCACATCACCACAATTAACATTAAATGCCATAAAGGCTTCTACTACCCGTATTTATTAAATAATTATTTATTTAATTATTTAATTTTCCCGGGTCTTACATTCCTCCCACCTCAAAAGATTTTTGTCCTCGAAAATTGGACTTAACAGGAAACAAGTGTGGGTAAGATTGCCTCATGCGATCCTCCATCTCCCAAGTCATCTCCTGAGTAATTTCATCCTAGAAGACCTTCACTGTCTTTATCTCCGGTGTTTATTGTCAAGTCCTCCCTAATCTGAATATCATTTGACTCCAGTACATGAGATGAATATGCTATGTATTTCCTCAACTGAGAAATGTGAAATACATTATGCAGATTCGCCAAGTGCGGTGGCAAGGCAATCTCATAGGTTACAGCGCCAATCCTTCTCAGTATCTGATAGGGTCCAACAAACCTCGGACTTAACTTTCTTGATTTGATAGCCCTTCCAATACCCATCGTCGGTGTTACTTAGAGGAACACATGATCCCTTGCCTCAAACTCTAAGGGTCGTCTCCTCTTATCTGCATATGACTTATGTCTGCTCTGAGTAGCTCTCATTCACTCCTGAATCGCCTTGAATTTATAAAAAGTCTATCGTAAGAATTCTGGACCCAACACCAAGGATTCACCATCCTGATTCCAACACAAAGGTGTCCTGCATCGTCGCCCATATAAGGCCTCATACAGTGCCATACCAATACTGGAGTGGTAGTTGTTGTTGTAAGTGAAATCCACCAATGGAAGCATCTCACTCCAACTCCCCACATGGTCCAGCACACAAGCCCGTAACAGATCCTCCAAAGACTGGATCGTCCGCTCTGACTGCCCATCAGTCTGGGGATGATATGCGCAACTCATCCTCAATTGAGTCCTCAATGCTGCCTGTAAAGACTACCAAAAGCGAGATGTGAACCTCAGGTCTCTGTCTGATATTATACTAGCTGGCACACCATGCAATCTGACTACTTCACGGACATATAACTCGACCAACTTATCCAAAGACCACTTCTGATTAATGGCAAGGAAATGTGCACACTTAGCCAATATGTCTACTATCACCCAGATTAAATCAATGCCCTTTAACAGACCTCGGCAAATGAGTCACAAAGTCCATGGAAATACTATCCCATTTCCACTACGGGATGTCTAACGGCTCTAGTGTACCCCTTGGTCGTTGGTGTTCAATCTTGGTCTTTTAACATACCAAGCATGATGCCACGAAATCAACGACATCAGTTTTCATCCCATTCCACCAGAAGGACTGTTTCAGGTCCTGATACATCTTAGTCATACCTGGATGTCCTTCTTCCATAATCTGCTTCTTCAACCTCCAATTTCTAGGTACACATACTCTATTGCGGAATCGCAAGATGCTATTTGATCCCATCCTGTAATTCTTCCCTTTCTCAGTTCCTATCCAGCTCACAAACTATTGCAGCTCGACATCATTCTTTTGTTGATCTTGAGTAGTCTCTAAGATATCACTAGTCAGTGTCAGAACACTGCATCTTACGAAATCTTCACTCAACTGTATACCCAGGTTCATATCCTTGAGCTTCTCAATCAATTTCAGCTCTTTCACGATCAATGCTTGCATGTGCATCCTTTTCCGACTCAAGGCATTTGCCACTACATTTGCTTTACCAGGATGATAAAGCAACTCGAAATCGTAGTCCTTGAGATACTCTATCCATCGCCGCTGTCTCATATTCAACTCCTTTTAATCAAACAGGTATTTCAGACTTTTGTGATCGCTGAAAACCTGGAACTGGGAGCCAAACAAGTAGTGCCTCCATGTCTTGAGAGCAAACACTACAGCAGCCAATTCTAACTCATGCGTGGGGTAGTTCTTCACATGCACCTTTAAATGTCGAGAAGCGTAAGCTATTGGCATCTTTTCCTGCATCAATACACACCCCAAGCCCTGATAGAATGCATCACAATACACCTCAAATTTCTTACTTGTGTTTGGTATAGCTAGCACTGGAGCTGTTGTCAATCTCTTCTTCATTTCCTCAAAGCATTCATCACACTTCTCCGTCCAGAAGAATGGTTGGTCTTTTCTAGTGAGTTAGGTCAAAGGACTCACCATTTTAGAGAACCCTTCCACAAATCTCCTGTAGTACCCGGCCAATCCCAAGAAACTCCGTACCTCAGTCACAATCTGTGGTCTTTCCCATTTCAACACCGTATCAATACAACTCTCAGATGTTCAGCGTGCTCCTCCCTATTCCTAGAATAGATGAGAATGTAATCTATAAACACCACCACAAATTGGTCCAAATAAGGCCGAAAAATCCAGTTCATGTAATCCATGAAGACTGCTGGAGCATTAGTCACTCCAAATGGTATTACTACATACTCGTAATGTCCATATCTCGATCTGAATGCTGTCTTCTTGACGTATTCCGGTTTAACCAAAATCTGATGGTATCTAGACCTCAACTCAATCTTGGAGAATACACCTGCCCTTCTCAACTGGTCCAGTAGATCATCAATTCTCGGCAATGGATACTTGTTCTTTATCGTCAGCTTATTTAGTTGCCAGTAGTCTACACATAACCGAGAACTCCTATCCTTCTTCTTCACCAGTAACACCGGAGCTCCCCACGACGATGCACTAGGTCTGATGAATTTCTTTTCTACCAAATCCTCGATCTACTTTTTCAACTCTATTAGCTCCACCGGTGCCATTCTGTAAGGGGCGGCCGACACTAGACCCGCTCCAGGGATTAGATCAATAGAGAAATCTATGTCCCTGCTTGGTGGCAATTCAGGTATTTCATCAGGAAATATGCCGGCATACTCGTCCACCATTGGTATAGTTCTGATATTTTCTTCTGTGCTTTTCTTTTCTCCTTGAGCCACTATCATGAAACAAGTAGCTTCATCTTCAATTTCCTTCAAGGCTCTATGAGGGGAGATAAACTCAATTCCTTCTAACTCTGGGAACACCACTCTGCGTTATCCACAATCAATGACTATGTGATTGCTTGTCAACCATTCCATTCCCAATATCACGTCCAAACCCTCCAAAGACAAGCATACGAGGTTCACTTGGAATCGCCCGCCCTTTACCTCCAACAAGCATCTAACACAGGCAAAATTAGTTAAAACCTGTCCAGATGCTGGCGTCGAGACGATCAACTCGCATCCCAAGTCACGAGTCGACAATCCCAGTTTCTTCACGTAGTCGTGGGATATGAAGGAGTGTGATGCTCTTGAGTCAAACAACACTAACACATTGTTACCATATAAAAAATAGTAATCTAGAATGAGATTACCTGACCAGGTGGCCTCAAAGCTGGTCATGGAGAAAACCCACCCTGCTGCTCTCGGCCTATCACAGGAAGGTCGCTGAGTTCGTCATCTGGGGGTGGTCTTCTTATTAGGACACTTGTTAGCAAAGTGCCCCGACTGATCACATGCATAGCACTTACGAGTGCTAACACTACTACCTCTACTGCTAGTTGGTTGAGTGCAATCTCTCCTCAGTTGTTCTCCTCCGCAGTTATAGCATCTCAATTTCTGCGAGGACGATGCAGGTCGACTATAGGTTTTCTTCTGATGTCTGCCCTCTGCATTGCTCTTCTGAGGTCGGCTGGCCCTATCTCTAGCTGCTCCATGCTTTTGGCCTGTTCGACCAAAATGGGAAATTCCCTGACTCTCAAAGGCACTATGAAACGTCATAGTTCATGCTTCAGTTTGCCCTCAAACTTCCTGCAACGCCATTCCTCGGTGACGGTTTGTGAGTAAAACTTGGATAGGTATTCAAACCTCTCCACATATGCTTGCACCGACAAGCTCCCCTACTGTCGAGCAAGAAATTCCGCCTCATGCTCATGTTTAGCGCTATTAGGGAACTACTTCTCCAGGAATCTCCTCCTGAAGCTGGTCCAAGTCACCTCCTCCTCCCGAGTCTGCATCTGCTGCTGCACCCCATCCACCAATACTCTGCCTCGGTCACCAACAGGAAGGTGGCAAAGGTAAGCTTTTGCGCGTCAGTGCACTCTATCACCCGAAAGATCTTCTCGCACTCGCGTAATCGTGCGTCTACCTCATCTGGGGTGGGCTTCCCAGTGAATTTTGCTGGCTTATGACGCATGAAATCCTCCATCGTCACAGGTCTCACCGGAGGAATCATCGCCTGAGGCTGTGCTGCCACTGGTTGCATTACATCCACCATCCTATGGATCGCATTAGCAATCTCATCCGCACCTGCGATATTCCTACGTCTCCGATTTGCCATTGCTTGTGCACGCCACATTGTTCAGCTTTTAACATTAGACAACTAGAAATTAAAATAAAGACTATTAGTTGCTAACAATCACTAATACACAACAAAATTCACAAACAAGAATCGGTCAGCTTACTCCCTAAATGCCCAAAAATTCAAAATGTTTGCTCTGATACCAAATGTAACATCCCTAGGAATATTACTTAATTAAAATAAACAATAATATAAGTGAAATTCATAAGTCGTAATTTTATTATTTCCAAAGCGGGAAAATTAAAAATGTGTAAATACGCACCAAAATTTATATGAAATTAAACCATAATGTCGATACAATTCCAAAATTTCAAAACATAATGAAAACATAGTAGAAATATCCCTAGCTCTAATCCCAACTAGCCTTCACTCCGTCGCCTAAGCACCCTCAGCATCACCTGTATCATCACCTACTCCCGTGTAGCGAATTACACGATCATCGCCATTCACAAACACAAAGGGTGAGCTCAAAAGAATATAAGAAACATATCAATTAAATAATGTAAATACACCCAATTATATTCTCATAGTTAGACCATGGTCACATCCTTAATACCCCAAGGCTTTTAAACCTCCAATTTAACAACAAAGTTAGCCATAGACTCAGGATTCATGATGCTCACACGAACATGCCCGCTCGTGGTCCAACACATGTGATCCACTAGCTACGTACCTCCCCGCACGCAACATCTCTCAACTATGAGCACTGAACATACGAACCTACCTCGCTCGTATCCCCACAAGAGAGTAATTGAGTATGAACTGCCCCGCTCATACCATCACATGTCAACCACCATCCATGAACCTACCCACTCATACCACAACATCTCTTGATCCACGTTCGCATCAATGCGTACAAACAATACACACAAACTGCACTAAACTCGCTTGGGCTAGAAGCCTTAGCTTAAGCGACCATGCCTGTCTCGCTTAAGCTAAGCTACCTCCCTTGAGCGAGCGTGCCACAGGGACTCACTACGATGTCTCGCTTAAGCGAGCCTCTTCTCGCTTGGGCGAGATCATCATTCGCCTAAAACCAAAACCCTCGTCTAGGTGACGAGTCCAGCAGAACTCCAGACTTATCATGACTTCTCGCTTAGGTGAGGACCTCTCGCCTAAGCGAGATGCTTTGTCACCTAAACGTAAAACTCTCCGTCTGAGCGAGGTGCTCAAGCAAAACCACTTAGAAAAACACGATTTCTCGCCTGAGCGAGATGCTCGTGTACAACAAGACCCGAGTTTCTGTTATTTTGGCCTAGGAGAGTCTTGCTCGCTTGGGCGAAATTAGCAGGCATTCTCTTTGTTTACGCGCACAGAAACCAGAATTCCAAGCCAAACCCCAATCCAAACATTACCTACCAAATCGCTCTAGAACAATAGAAATTCTTATGGACATGCTTTAAACCCAATCAAACCTCCCAAATCGATATTGAACAACAACAGCTATATAATGCAAATACTCCCATCATAATCATACCGAATTACACAAGAGACTTGTTACACATTGCCAATACAACAATTTCTCACATCATATCACACAGGCTTGAAATTCCATATCAATTACACATAAAATTGTGGAAGAATGACTCTCAAAATTGCACATAATAACATACACAAAAATAGCTCCTCTTGCCTGGAAATCCATGCCTCAATGCTTGTCTAACCTTGGCTTGGTGATACCTAAGAACCCTCCTTTGCTTTTCCAAAACAAAATTCTATTTTTGCCCTCAATCCTAAACTCACCTCTCCACTCAGAATTTGTACTCCTCACCACTCTCTCAGTTTCAGTCTCCAAAACCCTTCTAAGTGCCTTATTTTTGCCCTTTTATATGGTCATATAATTATGGTAAATGGTAAAAAAAGAAATTTGATTTTTAAATGTCTCTAAATGCATTTTAAGGGCCATTATGGGTTGTTTTTTTCCCAACTCCCTTAGCTACCGATTGCCTCTAGGGTTTTCCCACCCTTTCACATTCAGACCACAATTATATTAGCAAAAATAAAGAGATTAGTTTCGTTCAACCAAGTCATGTTTGTGTTAATTCCTCTAATTCTATAATTATGTTACCACCCAACATAATTATGTTAGCACATTCAAAGGCTTGAAGCTAAAGAGCAAGAAAGAGAGGCTAGGAAAAGAGGGCATTCTAGGCATAACCCATCACAAGAGAAGCAAACTCCAAAGATTCCTAAGTTCTATGGTGGAAGTGATCCAAAAATCTTCCTTGATTGGGAAGCTAAAGTTGATCAAATTTTCAATGAAAATCATGTAAAGGATCAA
>Ga0209589_1010945_pt1 | contig 13020 bp, 9 predicted proteins | sample CowpeawhiteBW_FD_187525 | JGI IMG/M metagenome (GOLD analysis project Ga0209589, IMG submission 187525) | Root nodule microbial communities of legume samples collected from California USA - Cow pea white BW (SPAdes) (version 2) | ecosystem: Host-associated > Plants > Roots > Nodule | place: USA...
AAATAAAAGATACCTAAGGATGTCTCTACAAAAACCTAACCCTAGCTTCTAGAAACTAGGTCAAATAAGGTTACAAAAATGAGAGACAAAAGAGCTAACTATGGTGTGTGCAAGGCTAATTTCGTTTTAGCAGAAAAGGAGACAAAGAATGTGTCTCATATGTCTCCAAAATGTGGCCATAGTGTGCTAAAAACAAAGGAGACCAAAGGTACATATGTACATTTGCTTTATGTCTGTTTCTTTATGCTTTATGTATTTGCTTTACTCTCTCCTCCACATCATTTATGCTCCCCAATCACCATACGCCACCTAGCATTGATTTCTTACTCCTAATTAACCTACAAAGCAAATAAACATAGATTAGCATGTTAGCTTAAGTCAAGTCAACTATAGTCAACAAGTAAAACCTTAATAAAAGGTCAACAAGTCAACTAAAGTTGATTCAACTAAGTAAACTTAGGGAATCAAAAATAACAAACATAAATGAAAGAGATGAAGGATTAGTGAACTTCCTTTCTAAACATGCTTAGTCTTCTTAAGCGTGTGCTTCCACCCTTGGTTGGGGTCAATCCTTGATCAGGGAGAGGGATAGGAAGAATTTAAGTGGATTAGAGTGTGAAGTTTGTCTTGTTCACTTTAAGGTGATTAAGGGTGAAAGTGAGTGAATTTAGAGTAAAGTTTGTTGAAGTTTGTGAGTGATTTTAATGATGTGATAGATTAAAAATTATATTTAAATCATAAAAAAAACAAGATTACCAAATCAAAAATTATCATTATATAAGTTTGATTTATCGTAGAAAAAATATGAAAATGTATAAATGAAAGTAACATATCTTAATAAAAAAATATTTAAAAGATAATTTAATAAAAAAAATTATAATTAATAATTACTTTTTAAACCTTATTTTAGATCAATTTTCAAATTTTCGTTATTAATTATTTTTGTAAAAATAATTTGAAAAGTCATATTTTTATATCAATTTCATAATTAAGTTGAAAAATAAATTGCGGACATCATTGTAATTTTAATATCACGCTCAAACCAACACATAACAGAGATGATTTAATAATAGAAGAATTTCCCTCTTCCTCCCCCTCTCTCCCTCAAGGTTGATTGGAGGGAGAGGGAGATGATCAATTCAAGTTTATTATGATCAATTCAAGTTTATTAGAGTGTGAATTTTGTGTTGTTCGTGGATTAAAGGTGAAAGAGGGTGGATTTAGAGTAAAGTTTGATAAAGTTTGTGAGTGATTTGATGGATGTGATAGATTAAAAATTATATTTAAATCAAGGAAAATCAAGATTACCAAATTCTCCTTTATTTTAAAAATGATTAAAAGTTATCATTGTATAAGTTTGATTTGTTGTAGAGAAAATATGAAAATGTATAAATGAAAGTAACATATTTTAATAAAAAAATATTTAAAAGATAATGTAACAAAAAAATTTATAATTAAAAATTACTTTTTAAATCTTATTTTATAACAATTTTCAAATTTTTGTTATTTTTACATCATTTTCATAATTCTGCTAAAAAATAAATTGCAAACATAATTGGAATCTTGATATCACCCTAAAAACATACATGATTGAAAAAAATAGAGGAATTTCCCTCTTCGTTCACCTCTCTCTCCCTCATAGTTGATTGGAGGGAGAGGGATAGGATGAATTAAAGTGAATTAGAGTGTGAAGCTTGTCTTGTTCACTTTAAGGGAATTAAAGGGTTAAAGTGAGTGGATTTACAGTAAAGTTTGTTGAAGTTTTTGAGTGATTTCATGGTTATAATAGATTAAAAATTATATTTAAATCATAAAAAAACAAGATTATCAAATTGTACTTTATTTTAAAAATAACTAAAAATTATCATTATATAATTTGATTTGTCATAGAAAAAATATGAAAATGTATAAATGAAAGTAACATATTTTAATGAAAAAATATTTAAAACAAAATGTAATAAAAAAATTATAATTCAAATTTACTTTTAAACCTTATTTTATAATAATTTTCAAATTTTTGTTATTAATTATTTTTGTAACAAAAATTTGAAAAGTCATATTTTTACATCATTTTCATAATTAAGCAGAAAAATAAATTACGGACATAATTATAATCTCTATATCACCCTCAAACAAAGACATAACAAAGATGATTTAAAAATAGAAGAATTTCCCTCTTGCTCCCCTTCTCTCCCTCAAGGTTGATTATAGAGAGAGGGAGAGGATGACATCAAGTGGATTAAAGTGTGAAATTTGTGTTGTTCACTTTGAGTGAATTAAAGGTGAAAGTGGGTGGATTTGGAGTAAAGTTTGTTAAAGTTTGTGAGTGATTTGATGGATGTGATAGATTAAAAATTATATTAAAATGAGAGAAAAACAAGATTACCAAATTGTCCTTTATTTAAAAAAAAAATTATCATTATATAAGTTTGATTTTCGTAGAAAAAAATATTAAAATGTATCAATGGAAACAAAATATTTTTTTAAAAAAATATTTAGAAAATAATGTAATAAAATAATTTATAATTAATAATTACATTTTAAACCTTATTTTAGAACAATTTTGAAATTTTTGTCATTATTTATTTTTGTAAAAATAATTTTAAAAGTCATATTTTTACCTCATTTTCATAATTAAGCTGAAAATAAATTGCGGACATAATTGTAATCTTGATATCACCCTCAAACCAAGACATGATAGAAATGATTTAAAAATAGAAGCATATCCCTCTTCCTTCCTCTCTCTCCGTCAAGGTTGATTGGAGGGAGAGGGAGATGATGAATTCCTGTGGAGTAGAGTGTGAAGTTTGTGTTGTTCACTTTAAGTGGATTAAAGGTGAAAGTGGATTGATTTAGAGTAAAGTTTGTTAAAGTTACTGAGTGATTTGATGGATGTGATAGATTAAAAATTATATTTAAATGAGGAAAAAACAAGATTACCAAATTGTACTTTATTTAAAAAAAATAAAATTTATCATTATATAAGTTTGATTTTCGTAGAAAAAAATATTAAAATGTATAAATGGAAATAAAATATTTTATTAAAAAAATATTTAGAAAATTATGTAATAAAAAATTTTATAATTAATAATTACTGTTTAAACCTTATTTTAGGATAATTTTGAAATTTTTGTCATTATTTAATTTTGTAAAAATAATTTTAAAAGTTGTATTTTTACATCATTTTCATAATTAAGCTGAAAAATAAATTGCGGACATAATTGTAATCTTGATATCACCCTCAAACCAAGACATAACATAGATGATTGAAAAATAGAGAAATTTTCCTCTTGCTTCCCCTCTCTCCCTTAAGGTTGATTGGAGGGAGAGGATGACATCAAGTCAATTATCGTGTGAAGTTTGTGTGGTTCACTTTAAGTGGATTAAAGGTCAAAGTGGAAGGATTTAGAGTAAAGTTTGTTAAATTTTGTGAGTGATTTGATGGATGTGATAAATTAAAAATTATATTTAAATGAGAGAAAAACAAGATTACCAAATTGTCCTTTATTTAAAAAAAAAATTATCATTATATAAGTTTGATTTTAGTAGAAAAAAATATTAAAATGTATCAATGGAAACAAAATATTTTTTTAAAAAAATATTTAGAAAATAATGTAATAAAATAATTTATAATTAACATTTTAAACCTTATTTTAGAACAATTTTGAAGTTTTTGTCATTATTTATTTTTGTAAAAATAATTTTAAAAGTCATATTTTTACCTCATTTTCATAATTAAGCTGAAAAATAAATTACGGACATAATTGTAATCTTGATATCACCATCAAACCATGAAATAACATAGATGATTTAAAAAGAGAAGAATTTCCCTCTTCCTTTCCCTCTTTCTCCCTCAAGGTTGATTGGAGGGAGAGGGAGATGATCAATTCAAGTGGATTAGAGGTTGATGTTTGTGTTATTCACTTTAAGTAGATTAACGGTGTAAGAGGGTGGATTTAGAGTAAAGTTTTGTTAAAACTTGTGAGCGATTTGATGGATGTGATAAATTAAAAATTATATTTAAATCAAGGAAAAAAAAGATTACCAAATTTTCCTTTATCTTAAAAATGATTAAAAATTATCAGTGTATAAGTCTGATTTGTTGTAGAAAAAAAATATTAATATGTATGAATGAAAATAAAATATTTTATTAGAAAAGTATTTATAAAATAATGTAATAAAAAATTTTATAATTAATAATTACTTTTTAAACCTTATTTTAGAACAATTTTGAAATTTTTTTTTAATTTTTATAAAAATAATTTGAAAAGTCATGTTTTTACATCATTTTCATAATTAAGCCGAAAAATAAATTGCTGACATAATTGTAATCTTGATATCACCGTCAAACCAAGACAGAACAAAGATGATTGAAAAATAGAAGAATTTCCCTCTTGCTTCCCCTCTCTCTCCCTCAAGGTTGATTGGAGGGAGAGGATGACATCAAGTGAATTATCGTGTGAAGTTTGTGTGGTTCACTTTAAGTGGATTAAAGGTGAAAATATATGTATTTAGAGTAAAGTTTGTTAAAGTTTGTGAGTGATTTGATGGATGTGATAGACTAAAAATTATATTTAAATGAGGGAAAAACAAGATTACCAAATTGTACTTTATTTTTAAAAAAATAAAAAATTATCATTATATAAGTTTGATTTTCGTAGAAAAAAATATTAAAATTTATAAAATGGAAATAAAATATTTTTTAAAAAAATATGTAGAAAATAATGTAATAAAAAAATTTATAATTTATAATTAATTTTTAAACCTTATTTTAGAACAATTTTAAAATTTTCGTCATTATTTATTTTTGTAAAAATAATTTTAAAACCCGTATTTTTACATCATTTTCATAATTAAGCTGAAAAATAAATTGCGGACATAATTGTAATCTTGATATCACCCTCAAACCATGACATAACATAGATGATGTAAAAGTAGAAGAATTTCCCTCTTCCTTCCCTCTTTCTCCCCCTCAAGGTTGATTGGAGGGAGAGGGAGATGATCAATTCAAGTGGATTAGACTTTGAAGTTTGTGTTGTTCACCTTAAGTAGATTAAAGGTGTAAGATGGTGGATTTAGAATACAGTTTGTTAAAGTTGAGTGATTTGATGGATGTGATAGATTAAAAATTATATTTAAATGAGGGAAACACATGATTACCAAATTGTACTTTATTTTAAAAAAAATTAAAATTATCATTATATAAGTTTGATTTTCATAGCAAAAAAATATTAAAATGTATAAATGAAAATAACATATTTTAATAAAAAAATATTCATAAAATAATGTAATAAAAAAATTTATAATTAATAATTACTTTTTTATTCTTATTTTATAACAATTTTCAAATTTTCGTTATTAATTATTTTTGTAAAAATAATTTCAAAGGCCATATTTTTAAATTATTTTCATAATTAAGCTAAAAAATAAATTGCGGACATAATTGTAATCTTGATATCACGCTAAAACCATTGCATAACAGAGATGATTGAAAACTAGAGCAATTTCCCTCTTTCTTCCCCTCTTTCGCTCAACGTTGATTGGAGGGAGAGGGAAAGGGAGAGGGAGAGAATGAATTCAAGTAGATTAGAGTGTGAAGTTTGTCTTGTTCACTTTAAGCGGGGATTAAAGGTGAAAGTGAGTGAATTTAAAGTATTGTTTGTTGAAGTTTGTGAGTGATTTGATGGATGTGGTAGATTAAAAATTATATTTAAATTAAGAAAAAACAAGATTACCAAATTGTCCTTTATTTTAAATATGATTAAAAATTATCATTATATAAGTTTGATTTGTTGTAGAAAAAATATTAAATGTATAAATGAAAATAACATATTTTATTAAAAAGTTATTTGTAAAATAATGTAATAAAAAAATTTATAATTAATAATTTCTTTTTAAACCTTATTTTATAACAATTTTCAAATATCGTTATTAATTATTTTTGTAAAAATAATTTCAAAAGCCATTTTTTTATATCATTTTCATAATTAACCTGAAAAATAAATTGTCGATATAATTGTAATCTATATATCTCTCTCATACCATTGCGTATGAGAGATGATTCAAAAATAGAGCAATTTTCATCTTCCTTCCCCTCTCTCTCCATCAAGGTTGACTGGGGAGAGAGGGAGATGATGAATTCAAATGGATTACAGAGTGAAGTTTGTATTGTGCACTTTAAGTGGATTAAAGGTGAAAGAGGGTGAATTTAGAGTGAAGTTTGTGAGTGATTTGATGGATGTGATAGATTAAAAATTAGATTTAAATCAAGGAAAAATAAGATTACCAAATTGTCCTTTATTTTAAATATAATTAAAAATTATCATTATATAAGTTTGCTTTGTTGTAGAAAAAGTATTAATATGTATAAATGAAAATAAAATATTTTATTAAAAAAATATTTATAAAATAATGTAATAAAAAAATTATAATTTATCAAATAATGTAATAAAAAAATTTATAATTAATAATTACTTTTTAGACCTTATTTTATAACAATTTTCAAATTTTTCAGTATTAATTATTTTTGTAAAAATAATTTCCAGGGCCATATTTTTACATAATTTTCATAATTAAGTTGAAAAATAAATTGCGTACATAATTGTAATCTTGATATCACCCTCAAGCCATTGCATAACGGAGATGATTGAAAAATAGAAAAATTTCCCTCTTCCTTCCCCTCTCTCCCTCAACGTTGATTGAAGGGAGAGGGAGAGGGAGATGATGAATTCGAGTGGATTAGAGTGGATTAGAGTGTGAAGCTTGTCTTGTTGACTTTAAGGGGATTAAAGGTGAAAGTGAGTTGATTTAATGTAATTTTTGTTGAAGTTTGTGAGTGATTTGATGGATGTGATAGATTAAAAATTATAAATCAAGAAAAAACAAGATTACCAAATTGTTCTTTATTTTAAATGTGATTAAAAATTATCAATGTATAAGTTTGATTTGTTGTAGAAAAAATATTAATATGTATAAATGAAAATTACATATTTTATTAAAAAATATTTATAAGTTAATGTTATAAAAAATTTTATATAGAGTTTTATCTCTTCTACCTTTGTGTGTTTAAACTCTTAGGGTTATGTTCCATTTTTGGAAGTGTGACGTCTATCAATTTCCACTACATCTTCTTATCTATTTCCATTTTCTCGTTTTAAATAATTTCTCAAAGTTCTTGCTTATTAGCATTCCAACCTAGATAGATCCATAAAACGAATCCACCCCTCTGGATTTACATCATTTGGTATTCAGAGCCTAGCTCATTAAATTTTGAATAGCAATGGAAGTTTATTATAGAAGGTGTTTAATCGAAGGCAACCCATGTTTAGTTGCATTCAATTACGGAAGCGAGAACAATGTTAGGAGCCAAAGATTGATGGAGAAACTCGAGTTACCAAAAAGCCTTCATTCGAATCAAGCATGGATCAAATTCAGTACAGGGAAATGTGTGAAAGAAGTATTATGTGATATAGCTCCCATGGACTTTTCCCTTTATTTGAGGCACGAGGGACAAAAAATGAAGTTAAAATTTATTAAACCAAGACAAGTTAGTAAGGATCAACATAGGCTGAAGGAGAAAATAGAAAAAGAAAGAATAGAAAAAGAAGCGACAGAAACTGCGGAAGGAAGGGAAAATGAAGAAAAAGAAAAGGAAGTAGAGAAAAAGATGATGGAAACTTTATTTGTTAATGTTTTTTCTTCTACAGTTTGTGATGTCATTTTACAGGAATAAAAGGATACGCAACTGAATGAACACACCGACTTCCATGTTTGAAAATGAAGCTTGTTCACAATGCTTTATGATGTATTTGGTCCGCTGATGAGAACCAAATTCGTCAAACACAACGCATGAAATTATTTATTGTTACATATCAAGGTGGGGTAGTGTTGGAAAGAGAGGTGTTGCACGAATTGCAAGCACTGGAAAGGAACAAATATGAATATGTTCAAGTTGAATTTGATCCTAGAGGAAGAGTATTAGTTTCAAGTTGTAGAAAAATAAAGTCCTTCACAATATCATAGTAAACTTATATTACAACTAGTAGAAAAATAAATCCTTAAGATTTGGGATGAATCTTCTCGAAGAAGGGAGGGTATGATATGAATCACATCATAGCTCAAATGGAGACGGACTAATGCACCACTTTGCTGCATTTATTTTTATTTTTATTTTTTAAAGTTATTAGTTTGTTTAAATATGGTCCAATTCATTGTAAAATTGGCTTACCAATTTGTGTTTTGGTTTAATCAACTAATGGGCTCTACTTTAGTTTTTGTTCCTGCAGAGAACAAACAAGATAAGTTAGGCACAAGCGTCACCTTACCCATGTAGTCCGCTATCTCCTTAGTTGGCCTCTTCCCGATTGGTACATGTCGGCTTGGACCCAGGAGGGGTTACCTGTAGAAGGGACTCTGAAGCTCAAGTAAGTCAAAGCTCTCAAAAGGTCAAATCAGTGATTAATGGAGTAATGAATGTGTACCTTTAATTACTGGGGTCCACGTGTATTTATAGAGTATTAATCATGTTTGGTTATGCCATGGGCTGGGCCCTGGCTTGGGCTTTAGTTTGGGCTGCAAGTGGGCCTGGGCCCTAGCCGAGGCCCTTAAAACCTATTGAACACTAGGGGGTTTTAATTTTATTATGTATATTGGAGTAGTCGGTCTAGGTCGACTACTTTCCTTAGCATTGTGTTACCTTGTGCAGGTTGTTCCTCTAGACGTTTAGGTTATCGGTTCAGGCTGACTACTTGACTGCTTTGGCATATGTGTATCGTTTACTTATTTGGTCGAGTTTGGCTCAGTGTGGTACACCAGTCCCCCAGCCTTGGCCGATATAAGTTATTGGTCAAGGATGATATGTGTTGGTGTGCTGACGGAATTGGCTGGGTGTGGTATACCAGTCCCCCAGCCTTAAAGTGTGATGAACAATGTTAAGGCTAAAAGGGATAAAAGGCTGACGGTAGGTGAATGGGTGTCAGGGGTCAAATCAGGGGGTTTTGGCGTCGTCGTTTTTAAGGGTCATGTCTCTTGTAATGATGGTATCGATTGGTATGAGTTGTTGTTTTGGCGGGAAGGGGTTTTTGCCGTTTGGGATTCTGGTCTATAAATATGGATTTCAAAGCAAGCAAGGATTTACTTGGTTCATTTGCGAAAGTTTCGTATTCAGAGATCTTGTGTGCGTTTTGTTGTCTAACTAGTTCCCAATTCTAGCCGACATCTTTCCATAAACACGAGAAAAGGTATGTCTAGTAGCGATAGCATGTCGTTGTCTACTTGTAGTAGTGAGAGTGTGGAGTTGGGGAGGAGTAGAGGTAGGCAAGTTGATGAAGAGAGTATCAGTTCTGGAGGTATGATAAGTGGGATCCCTATGGAGACGGTGAGGGAGGTCCGAGAATATCCCCCTGAGGAGCTGGCCGAGAGTAACTGGTCGGCCAAAGGCGGTTACGGGTGGGTGGCTGCCGATGTACGTAATCAATCATCTTTATTTCGGTGGTCTCGCTTGTTGAGCTCTTGGCTGAATTGTACGCTTGTCATCTCAAAGGGTGTAAGCGGAGATATCGTTTCCCTGGAGAGGTTTAGCGTTATTGACCGTGTGTGTCACGAACAGGAGGGGGCTACGGAGAAGTTCTTCTACATGTACATGTGTCACTTTTGTCAACTACATGTGCGGCTACCATTAGATGATTTTACTATGGGTGTGTTGCGCATGCTGAACGTGGCACCTACGTATTTGCATCCAATCTCTATACTTGGAGCCTTCACCTTACGCTTTCCTGTACTTCTATGATACTAGACCCCGTCAGCCGACTATTTTGCTGTCTCTGATAAGTCGTCCTAGCATCAGCAGACTAGACGCATTTTCCCAGTCTTTCAAGCACTTTAAGGACGGATACTTCAAAGTTGTGGTGAAGGAAGAAGGCAAGCCTTATTTCTTGAACGCAAATGGGAGTACAAAATTCCTATTTAGCTGGACGGGTACCCCTTCTCGGTACAAGGATATAGAGATTGATGAGTTGTCGGCGGGGGATAAGGTGGTGGCGGAGATCTTGATGAAGTTTGTTGATAAGTTGCCCACTAAGGGCCTAGTTAGAGTTTATAATTCGGTGCATCTGATTATAGATATTGGAGGTATTTGTTTATTACTTAAATTGTGTTAATGATTCTAAGTTGTATTAAACGGGGTTTAATATGTTATTGTAGGGCACATGGCGCAATCAGGAAAGAAGAATTTGGCGCTCTTCCAGTCGTTAAGGAAGGAGATGGCCGCTAAGGCTAAGGCAGTTGGGAGGACTTACGTTCCCAACTTGCAAGAGTCTGTGGTGGAAGTACACGTACCTGGCGGAACGAAGAGGAAAGCCGAGTTGCCACCTCGCCCCGGTAAGGGGAAGGATGTGAAGAAAGTGAGGGCGGCCTTACTTGGGGCGGGGTCGGCTAGTGGGGTAGGTCGGCTAGTGGGGTCAAGGGACCAGAGTCTGGCTTAATTGAGTTGCCGGAAATATCTGTGAGGAAGGATATCACGATCAACCTCCTAGAGACCATTATAATGGTGGAGTTTGGGAGCAAAGCTTTGATATTAAGCCGTCGCGTAGGGTCTTTATATCGGCGGGAGGTGAAGGAGGGAGGTCGGGAAAGGATGGAAGAGTTGTAGGGGAAAGTCGACAAGCTTGAGGAAGAGAAGGCTGCGTTGAAGAAGGAAAATGAGGGTTGGGAGGAGGAGAGAAAAAGGTTGGTAACGTGGTGGGTTTGCTGTTTGGACTCAGAGGGAAAATTGAACAAAAGGATAGGGAAGTTGGAGGAAGACTGTGATGAACTGAAGGAGAAGTATGACGGTGCTATAGGTGAGCTTGATGATCTGAAGAATTGCATCATACAAGAGCACATCAACGGTTTTGAGAAAGGATTACGTCAATCGGCCTTTTTCCATCAAGAGGTTGACATGACGGACTCAAAGTTTGATGTGAATAAGGACGTTATTGACGGAAAGATCGTCAAGGAAGATGAAAACGGTACAGATGAAAAGGCGGAGGAGAAGAGGGCTGAAGAGGGGAAGGAAGCGGGTGATGCCGGGGAGGTGGCCCCTGATGCAGCAGAATAGGATCTCAGTTTTTATTGATTTGAAAATATTATTTGAGCCTATGTCTGTAATAGTTGGTACATTACGTTATATTGGTACATTTTTGCACTTATGTTTAATGCGATTAATGTTCTGTATGTTATTGTGTATGATGGGTTTTGATGATTTGTGGTGTATGTATGGCACGTTCGATTGTATGTTATGGGTGTTCGACCCAGGCCGCTTACTTGTGATAAGGGTTGGGAACTTAAGCGAACGTAACACAAGTTAAGGGTGTTCGACCCAGGCCGTTTACTTGTGGTAAGGGTGGGGAACTTAAGCGAACATAACACAAGTTAAAGGTGTTCGACCTAGGCCGCTTACTTGTGGTAAGGGTGGGGAACTTAAGCGAACGTAACACAAGTTAAGGGTGTTCGACCCAGGCCGCTTACTTGTGGTAAGGGTGGGGAACTTGAGCAAACGTAACACAAGTTAAGGGTGTTCGACCCGGGCCGCTTACTTGTGGTAAGGGTGGGGAACTTGAGCAAACGTAACACAAGTTAAGGGTGTTCGACCCAGGCCGCTTACTTGTGGTAAGGGTGGGGAACTTAAGCGAACATAACACAAGTTAAGGGTGTTTGACCCAGATCGCTTACTTGTGGTAAGGGTGGGGAACTGAAGCAACTATGAGAGTAAAAACATTGGAAAGTTGTATAGTTGAGAACCCTTCGTTTTATTTATTGAATATGAGATGCCTCGTTAAAACCTCCCTAGCCAAAACCCTTCTTAGGGAAAAAAGACAAGGTGAGGAAAAAGAGTACACCTAGGGTTACAAGTATTCGGCTTAATGCGGTCTACATTTAACTAAAATAAAACTTGAGATGGGACACATTCCAACTGTTGGGTATCTCTTCCCCAGATAAATGTTCAAGGCGATAAGCTCCTCCTCCTGCGTCTTCACGTATGCAGTATGGGCCGTCCCAATTGGCGGAGAATTTGCCATCCTTCTTTCTTGCACTGCTGGCCATTCTCCATACTAAGTCCCCGATTGCGAATGATCGTGCACATAGGTTTGTGTTATACTTTCTGGCATATCTTCATTTGGCAGCTAAATTACGTATCTGGGCTTTTTCTCTGAGTTCGGGTAGGAGGTCGAGATGAGTGGCCATGTTTTGGTGGTTGTGGGCTGGGTTGTATAGTTCTCGACGCAGGAAAGGTTCGCCAATTTCAACCGGTATCATGGCGTCTGCACCGTAAACTAGGCTAAATGGGGATTCGTTTGTTGATGATTGAGGGGTGCACATGTACGCCCATAGCACTTCTACTAACTCTTCGGGCCATCGGCCTTTGGCGCTATCTAATCTCTTGCGTAATTCCACTAGGATAACCTTGTTGGCTACCTCTGCTTGTCCATTAGTTTATGGGTGTACTACAGAACTCGTGATGTGTTTGATGCCCAGGCTAGTGTAAAACTTGGCTAGCTCTTTGTCTATAAACTATCGGCCATTGTCCGTGATGATGGTATGTGGAACACCATATCTGCATATGATGTCTTTCCAAAAAAACTGCTGAACTTGCTAGGCCGTGATGGTGGTTAGTGGCTTGGCTTCTATCCATTTGGTGAAGTAGTCGACGACTACAATTAGAAATTTCACTTGCCCTTTGCCAGGTGAGAAGGGGCCGAGGATATCCATTCCCCAATTAACGAATGGCCATGGGGATAGTATGTGATGAAGTTGTTCTTGCTTCTAGTGGATGAGGTTGCCATGTTTTTGGCATGGTTTGCACTTTTTGACATAGTCCTGGCAGTCTGCTTCTATAGTCGGCCAGAAGTAGCCGGCTGATGAGTGCGTATTTTTGCCCTCATTCAGTGTTTAATTATGGGTATTTAATTGAATTTGTGTGTTTAAAGATTGATTTAATTGGAATTTCCTATAATTGGGTTTATTGAGCATGAGGTACAAAAG
>Ga0209589_1010946_pt1 | contig 13019 bp, 10 predicted proteins | sample CowpeawhiteBW_FD_187525 | JGI IMG/M metagenome (GOLD analysis project Ga0209589, IMG submission 187525) | Root nodule microbial communities of legume samples collected from California USA - Cow pea white BW (SPAdes) (version 2) | ecosystem: Host-associated > Plants > Roots > Nodule | place: USA...
ACATTACTACAAAAGAGGGGAAGTAACATCTTTGAGAAGGGGAAGAGAGATTGAAGAGATCGGCAAGAGTCGTCCTCACAATGTCAACAACACATAACCCCAACCCAATACCACCGTGAATCATCAACGCCATTCCACCTACACAAATACAAACACCACCCGAATTTGCATACACCACAAACAACACAATACAACACTCCAAATTCATCATCACAACCCAGCACAATTCGGAACAGTAAAGCACAAGTCGAAAGGGGATAGTGATGGCGGCTCCGATCACAGTTGGGGCGCGGCAGTAAGGCTCGAAGGCGTAGCTTCCAAACCCGGTGTGGCTCGTGCGGGAAGAGGCTCAAGAACCTTGAAGCACCTCGGAGGCCGACGTCGCTTTTGGTATGGTTTAGCGCCGTCGCCAGCGGCTTTGACAGACCGGGGAGTTGGTGTCTCGCGTGAAGGGAAGTGGTGCCATCATGTGGTCGCGCGGGGGGAAGAAGGAAGAAAAGAGGCGATTCGGGAGGCTTGTTCTAGCCGGCGACACCTTTGACGGTGACCGGTGGCGGCGGCGACGTCTTTTGCCGGCGGTGGGACGTGCAGTGACGGCGGTTGCTGTTGGAGTCGTGGTGGTGGTCTGCGGTGATGAGGAAGGAGCTGTTTGTGTTTGTGAAGGAGAGCTCACTTCATTAGGGTTTGAAAAATTGGATTTGTTTTACTCTGCGCACCCCTTTTTCTTTTATCTTGCACCCCTGTTTTAATTTTATGCTGCGAGTACCCCTTGATATTTACTAACGTCACACCCCTTTCCACACTTGTTTCATACGCACCCCCTTTTTTCCTTTATCTCGCACCCTTGTTTTAAATTTTGCTGCGAGTACCCCTGATATTTACTAACCTCGCACCCCTGCCACACTTGTTTCATGCTTTACCCTACGCACCCCCTTTTTCCTTTATCTCGCACCCCTGTTTTAATATTATGCTGCGAGTACCCCCTGATATTTACTAACCTCGCACCCCTGCCACACTTGTTTCACATTTTACTCTACGCACCCCATTTTTCCTTTATCTCGCACCCCTGTTTTAAATTTTGCTGCGAGTACCCCTGATATTTACTAACCTCGCACCCCTGCCACACTTGTTTCATGCTTTACCCTGCGTACCCCCTTTTTCCTTTATCTCGCACCCCTATTTTAATTTTGTCTGCGAGTACCCCTAATATTTACTAACCTTGCACCCCTGTCACCCTTGTTTCATGTTTTACTTCGTGCGCCACCATAATTAATAACCTTGCACCCCTGTTTATGTTTATCTTGTTTTGGGCCTGTGTTTTATGTTTACTCCATGCACCTCACACATTACTCATGCACCCTATTATTATTATTAATTTTTTTTCTTTCTTTCACTTTTGTCCTTTTGTTACTAAATTTTCTTTTATCCTTTTTTGTCATTTATCTATTTTTTTTTCTAAAAAAAAAGAGTAAACAAAAATGTTTTAAATTATAAAAATTACAAAAAAAATAGAAAAATAGAAAAAACGGAAAATGTTCTTTTTTTGCTTTATTGTGTTTGTCCGGTCGCCTGCACCGTGTGACACTCATTTTCAAAAATACCAAAAATAGTTTTTTTCTCTCTTTTAGTGTTTGCCCGACCGCTCGCGTCGTATGACACATATTTTCAAGTAATTCAAAAAATACCAAAAAAAAATACAAAATTTTTTAAAATACAAAAATATCAACATTTTCAAGCAAAAAGTCTTTTTTAAGAACTACGTGATCCTTAATTCTCCACCGTGAGATACCTAGGAGCAAGGGCAGTCCTTGTCAGGTTCACCTCTAACAAAAATCAAATCTTTTTTCTCAATTTTTTTTAAATATCTTTTAAAGAACTACGTAACCCTGATTTTTCATTTTTAATGAGAATACGTAGGACCGAGGTCAATCCTTGTCGGGCCCAAAAAATTAAAAAAATATTTTTTTGTTTCTTTTTAATATTTTTGTCTTATTATTTTTGGGGAAAATTAATATTTTGAAAATCACATTAACTTTGCATTTTTAATTCAAGGTACCGCCCTCGGGCGGGCGCGGTAGGGTGCTAACACCTTCCCTGCGCGTAACCGACTCCCGAATCCAAAATATGGTTTTTCGCAGACTTGCTTTATTTTTATGGTTTTTCCATAGTTTTCCAAAAATAACTGTGGTGGCGACTCCCAATCTCTTTTTAAAACCCGTTTTCTTTGTCGGTTTGCCTTTCCGTCGCGATTTCGGTTACGACAGTTTATGATTAACAAATATGTTTAATTTTGTTTTAAGTCTTCAAGTAGAGTTTTTGATTAAATTTTATTGTTTATTTAAGTACTAAAAATTCATATTTTTAATTAAATATTATATATATATATATATATATATATATATATATAATGTCATAGTTAAAAACATTACATGGATTAATACAATTAAGAAAAGTGAGGTTTGGTAGGAAAAATCGGCAACAAAAACATAGAACGAGTGGATTAATAGAAATATGAATTGACAATTTTATTTAACCTAATTTTTTCTACAACTTTGGCTTATTTTCTATACTTCTTTTAAAGGATCCGGAGCATCTATATCATGGTATATGTTATAATTTGAACTCATTTTAATATGTTTTGTTGAAATTTTCACATCAATTAAAGATAAGACAATTTTATAATATATATAAATGGGTGCAAATCTTATCTTAGTTGATTTTATAGAATTGAATTAGACTTAAAGTTCACTCCCTAACATAATATTAGATTCCTAATTAAAACATATCCTAACAAGATTTGTGTTTCTTGAACATTTAATTCTAATCATTAATGTGTAGTGTCATATCGATTAAAGATAAAATAATTTTATAATATATAAGTGAATGTATATTTTATCTTATAAACTGATTTTGTGAAAGTGAAGTAAGTTTGAGATGTGATTCCTAACATATTTATTTAGTGGACGTAATATTTGAAATAATACATTAGACGGAATATTACGTAATTTTAACTTGGTAATGTAAAAATGAAATCTAGAAGATGCATGTAACAAAATCCCAAGAGAACAATGGATTGCATGCACCGGTCGAATGAAGGTAAATGAAACGCTTATTTATGTATCGATCGAATTTGTAAATTAAGGTTAAAGATGTGACAGTGTACAATTCAAAGCATGTACCTTACAAATCCACTGAAATAAAACTGGAGAATAAATTTCACGGATTTAGAATTAAGATCAAACCATGCATTGAATATACGATAAACAGATTAAAGACAACTCATTAATATGTTATGGTAATTTAAATCGAAGTGGTTTAGGTTGCGATAATGAAAAAGAGTTGATCATTAAGTTGTTTCGAATAATACATCAATGTTAGTGTTTATATTTTCTTCTGTAAATGAATTATTTATCTAGTTTTTATTTATGAAAATTTAAAAAATGTTCATTTTTATACGTAGAGTTATCCCAATACACAGATTATAGGCAGACATCAATGTTACTTTTTGATTTTTGATTTTTGGAAAAGAGTTTGTTACTGATAAATGAACTATTAACCATCCTAACGTTGTTGAAATGTTAGATTGAGAAAATGATGAACAATGTGATGCTGGAAATGTGAAAGGGAGATTAGCTGAAATGACACTTAATCAAAAACAAGATACGGTGATAAACTTCATCCAGTGGTGGCCTTCGTCTTAATTTTTCTGGTCCGAACATTATTTTCTAAAAAAAATAAAAAAATCCAAATCAGAAACGAGAAAGGTCCTTCTTCCACACATAGGCGTCCACGTGTCCAAAGTTGATTATCTTATCCCTGAGATAAGAGGCCACAGTGATCCTCTCAATCCTCCAAGAGCCCCTTCACTTGCTCCACACCATCACAAAACAAAAAACAAAACCAAAAGAAAAAGAGAGATATCACAATTCACAACACAATCACGCACATTCCTCACTCACCGCAAAAATGGCGTCCTTGCAGCATCCCACCGCTTCCCTTCAATCCAAACACGTTCTAATCCCCGGAAAGTCCCTTTCCCAGAAACCCGCGCTCACCGTCTCCTTTCCCCGTTCCACTTTCTCCGCCCTCAAGCTCAAGCTCGCCGCCGCCACCCGCCGCTCCAACGGCGCCGCGGGCGCCAGAATGTCGGCCACGGTGGCTTCCAGCTACGCCCAGGCCCTGGCTGACGTGGCGAGCGGCAACAGCACGCTGGACGCCACCGCCGCCGACATCGAGAAAATCAGCGAGCTGTTCTCGGACTCGACGGTGTCGGACTTCTTCGCGGATCCCACGCTGGACGTGGAGAAGAAGCGGCAGCTGGTGGACGATATCGCCGAGTCCTCGGCGTTCCAACCGCACACCAGAAACTTCCTCTACATCCTGGTGGACGCGCAGAGGATCGATCTCATTAACGAGATAGCGAAGGAGTTCGAATTGGTGTATAACAAGTTGACCGACACGGAGCTGGCGGTGGTGACTTCGGTTGTGAAGTTGGAGTCCCAGCACCTGGCGCAAATCGCGAAGCAGGTTCAGAAGCTGACTGGGGCCAAAAACGTGAGGATCAAGACCCTCCTTGACCCTAGTTTGGTGGCCGGTTTCACTGTGAGATACGGCAATTCTGGCTCCAAATTGATTGACATGAGCGTCAGGAAGCAGCTTGAGGACATTGCTGCTCAGCTTGAGTTGAGTGATATCACACTCGCCGTATAACCCTCTCTACCTTCTCTATCGTCATATCTTTTTCTATTCCATTTCGTTTCCTATTATTTTTGGGCTAAGTATAATGTGTATGTAATCTATGAGATATGATGAACGATTTCTCACACTCTCTGCAATCTTATAATACTTACCTCGCCTTTATTTCTTGAATTATTTTCACGTTAGTTTATCTGGGAACTCCACTTCTTGATGACAATTCAATCACATCGTTAGACCTTATCCAATAAACCCCGTGAAGAGACTGTTTCAGCGGGAGGAACCATAATTCAAATGCTACAATTCATTTACTTCCTTTGATCCGTGGGTTGAAAGAAAAAATACAATCTTAAATGTATTTGAGGATTTGTTCATCGCAAATATGTACAATTCTATTTAGTTACAACATATTTCAAGGTTCAGCATGTTTGACGAGGAACAAAATCGATTACTTCAATTCCCTACAGATTGTTGTATCAGGAATCATCTCTTACTTATCTCCACATCTTTCTTACTTTTTAAATTTTTTTATGTATACGCATAATAAAAACGGCTTTAGAATTAAGAGGGACAAACACATAAAACAACCACTTTTCTACTTAGTTTTACAATTGAACACAACTTTTATTGCAGAGATAAGAAAACAATGGATGAAAACACCCCTCCAAATACTGGCAGGGTAAATACAGCAGCAACATAAATCTCATCTCACTTGTGTCATGTTAACTGCAATGGGACTCCTAACATGGTGCTTTTTATCAGTCCACGTCAACCATCCGAATACAAAATCAGTGGTGCTTTCAGTTTTCTTCTTCAAAGTCAATGCCACTCTGAACTCCTTCTTTTCACCCGTTTTTTTAAACCTCAGTTTCCTAGGCTCGACTGAAACTTCAACATGTGGTGGCGCTTTGATGCGCACTCTATACGTGCTTCCGGACCCAACATTAGTGACAGTTCGAGAGACATTCACAGAATGTCCAGGGCCAAACTCAGAAATTGTGATTGCTGGATAATTGAAATCTGCTAAACTGAACGACTCTGGACAAGTATAAGGCTTGTGGTTGAACATCTTAAGCTGGGAACTGTTGTAGCCACGACCACACAAATAGTTCAAATAATCAGTAATATTCAGGTCATATACAAGTCCAGGGTCCACAGCACTGTTAGGTTTAATGTGCCCTGCACCATAGTCAAATGGAGTTGCCTCGTTCAATGACGAGTCCTGGATAGGTTTTCTAGAGTTATCTGTTGAAGTTGCTGCAAAATGCATGAAATGTTATGATTAGGGTGTGCAAGAATATGAATGTAAAATTCTACATGCGTGTAAAATGTAAGGCCTGTGTATATAGTTTTACCTGAGGTCATGATTGCTGACTTTATAGCAGCTGGGCTCCAATCAGGATGAAGGGCTTTGAGCAGCCCAGCAAGGCCAGCAACATGAGGACATGACATTGAAGTACCACTAAATAAAAAGTAAGGAGTTATTCGTGTGTCAGATTCTAGACCTGTAGCAGATACGGCTTCGGTATAAGCAGCTATGATGTTGAATCCTGGTGCAGTGATATCAGGCTGAAACAGAAACCAAAAATTACACTCATACGATCACTTTACATTTGGTGATACGATCATCAAAATCAAACAATTGAACCTTGAGGATTGCCGGATCAATATGATTGGGGCCCCTTGCTGAAAATGAAGCCACATTCGGAGCTGGCTTCACACCCAACTCTGTTTTCACTCTGGAAATATAAGCTGTAGGAGACCTGATAATGTAAAATGTTAATTAAGAAAAGTTCCAATCCAGAAATCAAAGCTCATAAAAACTGAGGCGTGAGGAAGGAAGTTACTTGGTGCTGCTGATGTAATTGTAAATGTAATTGCCATCATCAAAGCCAACATTAGCAGCAGGAAGCAAGTAGGGTTGGGGTAAAACTTCATTCCCTGCATTCCTTTCATTAAGCAAAAGCAACCCAACGGCGCCTACCCTGATAGCTTCCACATTAGTCGCTAATTTATCTCCAAAACAGACCAATATTTTCCCCTTCACCTTCTCAGGATCAAGAGTTCCATCCTGGCAATTAAGTCTGCAACAAGGACTGAATTACAGAAGAACATCCCCAATGCTAAGGTAATTTAGAAGGTCAAGTTTGTATGAGTGTTCTTACGCTTCAGAAATAGATGCATTGAAATATTTGGCCTCTACAGAACTAATCAATGGGTACGCATCATCAGATGATAATCCATGCTCTGAAAGGCTACCTCCCTGACAATAACAGAAAGACAAGAGGGTAGATTTCTGACTGTACTTGATATTGATATTGAAAATGTTCGGCTTGAAAATGAAAAAAAGGCAAAAGCTCAAGATACATGTTTTCCTATGAGAAGAAAGACAAGGTTTTAGAAAAATTATACCTTGATGATTTTGTTGTCACCAAGTGTAACATAACTAGCGAAGTCTCTATCTACTGTGCTTGCAGCAACTGTGAGCATCCATGGTCCAATGTTGGATACAGATTCAGGAAAAGGTCCTGAATTTCCTGCAGAAGCCACTACTACTATGCCATTGGCAACTGCATGGAAGGATCCTATGGCAATAACGTCTTCGAAATAATCTTGTGCCTCCGTTCCCAAAGACACCGAAAGCACATCAACCCCGTCACCTATGGCTGCCTCAAAAGCAGCCATAACGTCTGCATCAAAACATCCACCACTGAACGCGAGACTTGGCCAACACACCTTATATGCTGCAACTCGTGCTTTTGGTGATCCACCACTTGCTGTTCCATTTCCAATGCCAAAAACACTAGCTCCAGGAACAAAGCTACCACCAGCTGTTGACAAAGTATGTGAACCATGGCCTTCGTTGTCACGTGCACTAAGCAATGACTCATTCAGTTTTGTATTAAACTTTGCCTCGTAGCCTTTGTAAAAATATCTTGCTCCAATAAGCTTCCTGCATATGGTAAAAAAATGTCACATTGATGAAAATACCAGACATAGTTAAGCAAATGAATATCCTCACGATGCAATAGCGATGCCTTGCCACCAAATACCAGTTCATGAATAATACTTAACGAACACATATTAACACGGAAAAACTCATCACCACAAGGGATGTTCATGAAGTATTTGTTCGGAGAAATTAGCTAGAGTAAAAAGAATGAACCTGTTGCATTGGAATTTATCTTGAGCTTTTTTATGTGTTTGACATATTCCACGCCACCGTTTTGGGATGGGCCCTAACCCTTCGTCACTGAAGCTCTTGGATTCGGGCCAAACACCTGTATCACAAAAGTTTTGACATTGGTACGAGAATTTATTAAAATAAGCTAGTAATAGAAGCAAGAACGTTAAGAGCTTCATGAAATGTATTATATTGCTTGAGTACCAAGAGCAAAACAGATTACTTTAGTTTAACTGTTAACTTATCATAAAACAGGTATTACATATCAGAACACCAAAAAATGTAATGAGCAGAGGGAAAATAAACACCACGCAAACAAAGTCAAAAAGAATAAATATTAGGATAAGTGTGTGAATAACGTCAAAATTTTCAAATTCGATACATAATTATCTAAATTCATATTATTTTATGTTTGTTTAAATGAATTTAATCCATTTAACCGAAATTGAACCAAACATAGTTGAATATATATTCTTTTTAAACTTTTGAATATCCAAAATTAAGATAAGTCTAAGTTGGTTCGGAAATTAAGTCACACTCAAATAAGACGAGACTAGGCTAGGTTGGGCCTAGTTCATGTAAGGTTCAATTAAATTGGATCAAAGTCATGTAAAGTTGGATTGAAAAAGAACCAAAACAAATTGGATCAATCACACTAAGTCACGCTAAGCTAGACTAAACTCACATTAGATTAGGTCAAGTCAGATCAAATATAGGCTACGCTGGAATGGAACCAAAGTTAGGTCGAGTTGGAGTCAATCTTAGTTAACTTGAGCACAAGTCAAGTTAATTTGGGATAAAACTATATCAAGTTGGCCAAGATGGATCTAACTAAATTAAGCAGGGTCGTGTCATGTTGGTTAGGATCTAGGTCAATTTGAGTTGGTTTGAACTTATGTTAGGATAAATTAGGGTTGACCCATGTTAGGTCAAATTGAGGCCGGTCCATGTCAGGCTAAGTCAAGTCAAACCCTAGTTGAGCCAAGTCGACAAAGTCGAGGAAGAGCTGAAGTAGGTCAAATTGAGTTGAGTTGGGTCAAGTAAGCTTGGGCCTATGTAAAGTTGAGTAATCTCAAGTCCATTCAAAATCAAATTGACGGGCTCACTTTAGGCCAAATAAAAAACAAGCCCAATTTAAGCCAATTCAGCCTGAGTCCATGATAAGTCGGGTTGGGACATATCCACATTAAGTTTAGTTTAGCTTAAACTAAGTCGGGTTAATTTGGTAAGACCTAGGTTGAGTTGAAATAGGCGAGGCCCAAGTTAAATTAAGGCGGACAAGGCTTAGATAAGGTTGAGTTAGCTTGGATCCATATAGATAAGGCTAAGTTGAGTTAGATAGGGCTAAAGTCAAGTTAAGTTAACTTGAGTTCAAGTTTGATTTAGTTACTCCATACTTAGTTTGAGTCAACTAAGTCCACATCTAATTGAGTTGGAAGGGGTTTAAGTTGGGCCATGGTAACCTGGGCTAGGTAAGTCAAGTCAAGTTAACTTTAAACACGTCAAGTTGAGATAGGACAAATCCGCACAAGGCTGAATTAGGTTGAAATCAAGTTGGGCCAAGTTAGGCAAAGTTGACGAGACCCGAGTTAATTTGACATAAGTCAAGGCCAAGTTCAACTTAATCTAGTGTGGTCTAGGTCAAGTTAGTCCAGATACTAGCTTTAAATCATTATATATTAACAAATTTAAAATAACCACAAAATAATAGATTTTTAAAATAAAAAAATTTAAACTATAACATTTGAATTTAACTTGAATCCAGCTGTATTAAGTAAATTTTCTATTTAAGATTATTTTTATGTTTTTCCTTCAAATTTATTTAAAATACTTAAAATATATCTAAAAGGTTAAAATTTAAAAAAATCTATAAAATGCATAGTACATGAAAAATTAATCTAAAAATAGAGATACCAAATATTTCAATAGTAAAATAAAATTTTCTTTTGAAATTAAAGTTAATTTTTAAAATCTGTATTTTAATAAAATATAATATATTCAATATTATCATATTATTTATCTTAAAGTAATTGATAATATGTGTCCGTCTAATTTTTCAATAGAGAGACAAAATATTTCAGCAGTAAAATAATTTTTTCTTTGAAATTAAAGTTAATTTTTAAAATCTGTATTTTGATAAAATATAATATATTCAATATGATCGTATTATTTATCTCAAGGTAATTGATAATAAGGGACAGTCTAAATTTTAATAACCAAATCACTTACTTCATGACTAATTGGCTTATTCTTAATTTTAATATTTCATTGTATTATACATTAATTGTTTAAATTAATTAAGTAACAAATACACTTTTTAAAGAGTCATTATTCTTGTCTGATCTGTCCAGCAAATATGAATATAAATATTAGTGCAAAAATGATTACAAAAGATGTTAATGATTTTTTATGATAAAGTTAAATTAAAACTAAGAGTTAGTAATATTATCAAAGTATTATATGATCAACCTGCAAACAGCATTCATAGAAAAAAAATTCTGAAATCATCAACCTGTATTAATTAAACAAAATTATTTACATGGAAAGGCTAAAAAGGAAACTGTATAAGGCAATCGAAAGCAAAAAAATAAATTATTGGTTCATTTCATCACTTACCTGTGTCAAGGTTTCCAATGATCACATCTTCACCCAATGTCTTTCGCCATGCTGATGCCTCAGGGAATTCACCATTTCTCTCTAACCCAAGAAAATTCCATGAATGTGTTGTGTGCAATTTTCGTTCTTTGTTTAAGAAAACTGATATCACACTGGGATGCTCTACATGCATCAATCACAAACAACAGTTACAACATTAAAATAACAGTTTCTCAAATAATACATTTTGCAGAATAAAATGCTCATACTTGCAACATTCGCTGCTTCATCTTCCTCAAGTACTGCAGCAAACCCATTAATATATCTATTATAAGAATAAAAGATTGATTCTTTCGCCTTTTCAATGCTGTGAAAAACAAGAACAAGAAACATGTAGTTAATCTATATTGCTTTTTTCAACAAGTATTTCATAAAGTTGGGATAAAATCTATACCTTCCCACGTAAGATCCAAGAAAATCGTAGTGAGAGTTTGTGACAGTTTCAAGATCAACCAAAGAAGGATTTGGACCAAAAGAATGTGATCCTAAGTATACAATATACGACTGAAAAGAAAAAAGCAAAACATATATTAATTACTTCAAATATGAAAATTATGAAACTTTAAAAGTATCATAAGCTGTGTGAGTGGGGTTTTGAGACAGGGTTTACCTGTTTGATTGCTTGAGTTGGTTCAGCCAACACAACCCCAAAAATAAGAGATAATAACACATGAGAAATGGTTAGTGACATTGTTTTGTGTTATGAAGGTGTTTGTTGAAATGTGTTTATGATTTCTATTTCTTATATAGCTGTTGTTATTATGTCACAGTATCTGAAACCAAATCATGTGGATTCAAAGTCCACCCGATTATGCTCCAAATTGATTCTAAGGCAAATATTCTATTAAATAAAGGAATTGAATGGATAATAACACTTTTCTATGAAACATAAATTAAAATGTTATGAACATTATTCTGTATCTGCATAATAGTAGATACAAAAAAAAAAAACGTAATTACTTAAATAAAAAAATTTGAAATACGGTATATTTGAATTATTAGTATAGTTTTTCTTTTTCGAAGTTGTAGATGTTTTGTTGAGATGAAGTAATTCAAATTGCATTTATTTAGTTTATAGAGTAATTCAATTTCACCCTGTTGCAACATTTTAAGATATATTTATTTAAGTTAAAATTTTAATATTAAAAGTTACCAGATATAAACATTAGTTAACTTTTAATATTAAACAACTAAATCAGATTTATAATATTTGCCCGTAATTAATAATTAAAAATAATTGTAATATTACATGTTATTTACATTACAAGAAATTTTTTGAAGAATAATCAAATTTAGTGACAAAAATTAATTAGTTATTATAGTGACCAATTTAAATATCAATTTATAAGCTAAAAATTATTAATAACTAAAATAGTTTCAAAAAATTATAATTGATAAACTAAACTAGTTTCTATAAATTGGTTCATAAATTGTTCTTTAATTAAAAAATGATCTCTAACCATATTTTTAATCACTAAAATTATATATAATTTAAGAATTTTTTTTTGTAGTTAATGATTTCAAAATAATATTAAACGCCCTTTATTATTTTCTATGTAAATTTATAAATATTATTTTATATATCAACACTATATTTAAGTCAACTTCAAATGTAAGAAATGAAGACAAAATATACTAACAATAATTTATTGTTTACCAATATTTCTATTCATATAATCTTTACTAATATTAGTAACTTTTAGTTTAAAAAAATATAATTGGTTCTTAAATTAATAACTAAAATAGTTTTAAATTGGTCTCTAATTAGAAAATGTATTTCTAAACATATTTTTAATAACTAAAGTTGGTCATTATTTAAAAGTTTCTTTTTGTAATTAATAATTTAAAAATAATATTAAACACCTTTTTAATTATTCTCCATGTAAATTTGAAATATGAACAATATATTTAAGTCAACTTCAAATGTAAGAAATGAAGACAAAATATACTAACAATAATTTATTATTTACCAATATTTCTATCTATATAATCTTTATCCTTCTCTTTGTTTAATAATAGTAAAAAATACGCAAATTACTTCAATACATCTTTATAACTTAAAATTAAGTTATACTATATATGTACTGTTTTACTATTTTGATAAAAAAAAGGGGTTTTGTAAATTGAATATAGTAAATATTATTGTCTTTCTATATTAAAGAATAATACTGAACATATAATGATTAGTGAAAGCGCAACAACATTTTTATGAAATACAATAACTATAATTAAAATATTATATAAGTATTTTTCAAATAAAATTATATTAGGTGTTACTATAAACTTTGACATCTCAACAATGCGAACATCCTAAAGTCCATCAATCATTATTACATCAAAATTTATTAAAAAGTAAAATAAAATAAAAGAATATAAAAGCATGGGGATTACACCAAACCATGACAAAAATTACACTTCACAAAATATAGATATACTATACTTATTATGAAAAAAAAAAAAATATATATAGAAATAAAAAATTAAA
>Ga0209589_1010947_pt1 | contig 13018 bp, 7 predicted proteins | sample CowpeawhiteBW_FD_187525 | JGI IMG/M metagenome (GOLD analysis project Ga0209589, IMG submission 187525) | Root nodule microbial communities of legume samples collected from California USA - Cow pea white BW (SPAdes) (version 2) | ecosystem: Host-associated > Plants > Roots > Nodule | place: USA...
AAAAAAAAAAAAAAAAAAAAAAAAAACATAAATAAAGTAGATGCAAAAAAGAACGGAAAAGAAGTAAAAAGTTGGTGAGCGTATAGCGAATAGAAGGAGGACACGTGTGATTGAAGGTGTATAAAAGCAGGGAGTGAGAGATTGGCGCTATTTGGCACTCAGAAGACATCGTGGGTATCAGCAGCTGCAGAGAAGAGAGAAGAGGTATCTTTCAACTTCCAACTCACTCAGGTACTCTCCTTTTCTCTTTCCTTAAATCCCTACTTCATTTCTGATCTCATAAACCGTTGCCAACCCTAAGCCCTAAATGTAGTGCCTTCAAACTCTACTGTCACTCCTCCTTCAGAAGAAGATCCATTTTATAGAAATCATGTGATAGATTTCTTTCCTGTGTCGTGGCTGGTGAAGTAAATTAGGGTTTCTGTAGTTTTTGTTCTGTGAGTGAACGTAGATTTTGTGTGGTTGTTTGGTGTAAAATGGTGTGTCTAAACCCATTTTGTAATTTACTGTAGCTCATGGCTTCCGTGGATCTGTGCAAAGATTCCATGAAAGATGCTATTACTACTCCAATTCCGAAGGCTGCCACCGATTGTGCGGTTCCGATAACTCCTCAGGCTCTCGCCGAGAATGGAGATTTTCAATCCCAATACCCTCTCACTCTCTCAGTGCTCAGGAAACAACTCAAACGTGCCTGCATTCATTGCGATTCGGTCAGATGTGGTGGCTCTGTTGATAATAGTGATGAAAATGACAATGGCAATGGTAGTATTGATAGCCCCCGAACTCCTGAGGAGGGTGTTTTTGACCCCTTTGCACCTGGTCCTGATGACATGGCGCGTGCACCCAACAGCAACAAGTATCTTGATGACTACAGGAACTCCGTTGCCCGCAGACTTAATTTTCAGCCCTCCTTTGATGTTTCTCAGGTTGATAGTGACACTCTTTCAGATGAGGACATGGTTGAGTCCGTGTACGAGAATCTTTTGCAAGTGATTTTTTCAAAGCAGGCTGAGGAGGTTCTTGCTCAACTGTCATACTATTGTGAAACACCTCCTTCTGCGACTCGCATCACTGTAATTGCCGACACTTGTCCAGGTGCACCTAAGAAACCAGCGGCTCCACCTAGGAACATCGATCCGAGGTTGTGCAAGAAGCTTGAATTCTGACTCAGACTCAACCCACCCAACTTAGATCAGATACACATCACATTCATTCGCAACTGCATTTTGTGCTCCTAATTTGACGATGTATCTCTACTATGTAGCATAACTTGTTCAGGGAAAATGTTTTTCACAGAACACTTTTGCATATGACCAAGATGATACATCTAGCAACTATATTGTATAGTAAACTGTTGACGTTAGTTTATTTTACCATGAATTATTCTGTAGTTTTAATTTCGTTGTGAAGTTGGTCTGATTCAATTTTACTGCAATTATGTTTTGTACATGATGGTTCAAGCTTGAATGATACTTTCCCTCTGAAGTTTCATATATTCTATTTTTATCAGTGGTTTGTGTGATTATTGATATACATTTCATATCCTTAATAAAGTCGAAATTTCATCACACAATAAATTTCAGCGGAACCTGGATTGATGCTTGACTTCTCGTTTATTACTTGATTGCTTCTCGTTTATTTTTCTGCGCAACTGTTTCTTCTTACTTTAGCATTGCATGATCGATGGGGTGTTGTGTTTTTTTTTTTCAAAAATAGGGAAAATTATCAACCAAGATTAACAAATTACAACCCAAATACTGAAAGAGAGCTATTTTGCATCAAACCTGGGATATTATACGATAGACTTTAAAGGAAAACGTAAGTCTATAGCTACTAACAAAAGATATTAAACAAGCCGTCAAAAGTGAACATATAGTGAATCCCACATAAGTGCACATCCGGTGTTTTCCTTAGTAATAAATTAATTCGCCTCACTTTTCTTTGCAAAGATTATTTGCATCCAACAAGGCTTTAAAGGGAAACAGATTCAATTGTTAACTAGTTTCTTTTATTTATTTTTTTCTTGAAAAATTGAAGTTAGTCATTCAACACATGAAAATTAAGAGAAATTACGTGAATCTTTTCGAAAAAAAATTATTTGAAAAAGAATTCATTGAATCCGTTCCTCCTCCAAAGTACGTATATTTATTTTGTTCACTGATGTATCACATGTTAGGAGTAGAATGCGCCAAGGCATTAGCTTTTAATACGAGAGGAATGACATTGAATAATATGAATATCAGTTTCAACATTACCATTACAATAGTTTCAGAGAGGATTCGAGGTGCTTCATGATGAGTCTCTATTTGTTAGTACTTTCCTAGAATAATAGTAGCTTTTTGGGATTTCTTTTGTTCTTATTTTCTTGTTTTAGATTATATTTGATTTTTCTTAGATAAAATTCTTTTTTTCTAAATGTGTTAACATGGTATTTTAATTCTGAAAAAAATGCATTCTGCAGCAGTGACCACTGCTGACCATTTTGGTTATAACTTTTTTAACAGAAATTGGATTGAGTTGAAATTTGTAGGGTTGGAATTTTAGTCAGATTACAAGAACGTGAATTTTGAATGACAGAGCTGATTGCAGTTGTTTCTGAAAAGTTGCAGCAGAATAGAGGCAGCACTGTTTCAGCATTGTTTTAGATTTTATGTTGGGAAAATTTGTAATTTCCTTGGATATTCAAATTAGTTAGTTCAGATAGCTTACTTAGGAAATTTATTCGTGAAACTACTCTTCTACTTTTACTTTCTATAAACATAGTTCAGATCATACATAGGACACGAATCAACAATTTATTTTTCAGTTTAGTTTTTCTAGTTTCTGACATTTGGAGCTTCTTATTCTGTGGGTTTTCTCTTCAATGTGGATGGTTCTTTCTATCCTTTAATTCCAGTTCTACATTGCATGCATTTTTGTTCTATTTTCAATTTCCTCTACCGCTCTGTTTTCATTCAATCCAAATTTACATTTCAGCAATGTCTTTATGTTTCCCGCGTTTCTGCACTGTTTTACATTATCCATTTACTGTTTTCAAGTCAATTCTCAACTCCCATGCCATTTTACCGATTGATTTTAGTTCCCTTTTACTTTGTACTCTATTACATTTCATTGGTACCGATTAGATTTTATGTTCTTCACTAAAAGGAGTTTCAGATTTGAATTCCTTGCGATCAAGAATGAAGAATGATCGATCATAATTCAGATTTGTTACTTCTACTTTGTTTTACTGCTGTTACGTTCAACTCCGGTTCAGTTATAGATTCAATTCAGTTTTAACCAATTCAATTCTAGTTCAGTTTTCAATTCCAGTTTTAGTTTATTGCTATCATGCGAATTGCTTCTTTCAATTCTTTTTACAGATTTTATTCTCAGTTTAGTACTTAGGTTAGTTTTATTCAGTGATCTAGTTTACTATTTCTGCTGATTACTTTCAGTTTCAATTCAGGTAAGTTCCAGATTTCAATTTGAGTTTTCTTCACTTCATTGTCTTTACTGCTTTGTGTTCATTTTTACTTTCAAATTTACTTTACTGTTTAGTTTTAGTCAAGCATTCCAGTTTCGTTTGCTTTAATTCAATTTGCAGTTTGTTTTACATTTCTGTGCTGTTCAGTTTAATAGTAATTCAGTTTGCTTTGTTTTACTGTTTTCAATTCTGTTTCTATATTCGAATCCCCCAATTTTTAGTTTGTTGAGAAAGAAATCACTCAATGAATTCAACTAAGTGTGTTCCTTGGATAGATACCTATGTTGGCTCTATAATACATTAGGGGGAAACTTAGAATTTTTTGACAAACTTTGACGTTACTAAATAGATTTAACAAATTGGCACCTGCTATTAAGTTAATTAATTAATTTTATTTTTCATTTTTGTATAAGTCAGTATATGGGTTAGTAAATTATTTTTTGAAACTGCTGCTGCTGTTTCAGTACTATACTGTCTTGGTTGCTGTCCAAATTCTCTGCAGAATTTTGGTTTGTTGCTTTCTATATTTTGATGGTTTATGACCAGGTCAAGACCAGGGCCACTGTTTACTTTGAATTGTGGAGGACATTGAAGAAGCTACAAAAAGAACAATTAGGCGATCATACTACCACTGGACCAGTTCTAACATGCCAACCTGAAACTGAACAAATAGAAGAAATGTCACTTAACAGAGAAAGAACCATGAAAGAATTAGCCAACCCTGATATTGGATACCAATCTCTATGCGTTCAGATACCAAATCTACCTGAAGGAGCAGCTAGTTATGCGTTGAAATCTGGATTGAATCAGTTGCTGCCAAGGTACCAAGGTCCAGCAGGAGAGGACCCTCATAAGCATTTAATGAAATTGTATATGGTTTGTTCAACCATGAGACCAGCAGATGTGCCTGAAGAATTGGTGAAAATGAATGCCTTTTCATTTCCGTTGCGTGATATCGATAAAGATTGGTTGTACCTGCAACCAACACCAATCACCACATGAACAAAAATGAAGAGAAGGGTTCTAGAGTTTTCTTGTTTAGGAGTGCAATTCATTGCATTTTATAGTTTTTGTTTTCGGTTCTATTAGTTTAGAGTTTATACCATTTTTTCTGTTTTGAACTGTTTTACTGAAATTCTGATTTAGCTTTTATAGTTGTTTTACTTTGCTGTTTTTTCTGGTCCAGCTATGTTGCTGTTTGGTCTATTTTGTTGCTATCTTTGCCATAGCTGTAGTTTTCACAAACTTTCTGTTTTCATCCAAATGCCACCAATGTTACTCCTCATAGTGCAGTTGCAAATAAAGATGAAAAACTGAGGAGACATTCTTGGAGTCAGATGAAACAGCATTCAGGAAACCTGTGTTGGAAGAGGAAGAGCAGCTGAATTTAATCAACACTGTTCACTAGACCAGTGTACCTTCTTTTTTGGTTTTGTTTTTACTCTTACTGAGGACAATGTTTGGCTTACGTGTGGGGGAGGTTTCGTTTCAATTTGCTGTTTCAGTTTTGCAACTTTGTTTTCACTGATTTTCTGTTTTTCATTTTAGTTCATTCTGTTTGTTGTTTTGCTGTTTTCAGTTTGAATTTGTTGTTTTAGCTTTTATTGCTGTCTTTACCATGCTCTGCTGTTTTAGTATGAACAATTGTTGCTGAAGTGAAGACTTTAGGAACAGTTTTTGGCGCTTGAGGCTTGATGATTTCAGATTGTAGTATTGATACTTTAAAATGATTTCAGTTTTTGCTGTTTTGTTGCCTAAACTGTTAGTGCTATTTTACTGTATTAGCTGTTTTCATGTGAATGATTTTTGATTTACCAATTTCAGTTGAGAATTTCTAAATCGATGAAACTTGTTTATTTAAAAGAGTTAGGTAGCTTTTCATGAAAAATAAGATTTGACAGATTTTAAACCGTGTGAGATTTAAGCTTGTTTTTCACATGTGTGATTCACGTATGTTGCTCGCATTCCAGAACTTGCATTGACTCTTTTTGAAACTGCTTATTTCATATGCACTCTTGATATGATTTAGGCCATCTTGAATTTTCAGTCACTTAGCCAAATAAGCTTATTCTGAACTGTTTTACACTTGAACTCCATTTGAGCCATATTAGCCTTTTCTTGGATGATTTATTAGCTCATTACAAGCCATAAAACCAAGATGAACCTAACCTTAAAGTATTGAGCCGCTTTGGAATTGTTCTGGGAAATGGTGAAAAGCTTAAGTGTGGGGGTTTATTTTTGAACAATTGATGAATACGATAATAAGGCATCGAAGGAAAAGCTGAGCTGAAAATGAAAATATGAGAAAAGAGAAAAAAAAAAAAAAAAGAAGACAAAAAAAAAGTGGTCTGAAATGAATTGAAGAAGAGAAAGAAAGGTTGAGAAAGTGGAAAACAGAACAGAAAAATACAGGACAGTTGTTGAATAAATAACACTGCTGTTTATACTTATAAAAAGTGTTTCAACTTATACAAAATCAAAAGTATTAAGAATATAGTTTTTTAATGGTTTCCTATACATTCTCTTATGAATTTAGCAATTTTTGGTTTAATCCTTTTAGGTTTTAAAGTTTTTATTTGAATTTTCGTGTCCCTTATTCTACTTGATTTAGTAATTTTTATAAGTTTCCATAACGAAACATAGCATCGCGCACCATGTCGAGTTGTCTATGCAAGTTATAAGTTAATATGTCGAGTTGTCCACGAATTAAATTTATGTGAAATTTAACCAATAATTCTTGTTTTTCTTCTTCGTACAATAATGTTTTTTTTTTTTTAATTACAACTGGGGCTTTGTTTTTTGAAATAAAAGAGAATACTCAACTTCGATAAGATTCATTTCTTCAAAGATAAAATAAAGGTGAAAATATGCAATGTATGTCTCTTATTTCTAGAACAAAGTGTATTTTGTAATTCTTACTCAAAGAAAGAAAATTTGGTCTCTGTTTCTGTCTCTCAGTGTCTTCCATGGTGGCACTGTTGCGCATAAGAAGAATCATCATCACCTGCATCAACGCGCAAGGGTTTCCGTTCTCTCCTCACTCTTCTCCAAAATCCAAACTTTTCTCAACATTAGCGCTCCAACTCCAATGGGAACCTCTCACCAAATCCCAACTCAAGACCCTCGTTCTCAACCAGTACGCCCATGGAAGCTTCACCAACCTCATCCAAAACGTCGTCGCTTCACCCCTCGTCCTCTTCACCGCATGCCAAAACCTCGCAGCCGCTCCCTTACGCCCGGCCTCGCTCCAGGGCCGCTTCAGCATCGAGACCACGTCCCGGGAGCTCCGCGAAAACCGTTTCGACGTGGAAGCGTGTTGCGTCACACTAACGCCCTCCAGTAAAACCGCTTCTTCTTTGCCTTTGGTTTTACCCAATTTGAAGCTCAAGGTTGTGGTTGAGGCCATTCGGATGGTGTTGGAAATCGTGTACGACGAACGCTTCGCCACGTTTTGCTACGGTGGCCGCGTCGGAATGGGACGACACACCGCCATAAGGTACTTGAAAAACTCCGTCGAGAACCCTAGTTGGTGGTTCACCGTGAGGTTTAAGCCTCACGGGTTTGAACATTTCCATGTGGAGAAGCTGTGTTCTGTTATTGAACGCAAAGTGAAGGATGTCGTTTTCATTGATTTGATAAAGAGGTTGTTTCAGTGCAAGGCTTTGGTGATTGAATTGGGTGGGGATTGGCTGGGAAGGGGGCTTCCTCAGGAATGTGGCTTGTGTTCTATTTTGATGAATGTTTACTTTGATGGCTTTGATAAAGAGATTCAAGAGATGCGATTGCGGGAGAATCGAGAGAATCGGGAATTGGATCCGAAGATTATTGGTTCAGGTTTGGATTCTGATGTATTCTACAAGCCTATGAAAGTATATGCGTTGAGGTACTTGGATGAGATACTTATTGCCACATCAGGGTCGAAGATGTTGGCCATGGAGTTGAGGATGGCAGTTGTCAAGAGTTTGGAACTTGGTTTAGGTTTACGTGTTGATAAGGTGAATACTGCAATTCATAGCGCGGTGTCGGAGAAGATTGTGTTTCTTGGGATGGAGTTGCAAGCTGTTAGGCCTTCAGTTTTACGCCCACCCATGTCAGAGAAAGCAATCAGAGCACGAAAGAAGTACCTCAGGCAGAAAGAAGTTAGGGCTCTTGAATTGAGAAATGCCAGGGCAAGGAATAGAAGGAATTTGGGTTTGAAGATATTTAGTCATGTTTATAAAAAGGTCAAGCAGAGTGATGGATTTAAATTTGATTTTAGTATTGAAAGCGAGGTCCGAGATATTTTTAGATCTTGGGCTGATGAAGTAGTGCAGGAGTTCTTGGGGAATATAGACGAGTGTCAAGAATGGCATCGAAGTCTTTCTTCTGGTGATTTTCTTCAGTTGAGACACATTAGGAATCAATTGCCACCTGAACTTGTTGATGCTTACGATAAGTTTCAGGAGCAAGTTGATAAACATTTGAATGCTACAAAAGCTAGGAAGGAGATTGAGGAAGAGGAAAGAAGAGTAAAGGAAGAAGAAGAACAGAGTTATTCCAAAGGAACAGTTGAGGATTTGACAAGCCTCTGTATGAAAGTTGAGGCACCAGAGATACTCATAAGAAAGGCTGTGAAGTTGGTTGGGTTTACAAATCATATGGGTCGACCGAGGCCAATTGAATTTCTGGTTGCACTTGAGGATACCGATATTATCAAGTGGTATGCTGGCATAGCAAGAAGGTGGCTCGATTATTTCTGCTGCTGCCACAACTTCAAGATGGTCAAAACTATTGTATCTTATCATTTGAGGTTCTCTTGTATCTTGACATTAGCAGAGAAGCATGAATCCACCAAGCGTGAAGTGATAAAACATTTTAGCAAAGATTTGAAGGTCTATGATATGAATGGAAATCATGAAGTGCATTTTCCAACAGAAAGAGAGGTTAAGATGATGGGAGATAGAAATCTTTCTGATCCAAAACCAGTAGATGGGGCTTTATCTTTGGCTGTAGTAAGGTTGGCATCCGATGAGCCTCCATCACAATGCATTGCCCATTTCTGTGACAAGACAACCACAATCTTTTATCGGGTCCATTTGCTGCACAACAGATTGAATTTGAACTCATCAGAGAAAGAAAAATGGGTGCAAGGGATGGGTGTAATTCATGAAAGCCTAAACCGTAAGTGCCTCCCTCTCTGTACTGATCATGTAAATGATTTGTACATGGGGAGAATCACACTCCAAGATATTGACTTTCCTTATTGTGTCGATGTGGACTGACTTTTGCTGCTAATATATATTTACTTCAGTTGGAATCAAGATGAGTCCTTTATTCCTTCATGAACTGAAAAAAGTTCTAGCATGTTTGAAGTTTGTCCTTCGGTTATTTTGATTCAATTTGTCTACCTCCTCATGTGATTCGGTTTGCAAGTAGTTCTTGTGGTGGTGAATTGGTTTCAGCAGGGGAGATAGTCTCTCATAGGTTTTGCAGCTGGATTGGTGGAAGGAACTGTGTTGATGGTTAGTGTAACTGTAGGTGTGATGACTGGTGCAGTTGATGTTGGACTTGTGGGGGGAAACTGTAGTAGGTGAGCTGTCTTTATCTTGTAGGAGTTCTCCTGGCGTGAACTTTGTTTGTAGTGATAAAATTTTCAACTAGACATCTAACATGATTTATTTGGGTTAGGCACGTTGCTGCACATGAGCAATGCAATACGTTTGTCACGGTAATGGAAAGTTCTTCACCATGGAAGCTTTGTTCAGGGTAAATACTGTAAAATATCGTTTGATTCCTGACTCTTTCTTCATGATGTGAGTATTGAAATATAAATAATTCAAGGAACTTACTACATTAAAAGGTTGTATTACTTTTTGAGGATAAAATGATATGCATGCATTTACACGGTAATCTGATAAAGCTTGGGATTTTGTATAAAATGAAAAGCCAAGCAGGAGGGGATAATAGTGATTGACTTGATGCATGAATTTAACCTATGAAGTTGTGAAGTCAACGGGATCGAAACATGTGATCAAGGAGGATGAGAAAGGCCATGGCGAGAGCGGTGTCCATCTCAGGCTGTACAATGAGACGGAAGATGTCTGCGCCAAAAGCTACCCTTCCTGCCTCACCTTCTTTCATCTTTATCTCTGCAACTTTACTTCTGTTCTTGCTGTAAAACGTGCAGCAACGCCGGGCGTAGCACCCCTCTATCTCATATGCAACTTCCTTCTTCATATTTCCTGTTCCCGAGGAGCTCAGGAGCTGTGCCAAACACTTGTTGTTGCTGTTGTTCAGGATGCTCACGTTCTTCCTCGCTGTAAAAAGTGGCTTCAGAGACTCATCCTCTCCTTTAAACACCAGCCAGGTGTCTCCCAAGCTCAGCCTCTGCACCATGAATGAATGAATGAATGAATGATTCATAATTGTGAGGAAGGAGATGGTGATGAGAAAGGACGTACCTTGCGGCGGATGGTGATGAGTGGTGTGCCTGCAGCGTCCATGAGAAGTATATGATCCTTGTTCCCTGCAATGTAGTTATCCACCCTGAACACCAGATTCCCTCTGTTAGTGTCGAAAACGGTGAATCCATGGCAGTTTGGGAGGAGAGACTTCTTCCACACTGTGAGAACCACCGCATCACCACCATCACCACCACCACCAACACCACTGTTTGACCTCTCCCACGCTGTCTCACTCACACATGCACCAGGGTGTACCTTCCTCATTGCCACCAACCCTACAACATCACTCCCACTTTAATTTATTATATATACTACAGGTGCAGGGCATCATTAATTAAATAAGTAATTGTAATTGGGCGGCTACTTGGGTATGAATGGCATGATGATCCAAAATAGAATAGAATAAAATAGTTCGTACAATGATATTGGATTGACTAGAATATTTGTATGGCTGGGAACCATTTCGCGGTGCCCACAAAGGACGGCTCCAAGATATTTTTCTTCGCACCTTTTTTTCTCTTTTGTTTCTTCATCACCTAATTATCGTAATTTAAACCTTCCAATTATTTTTAGTTAATTATTAGCGTAATACGTAATGTGTAAACCACGATAGGTTAGGGCGGTTTATCCGACTTTTTCGACCATCCAATGGACACATCTCGTTTTTATGCTACTCTCCTCTTTTTTTTTTTTCCATTATATTTTTATACAAGATCAGATTTTGATTTCTTACAGAAATCATGCTCAAAATCTGTCCTCAAAATCATAATATTACTAAAAGAACTTTTCTTTCTTTACAATAACTCTAACTAATATAGTACTTTTTATTTGTGAAACGTAGAATCAAAATTATTTTTCATTGAACAATAAATTTTCGACTTAAAGGTTGAAGAAAAGTTAAAATATCAATTTATTTGTGATTCGGACATTAATTAGTGTGTGGAAAGTATGGTTGGATATTTAGATTAAAAATTAAATTATATCTTTTACTTGGGCTTGACCCTCAAAATAAAAAGTATATTTTCCTCAACAGACAAATTTGCATACATATTCGTTGGAGGAGAAATATTTTGGCTGCCTCTTGTCATTTGCACTATGCCCGTCTTACGGGTCTATAATTAAAATTTTATGTCAACTTCGATCTTAAAATTACATAATTAAAACTCAGAGAAATAATTTATGTATAAAGTAAAGGAAAAATAAGAAGAAAGGGTAATTAAAATTAGAATTGAAGATAGTAATAGAATTTTGTTTTGTGAATATATTTTTTCATTCGTGTTAAAGTCGTGTTTGGTGCACATTTTTTGTAAATTAGGTTTGTTTTATAATGTTTGAAATTTGTATTTTAATTTTTGAATTTTAAAATATTTATTATGTTGAAATTTGTAAATTTGTGTATGTGGTTGCACTTTGACCATGCAAGATTGTCCATCCGACCGTTATTGCATGTTAGTGTATATACTAGTATAGTTGTAGGTTACTTGTAAGTAAGATTGTAACTTCTATTCTTCTTTGTAATATGTAACAACTTCTTATACATATATTATACATATATGTTTAAAAATAACTCTTGTACAAATCATTTAAGTGAGAATAAGTTAATAAAAATATTCTCTTCTACTTCATTTTTTATTCTCTGATCAAATTATCTTAAGATGGTATTGATAGTTTTCTTGCTTAAAGAAACCTGATCTCGTAACTCACACTCACACCAAAAACAGCCAAAAACAGTACACAAGTTACTCACAATCGCGAGAAACTATGGAGGTGCAGGAGGAAGAAGTGCCCTTGAGTATAGCGAGCGTATTCTGAGTAAAGAAAGCGAAATTGGGTGGTGCATCTCCAAAAGGTCAAGCTTTTACACCATTTAAAAATTGGCTTGATACATTATGTAAATGAGATTTTCTACCTGCACCCCAGAAAAAAACAACGTACACCTCCTTTTCATTCATCAAACTTATACATTTTATTTTTACATTTCAAGCGTATTTATTTATATATTTAAGAAAGTGTTTATTGTTAAATTTAGAAAAAATATATAGTTGTAATTTTTTAATTTTTAATTTTCGATTTGAGTTTCCTATTTTATTAGATAATTCGTAATTTTGATTACATCTTTAAAGTTCAGTTGAATCAAAATAAATGAATATACTGTATATAAACTTGAAGATACAATCAAAATTGTAAAACCTAAAGTCGTAGAAAAGAAATCAAAATTGATATTCAGATAGTAGAGGAGACTAAACTGTAATTTAACCTAAATTTTTTATATTTAAATATTTGTAATTATTTATTTATTTTAACCTTATTACGTAAAATATAAACCTCATCCAGCTGCAATATTGGTTAAAATATTCTTCTTCCGTTAGGATTATAATTTAGGTTTAATAGCTTTTTTTGAATATCTTTTTAATTTTATTCCATTTTTTTTAATTTATTACTTTTAAAAAAGAGTTAATGTAATTATTTGTAGTCGAATTTATTATTATAAGGATACTCGATATTTATTGTAAAGGATTGAGTAAGTATTCAACTATAAAGGTTTATTCATTGACTAATCAGTGAAAGTTTTACAGAAATATTAATACATTAGTGTATTCAGTAAAAATATTGAATGTATATTTTGCTCTGATGCTATCATTAATCTATGAGTTTTTGGACTCTTAAAATAAAAAGAAATTAACAATAAAAGGATATAGTTGAATAATATTTTATATCTTTTCATTTAGTAATCCTTTCATTTAGTAATCCTTTCGTTGTTAGTTACCCAAATAACTTATAGGTTTAATCTCACGCAAAGTCCTCGTTTTGGTTAAGAAATCTCAATTGGGTCCTCAACTTCAAAATTGTTCCAATTGAATCCTTAAGTTTGAAAATTTGTATTAAATAAACCATTTACGTCAGGTACTGTGAAACGGCGTTTGATGTTGCTGTGATGTAATATTGAACAGTACACGTGTAATTTGTTGATAAATTTCACTATTGTTGACGTGTATATAAGAAGAGGCAATGCTTATGACTTTGCCCTAGCAATTGAAGAAAGAAAAAGTAAAGTAGCTATGTCATTTTCAAATTCGTCTGGATCTTGCACATGTGGGGGGAAGCAACC
>Ga0209589_1010948_pt1 | contig 13017 bp, 6 predicted proteins | sample CowpeawhiteBW_FD_187525 | JGI IMG/M metagenome (GOLD analysis project Ga0209589, IMG submission 187525) | Root nodule microbial communities of legume samples collected from California USA - Cow pea white BW (SPAdes) (version 2) | ecosystem: Host-associated > Plants > Roots > Nodule | place: USA...
TCCTTGTTTTTTTTTTCAAAAAAAAAAAAACAGAAAAAAATGGAGAAAAAAAGCACACAGAACAACACAGTGTAAAGCAGAAGAACATGAAAAGGAAAAGCTGGATAAATTGGACAACTTGAATTATAAATCATGAAGAACATCAACCTTAGCATAGCAGGGTAGAAAGGTTTGAAATATTGAGAAAGCAGCATAAGTAACATCCTTGGCTCTCCCTAGAACCTTATTCTTACCCTTCAATTTCAGTTTATTACTCACACAAGCCACCCCTTCCTTCAGTCTATTCAAACACTTCAATGTCTTCTCGGCGACACCAACTTTCTTCTTTGAAAATTTGTAGCTTCTGAGATATATTTGCCTACAAGAGAAGCTATCGACTTCTCTTGCTTGCACCTCAGAAGCTACACAAATATTAGAGTTCACATATGAAATCAGTTTATCTCTTATCGGTGTATCATCTTTGATAGTACTCAAAAATTTGACGTCAGATTCTGGCCACTTGTAGAGATTGAAATAGGTTGGTCTATGGGGAAGACGTGTTTTATTGACACAGTCAGAAGTGCAAACTGAGGCCATAGGTTTCGGAAATGGTTTCACAGCATAGCATATGATACTAACCTAATGAAACTTTTATGCAGTGAAATTCTGAGTTACCCTAGAAACAACATGGAGCAATGGTTTTGTATAAGATAAGTGCGAGGGGATGTGACAGAATGAGTTTTATAATTGTTAAACTCTCTTTTGAAATGATCTTTTGACAATGTGAATGGCCCTTATTTACATACACATTAAGATGTGATATTGCATGTTCAAGACTTCATAATCGCTTTTCTGAATTCTTACAAACCTAATGCTCTCACTAAATTACTCACTATCAATTTGGTTCTTAGCAAATCAAAATATGCAATCATGAATTTAGTCTAATTTTTCCCTTCAAACGCTTCTACGTCATGCTTGCATATTCCTTGTGTATTATAATATAAATTAGGTTATATTTAAGTCTTCATGTAGAATGTATATATATGGGAAGATACAATTAATTATGCTCTAGTTTTTTGTTAGTACTAAAATTTTGTTTATCAAAATAAAATAAATAATTAATATAATATTATTGAAATAAAAATTTTCAATCATATTAGTTACTTCTATTATTGTTGCTTTTTCTTGATTCAAACAATTATATTTTCTATTCTCTTGTTATCTTTTGTTTTTTTATTCATTTTTTCATCTGAGCTCGATCTAAAGAAATCTAAAGATAGAATCCTACTTAAAAGCACACCACCAAACCAAATCCAAGTATGCCAAAATTATTTCTGCCTGTACATTGCTATCGTATTAAATGTATCATTTTTTGCATAGAAATTTTTTTGCATCATTTTAAATAACAGGAAAGGCCCATCTTAATAAATGTATCATTTTTTTTCGCATAGGAATTTTTTTTTGGGTACCTATTAAAAAGATTCATCAAATTTTAATATATGTTTAAGAAAGAATTAAAAAAAAAAGACAAATTATATAATGTAATAAGAGAAATACAGATTAAAAAATAAAATATAACAAGTGTCAATAAATCAAGAATACATAATTGCCCTTATACATATCAATATTTAGACAAATTCACAATAACCAATACTTCTTAGTATTTTTTAAAACAGAACTGCAGCAAAACTCCTTAATACCATTAATATAATACATGCAAATTTTGTTTGTTTAGAGAATTTCTCTCTACAGATTTCCTAAGTTTATCTAAAAATAATATTTTCAAAACTTAAGTTTTGGGAAAACATCCTAAAAGAATTGCATATACAAGAAAAGAAAAATCAAATGATATATGTGATAATGTGCTATTACATCCAAATGTTTAGAATTTCCAGATACTGATTATCAATGCTATTGAAAAAAAGAGAAGATATAATGCTACCTAAATTAGAGATGCAATGAACTGGGAACTGAAATATGATATAATTCTCAATTCCATCAAAAGTAGTTACAGCACATCACAGAACCAACAAAACCAAGTAAAACACCTATCACCAAAACATATATCTGATAATCACACCTACCATTACCCTTTCAACTACAAAGACAACAAAGAAAAGCAAAACCTAACTTCAATTCCTGCCATTTTCTTTTCTTGACAGCAAGACTTCTCCCCGGAGAGGAAAATCAAGCGACCGTACAGAACCAAAACCCTAACCCCCAAATCCATAGAGGGTCCTTCCCTGCCTCTTCAAAGCATAAACAACATCCATAGCAGTAACAGTCTTCCTCCTTGCGTGCTCCGTGTAAGTAACAGCGTCACGAATCACGTTCTCCAAGAAGATCTTGAGAACACCACGAGTCTCCTCGTAAATCAAACCACTGATACGCTTCACGCCACCTCTGCGAGCCAATCGCCGAATCGCCGGCTTCGTTATTCCCTGAATGTTATCGCGAAGCACCTTACGGTGTCGTTTCGCTCCTCCCTTTCCCAAACCCTTGCCCCCCTTTCCTCTGCCAGACATCTTGGTGAATACAACCTCGACTGAGTCGAATCAAATTCTGAACAAAAGCAAAGTAGAATTAGCACCCGAGATTAAATAAATTAACTAACAATTAGAGAGACGAAGCTGCAAATGAAGCTATGTTACGTGAAATAGATTTACCTGCGTTGGAGAGTTGAAGGAGAAGCTGTGCGAGTTGTTGTAATGTGTGGGTTTGGATTTGGATGCGTTTTTATAAGGAGTCAGTGACACTGTGTCGATCCGTGTGCTAGCTTTTCAAGCGCGTTTTGTACCGTTGATTTTGTTTTATGTACGATGCAGATGCGAGAAGAGACTTCATATGGATCGATGACGTGGCTTGGTTCGTTTAATGAAAAAATGACTTTGGTGTTGGCGGGTTTTAAATATTTTGGGGGCTTCGGTGTGCCGCCAGGCAAAAGACGCCTTACCCTCCGATGTTTTATTAGAACCACAGATTTAAATTACGTTTTCAATGCACACAAAATTATTATCGATATATATATATATATATATATATATATATTTCTCTGATTGAATTGAAAGGTAAAAAATAAGTGAATGGAAACGGTTTGGTTGATAAAAAAAATATTATATTGTTAATTTTATTCATCTATTTACTAATACTATTGATATACTGAATAAGTTAAAAGTTAAATTAGTTTGTTTAAAAAATTGTATCGTAATTGATTAGGTTATGTGTTGTGATTATTTGTGTGCTTTTCTTTTACTTTTTTACAATAAAATAATTTTTGGATTTTACTTTTTTTCTGTTTTTAATTGCTATGTTTTTATCAAATTATTTTCTTACATTCGTTTTATTATCTTTTTATTAGTTTTCGTTCTTTTTCAGCTCTACCGAACTACGAAATCATTGATCAAGAGTATCTTTGCTAAATGAATCAAAAATCAAAAAACTTATTAACATTGTAGTTGCTGGTCATGAATACATTTGTTGAGCGAATTATGGAGGAATTTATCTTTATGAATTTCAATAATTCACTTGATAGATTTGATCGCTGGACGAGTGAACTTTTGTACACTTTTCGCATAGCAAATAGATGGTTTTGTTAAGTGGCTACATTAAAATCTAGTAGTCATTCTTATGTTCAATTATCGGTGTGTTGTAACAAGTATAATAGTTGGTGTGTGGAACTAAATTAAGATTTATCATATGATGGTGAGCATGAAATATAATGTGGTTGTCAAAATTTCAAGGAGAAATTATATGTAGGGGTATTTGAGTGTGTGCATTGACAGAAAGATTCAACATAGAGATATGTTTTCTCTAATAACTAATCAAATTCAAGTAGAATATAGTAGGTTATGCTTTGAAGATACGAAGAAGTTTCTAGTTCCTAGACTTGATCAAGTCCTAAACGCGAAGGAGACTTACCTCGTGAGTAGTTGAGTAATAACCTCTTGAACATTTTTGCTAAGGAGAAACATCCCAAAAAATTTCAAAACTAAATTTTATATAATGTTGTTATATTAGTGACAATAATTAAATATATAAATTTTGAGTATATTATTTTGGTCCCTTCAAAATATTTTGCCAAGATCCACCATTATCTTTAAGGCCAAACTCTATGGGGTTTGGTATAGTAGGTAATGGTCCCAAAAAGTCTTAGTAATGGTTAGTTATGTATCAAGTTTGTTAGTTTAGTTTAACTGTATAAATGATATTTTTTATAGTTATATATTTCATGAGATTATGTTAATATATTTTGTACACAACGAAACATTATATTTTAAAAGTTTTAAACTGTTAAAATTGGGATAATATTATAATTATTTTCATTTTTCATGTTAACATTTGTGTTGACATTATGTCAAGATTTAATACTAAAGGTCTATACACTTTTTAACTAGGAAAATGATTTTTTAACAACTAAATTTTAATCGCTTTATCTTACAAAGGTAACAGATTCCAAATGACTTCCTATTTTTTCATCTTCTCATTTCTCTATGTTCTAAAGTTACTTAAAAAATATAATCTCAAATTATAAAAAAATATTATCGAAATTTAGTTATCAAAATATAATTATGCATTTTGCTGCTTTGGGCAATGAAAGGAGGATGCAACAAAACTATCAATGGATGCACCAATAATGTAAAATTGCAATTTGGAGTTAGGGCTTTTACTTTTTGCACCCTTACAATTTCTTTGTGCATACCTCAAGTATTCAAAATAATATTTTACTCTACGGAAGAATAGCTTTCGGATCATATATGTTGGAAACTTTTCAGAAAGCTGTTCAAGATTTTTGAAACAATTTTTAAAATAAGATGTTCGAAACATATAAAGTATATTTTTTAATAAGTTTTCCATTGCAGAATAAAATTTCTGCAATACGAATAATGGGTTTCGGAATGAGTCTTCTGAAATATCTCTACTACATGATATTTGTTTCAGAAAGAATTTTCCGGAACATATTAAATATGATTCGTAAGAAAATTTCAAAATACGTTTTCTTAGCATTTTTTCTCTTCTTCTTCCCCTTCAGTGTTATCCTACTCTTTTTCTTTCTTCGCAGCAGTGGCAACATTGACAGTGTGGTGCAGCGGTAAAAGAATGTTTGAATAATTTCTTCTTATTGTGGGGGGTACAATTAATAATTGTGGAGACGAAGGAAGTTAGTAATTCCAGAGGCCCACGAATATAAAATTATGTACGTACTACATCATTGCTTTTTATTATTGATAGGGTGATAGGAGATTTAATGCTATTTTTACGTTAATTTTGAACTTTTTAGTTTAATATTTATGATTTTATATTAGTTCGTACGTTTTATATTATACAATACTAAAACTGTATTTAATTATTTTTTATTGTTTCAATTTAGTAATTAATTCTAAATCAGTTTCTTAATTTGTTTAACGACGAATTTAGTTTTTAAAAATTTGGTATAAATAAAACACGAGTCTTGGAAATATTTTCTTGACCACTTCAACCATTTGATTTACGATTTGTTGACACATCGTAGTTTGGATGTGGAGAGAAAACATTGTTGATTAAATATACATGAAAAGAGTCTTTGAATATCAAGAGAGTCTTAAATCGAGTGAAAAGTGGAACCAAACTCGTGAGAAAGCCCGAATTATATTTTATATTGTGATTTTTGTATTATTTCTTTACTGTATTTTTAAAATATATTTATAGAGACAGTTATATTCATGTTTTGAAATATATTTAAAAGATTTTTAAAATATCAATATTAGTGTATTCTGAAGACACAACAATTAACAACACAGAAAAAACTAATAGAAAATTTGAACTCCAGAAAATCCACGCGAAAAGTTTTATTGTTGTGAAATTGTAGATGTTGCGAAAGGAGAGAAGTTTGGAAGTAGTGGTCGGGCCAAATTGATATTGGTAGGCATGTGCTGTTAATATTTTTACCATATTTATAAGTTTGATGGTGGGTTTGTGAAGCAACACTTGTACCACACACACACATATATAGTTTTATTTTCATTTTGGAGTGGCCCCTCTCTCACATGATCTTCTTACTCAATCATCATTAATTAAGAAACCCTTTTCCAACCTTGTAGTTGTAGTTGTACATGTCTCATTTTATAGGTAGCTAGAGTAGTACATCATTATAATGCCATCCATTATCCCTATATCATCCACTTCTTTATTCTCTCTTCTCTAGAACAAGGCCCCGGGTGGGGCTCCCATAATTTATCACCCACCCTTTGCTTTTTGCCTCCAACCATACTCATTTTCCAATGGAGTGTGCTATATGTGTAAGATTAAGTTAAGAAGTTTAATTTCAAAATTAACAACAAATTTTGACTAATATTTTTAAAGTTTTGAGGTCAAAACAATACATCCAAATTAAGTATAGTTCTAATGTTTGATCTTCATACAAAGTATAAGTCCATTATTCACATTTCTCAACACAACATGATGAGTTTCTTTTTTTTTTCTATGTGTTAAAAAGTGGAGTGCAAACCTAAATCAATTTTATAAAATCAGTTTCTTAGATGAAGTTTGCACTCACTTATATATTGTAAATTGGTCAAGACATATATATCTCGAATGTGAAACTAGACACTAATGGGTGATACAATAACGGTCTGATAGTGGGTGAAACAGTCAACCCAACAAACAAACAACAAATTTTGTTAAGATATACTCTAACTCGTAACTTTAATGCCATATTAACTAGTTAACTCTAGGTCTAATTTAATTTGACAAAATTGATTGTCTAAGATAAGGTTTGCACCCACGTATATCGTATAAATATGTTTAATTTTTAGTTGATATGAGATTTTCCGACCAAAGAGTACTCTTTCTTTACATTGACAATATTGATTTAAGTAGAAAAACCTTTAACACAATTTTAATTCTCTTTTTTTTTATTGAAACAAATTGATCATTTTATTATTTTTAAATGGCACGTAGAAAAAGATAAAAATAAGGAGGAAAAACAAAAATAAAGAGTAACAATAATTTGGTTTCACTTTACTTGTAATTTTGTTCCAATTTATGGATATTAAATGGAGGCCATTAACCTAGTGGCTAACACACCGCCGGCTGAAAAAAAGAAGAAGATGAACATGGCCGTCCTCCCACCTTTGATTGTTACCTCAGAAGCTGTAGCTAGCCTTTTTCTAGCTTTCAGAAGAACACCATTTTCATAACCTTCTTCTAACTTAACTAGTGTTTTTAAGGATGCTAATAACACATTCATTTTCAAATCTTATAATTTTTATCTCAGTTTCATATTTGAATCTTGAGTATGTAGGTTTGTTTATATTAATCAGATTGTATTTTTTTCTAAAGTTATTCATGGCTTATGAAATTAAAAAATAATAACTTTTAATGCATCGAATGGGTGCGTGGTCAATATAGTGTATGAACATATTTAATTTTTTAATTCATTTAATGTTTTTTATTATTACTTTTTAAACAGTACTCAGAAGATATTTGTTATGAAGATACTATATATTTTGTATTAACCCTGAATTCCACAACTTGTTCAGGTAGCATCTATGCTATGACCCTCTAACTCCTAAGTAATGATGAGTAAAAAGTAGAAAACAGTAGCTAATTAATTTTGGGTTGAAGTTAAATATTCCAAAAGTAAAAGAGATTGTGAAAAGCAAATGAATAGAAAAATGGAGGTTGCTTGCTTTGCATGCTAGAACATGCCCATAAAACAAATTATTCCAAATATTTACACACACTTGGGTTGCCAAAAAGTGTAGACTCATTGATATGGAATAAAGCATTCGTTCTTTATTTATACTTTCTCAAGGATGAGACAATATTTATATCATGGATATTTATAAGAATTTGCAAGGAATATATTTAAAACCATTTAAAAAAAAATCTGATTCACTAGTACTTTGAAATTAAATTCTAAGCTTAATATAAAATGTATATTTGGTTAATAATTTAAAGTGAATTGAAAGTTTTACAATAAATAAAAATAAGGGTTAAATATGTTTTTGATCTTTCAAGTTTCAGTGAATTTTGGAATTAGTCCATCTTCAAAACTTGATATCAATTTAGTCATTTATCTTTAGAAATGCATGAATTTAGTCATTCTTACCAAATTTTGTTAAGTTTATTTGATATTTTAAACATATTTTATGATAATACTTAAGTTAACATTGAAGCGAAAATGTGTCCAACAGGGTAAACAATTCAAATACTATAATGAGATACGTTTGAAACGTCAAATAAACTTAACAAAATTAATTAAATTTGGTTAAAGGATTTAAATTCACGTATTTTTAAAGATGAATGACTAAATTGATCAAAAATTTGAAAGAGAGACTAATTCCAAATGTTACGAGGGACAAAAACTATATTTAACCCTAAAAATAAATAACATATACAGACTTATAAAATTATTGAGTTAAGTTTTTTATTTTATTTATTAAAATGTCTAATTTCTGATATAAATTTGTTTGTGTCATTAATACTGAATTTTCTCAATGTCAACCTAATATATTTTACACATACTATATGTTGTTAGAGAATATTTTTTGTGGTTCAAATGACTCTTAAGTTCTTCAAATTTAATGTAAGAATTTATCTTTAGAGTTAGCTATAGAGAGACCACACATTCAAGAGCACATGATTTCACATGAATATTGCATTTGTCATACAAATCACACCAATAATACAGTTTATTGTGAATGACAATGTCGTTTTAAATAATGGTAATGATGGTCCAATTTATTTAATCAATTAAATTAAGATTACTTTTATTTGAATTAAGTGAGTTTTTTGGAGGATAGGTGGTGGGTTAATCATAATCCTTGAATCCCATTAAGATTGTTATGAATGTGTTGTGTCTTTGACCAGAAAACGCACGAAGCATGTCATGTGGAAGTGATTTTGATCGATCACTTCACTGTTTTAGTCAAAATGTATTTTTTAAAGAATAAATAATTTTTTTAAATAATTTTTTTATATTTTAAAATTATTTTAAAAATATAAACTTCAATTATAAAATAAAATAATTAAAATTTAATGTTAAAATATCATTATTCGTGTTAAAAACTGGAATTTTCAAAGGACATTGTTATGCCTTATGTTGTGTTATGTTTCCAACCTTTTTGACTCTTCAGTCCTTTTCAGAGCATTAACACCTCAACATTTATTAAGATATGGCAACACGCCACACCAACCTTCTGTTTCATTCTTGTTCCTGTTTTTGCTAAGGATGACCAAGATTTGGATCAGGTATTAAAATAAGTCAATAAAAACATTTATTGTAGTAATGAAATATGAAATGTGTTTTAGAGTGTTAACATAACTGATATGTTAAAGTTTAGGGTAATATCTAACATAGACGAATCTGATGAAATATTTTAAACCAATAATGATTAAAGTTTGAAATATGTGACAATAATTCTGAAGCTAAAACAACTGCTTCATGGGTATTGCAATTGGGAATTTTTCATTGTTGTTGTGTTCCAAATCCACAGTGAGTAAAAAAGTGATAGGTACATTCATTCCCCCAGAGTGCAATGGAAGTGATGGTCACTTTCTATTCTCTTTTCAAGCAAGTGCTTCAACAAAAGGGATGTGATAATACATGGTGCAGACTTTAACCACAAGTACAACAACTATTGCCAAAGTTTTCATCTAATAATACATTGCTGCTGAATCCTATAAAAAGTTACAGGGCACTCAAAAACATCACCCTAGATTAAAAGGCTAATAATAATTGCATTGACGACTCAGAGAACTATATTTACATTACTACTTTTATCTAACCTAAACAAAGTGCACCACAATACTTCTTTCAACATGGAAAAACAACTGAGTTATCTCATCAAACATGCAATTTTATTCTAGTAGAATACACCATAGGAGGAACAACTTCCTTGAGACTCTTGAGCAAAATTTGCTGCAACTAAGGAATCTAAGATGGTGAACCAATTCTCATCTTCTTCATCCTCTTCATCTCCACCACTTTGGCTCCACTGAATTGAACTGTTCTTGTCAATTTCATCATTCCTTGCAAACCTTCCTCTGATGCGTGGCCTGCTGTCTGCCAATGTTTTCCTGCAAGCATACTGATTCCATGCAAAAACAAGTTAACATTTTCACACTGGTTTTTCACAAGTGATGGACCATTGAAAATATTATAGTATTACACTATAAATTGAATTGTAATATAAAGGGTATGTTGTTAATTACAAGTTTGATTGATCCTAGTAGTAATCTTAAAGAACAAGACAAAATCTGTGGGAAGATTTTCATGCTTAACTAAATTCTGGTCCTGTTATCAAGCAGAGAGTGTGGGGAACAAATTGACAAATTCCGGTCCTGTTATATAGAAAATGTTTCAGTTCTATTCTTAATCAGGATTCTGTCAAATGGATTATCTTTTAACTGTGTCTCTTAACTTCCAATTCAACCTTGGACATGATTGTATTTTTAATCATAGATCATGAAGCCAAGCACAGTGTTGTCCACTATATTCTTAGATTTGTGGTCCTTGAGGAATATATATATTTTTGGTTGATGCAGATGCAGCACACAGGACTCTATTCGCAACAGTAAAACATAGAAAGCTACTAAAAGTTTGTGGTTCTTTTGGAATATACATTAGTGCATAAAAGTTTAATAGATGCAACCCAGGTAGGACTTTATTCACAACAGTAAAACATTGAAAGCTACTCTAAGTAAATAAATATGATAAAAATAGTGAGTGTAAGTCAAAACGTTTTAAAAAAAAAATAGTAAACCTTAATTTTCTTGTTGAAATTCCTCTGGTTCCTCTTGCTTCTGTATCTCTCAATTCTCACCTTCTTCTCCTCTGGGCTATATCTGCAAGCTCTGTTCATACCTTCTATGATCATGCTGCTTTCGCTTGATAACGGACTATCCGAGAGGTGATTGTGTTGAGTTCCATTAATCCCCTAAACAAAACGTTCCATGTCATTAAAATCATAAAAAAAAAAAAAAAATCATGTTACAACACAACAGATAATGAAGAGGAAGTAAGCATATGCAAAAAGTAACACAAAGAATCTTCCTGATTCTACTTGACATAAAATTCTAGTACTAAAACAATCCAATGATCAAATCAATTGAACATAGCCACATAGGTACGATGAACACACCAGTCTTCTATTCTTTGACACATTAAATCAAACTCCTTTCATTCACGGCTATGCCTTACCTATTCACCAGTCCTTATTACGTACCAGTGTCAGAAAAAACTTCACTATTCACAAACAAACCGTACAATAATTTTAAGCCGAAAATAAAGTTCGAAGTGAAAGAGTAAACGGGTACAAAAGATGGGGTGACATCAAAATTAAAATTTTCAAAATCTGCAATTTATCTCTGTCATGGTCTTTTCAATCTACCAGAGTTCTTACTCAACCAGTTTGCACACCCAGCAAAGATTCTTCACAAAGCTATGTTATTGTGTGTTATAAGTTAACCAGATTGCACACAGAACAAAGATTCTTCACATGTGAGTGAGTGCATGAAATGAAGAGAAAAAAAAAATGTACCTGGAGATCACCGGTGCTGCAAACTCTCCTAACAGGAGCATCACGAGAGTCGAGCAATTCGGCGAAGAAAGCAGAAAGAGGGTGGTGGGTGGCATTGTTGGTGTAGTTGAAGGAGTTACTACTGACACTCCTCTGCATAAAGGTGGGAACAGAAGTGGGAGAGGCACCATAACTGCTATAGCCACTGCTACAGTTACTGCTATAGCCACCATAATTGTTGTAGCAGTAACTGGTGTGGGAGTTGTTGAGTTGGGGGAGGGTGTCGAATTGAGTGAGGTGAGGGAAGAGATAAGAAGAAGAAGAAGGTGAAGGAATGGGTGATGCAGTGGAAGAGTGTTCAAACATGGTGGAATGAGAGGTTTATGAGAAAAGTGATGGAAGGAATGAAGAAGATAAATGAATGGTTCAGTGAGTGCAAATGTCTGCATTTAAACACCTGTGAATTATGCAGACTGTAACACACGAAATTATTACACAATTTTAAATTTGTTATTACCGAATGTGTGGGTGACGTGGAGGATGACGTAATCATTCGATTGAAGAAGGGAAAACCTCGTTGACTTTAGCAACGTGTTTGTCTCTGAACTCGGAATTAGGTTAAACCTCTGAATTAGTCATACTCAGCTTCTTTCATCCATTTAACTTGCCATAACATCGCAATTAGTAGGTGTTTACCGAATAATTTTTTTTTATCTAAATCATGTTGTCCTATACTCAGCGGTAAGGACCTTTATGCTAACTATACCACTAGAGTTATCCACGACTAGTCCTATCATAAAAAGAATAGACGATTAGTTAACTAAACAAGATAACAACATATATGACGATTAAGTAAAAGTCGTCAATTCTAAATTTAAGAAATTATAGTAGGACTTCTAGTGTTAGATCACACAATCATGAAACTTGGGCCTGGTCCAACATGCAATAAAGAGAGACCTAACCCATAAAGGGATAAATCGTAATTAATATCTTTATAAATATACGTGAACCCCAACAAATTAAATATACACTTTCATTAATTCACTAATATGCGATTTGATATTTTAAAAACTTTTGCATTATTTGATATTTTAAAAATTTTTGCTAAGTCGATTGTCAAAAATCTTTTCCACATATAATTTTCTAAGGTCCAATCTACTAACATTAGAAGAACACATGTTCATTTTTCTAAAGAAAAATTTGCTGTCTAATAATATTATTAGTTGTACGAAATTATCAATAAGTTTTCTTTTTTTGGAAAAATATATCTAACTATATATCTCTTACCAAATATTAATCAAAGTATGTCTAGTTAACTTTATCTTTTAATTACATATTTTAATATTCTTTTAACATGAAATTTTGTGGCTCTATTTGTTTTTTACTGTATTCTCAATTACACGTCTTAAAATGGATTAAAATTTATCGGCCAATGGAACTTATAACGAGTTTAAGTTATATTATATATATATATATATATATATATATATATATATATATATATATATATATATATATATATATATATATATATATA
>Ga0209589_1010954_pt1 | contig 13012 bp, 6 predicted proteins | sample CowpeawhiteBW_FD_187525 | JGI IMG/M metagenome (GOLD analysis project Ga0209589, IMG submission 187525) | Root nodule microbial communities of legume samples collected from California USA - Cow pea white BW (SPAdes) (version 2) | ecosystem: Host-associated > Plants > Roots > Nodule | place: USA...
TATATATATATATATATATATATATATTTCAATTAAAAGATACTCTGCTTTTGTATTTTTATTTTGTACAAGATACATGACGAACAATGTGATACCCCTTTTTAACTTTCTCTCTCTGTGTTAGAAACCAAAACCACATACCCATCTTTCTCACCTTTCTCATCTTCTCTGCTGCCCAAATTCTCTCCCAACCTCTCTTCTCAAGTTCTGCTATCTCACTGTCTGTTTGTTGCGTGCTCAGATTCTGGAAGGACAAACTCAACAGGACCCTCAGCAACTTCCTCTCTCGGCTTCCATTCTCCTAGGTAGGTTCCATCTTTACTTTGGTTCAATTCCAACCAGAATTCACTAGTTAACCTTGGAATTTTGGGTCTGATTGTGTAATTCCTCCTTCTCCATGTCGTGGTGATGGATTCTCCTAGGTTAAACTGAAAATTCTGCTCTCTCGCAATTTGCTTGACTCCACCGAACTGAATTCTTGGCAAAAAGGTAAGGGAAGCTGACTCTTCGCCCAATTTTCGTATGAAATGTGTTCATGAGTGATTGAATTGCATGATTATGTGTTTAATTTGTGTTTGGAACAGCCTATTGTGTGAAATTGAGTGTTGGATGAATTTGAGTGGTTCTGCATGTGAAGAACAGATGAGAAATCCTGGTAATTTCGCCCAGGCGAGCAGCTCTCGCCTGAGCAAAAATATCAGAAGATCGCATCTGTCACTGCGCGAAGTCTCGCCTAGGCGAGCTGGAGTCGCATGAGCGAGAGAACTTCTCGTCTAAGCGAGCCATCTTAGCTTGAGCGAGAGTTCGCTCAAGATTATTGAATTGCCACTGTAAGAGGTCTCGCCCAGGCGAGAGCAGCTCGCCTAAGCGAGACAACTCTCTAGCTCAGGCGAGACCCTCTAGCTTGAGCGAGATTCACTGCAGGATTTGAGTTCCTTCCCTGTTTTTGATTAAATAAAGTTGTACTAATTGGATTGATGTGATAATGGCTAGTCTTGTATGTGATTCTTATGCATGATAGTCAGTGTGATGCAATTGTGTGAAATTGGTCTACATGAGAATGTGTTGGAGTTAGGATTTCAAGGAAAATTCTAAGGAAGATGGTTTTAGTAAATGTAAGGACATGAGGACTCATATTGGTGGCATCCTGACGCTCCTAATAACCATTAAGACTCATATAGAGTATAATGGATTATGTCGGGAGGAGTAGCAGGAGGTCCTAGTTTATGGACCCGATCCGTCATAGACGTGAATGGGACTTACCTTAGGAGTGGTTGGGTGAATACCCCTTGTGCCTAAAACTCTGCAGAGTTTGGGAACCGAGTTTGGGAACCGTCACAAGTGCAAGCCACCGAGAGCTCCAATGTCACTTACATAATCCAGATATTGAGTCTAGAATGGTGATGTTGTGTTATGATTGTGGTGATTTGGATGATTCTGATAATTGTGTGATCGACCCTGACTGATGCTTAACTATTAAATTGCATGATTTCTTCTTATTTAAGTTAGCTTACCCTTCTTGCATATGTTTGTTCTGTGTGTACTTCTGCAATGATCGCCCTTACTGAATGGCGTGAGCAGTTAAAGGTGCAGGTGAGGATACACCCCTCCTGGACAAGAGTTGAGTGGTGTTTGGACGCTTCCAGTGGTAGTTGCCACCTTTTGTTCCGCTTAGATATTTTGGGTGTTTTGTAACCCCTTTTCCTTAGTATAGGCGGTATGTTTAGACCGTATATATATAGTTATTTTGAGGATGACTGTATTGTTACCTTATACTGGCCTATTACTAACATCTGCTTCTGAATTATCATAATTTAATGTTTTGTTTAATAGCATAAAAACTATTAAAACGTGTTACAAACAATATGTCTATATCTTATTTTAACAATGATTCGTACATATATATTTAATTTTAATATATTATATAATTCCAAAGTTTAAATATAAATATTAATCATACAATAATATTATTTTAATATTGATATTATTAATATTAATAGTACAATTATTATTAGTATATTCTAATATTATTATATTTTTTAATAACACTTAAATATAATCACATCGATAAATTATTTATTTAATAATAATAATAATAATAACAATAATCTTCTTAATATAAGTTTAAAAGAAAACAAAAAAAAAATCCGAAAGAGGTAGAAGAAAGGAAACTCATTAAATATACTATAAAAAATACTATAATAAAATAAAATATTTTAACAGTTCAACTTTCACTCATTCATCGATTAATTATATTGTCATCGTTTACATCAATCACATTTTAATCAACAAAATACTGCAAAATGATTATATAGTTAAATACTACTTATTTATAATTAAATGATTATTATTATAAATATATTAAAAATTCAACATTTAATTTTTTTATATTATATAATTTTAAAATTAAATATTATATTTATAATCAAATATAATTATAACACTAAATAAAATTATATAAATTAATTATTTTTTCAAATGTAATAATAATTTATTATTTTTCTTAATACATAATTAAACAAAAAAATAAGACATCTTCGCCCAAATTTAGTAAACACTGCTACAAATGGAACAAAATGACTGATTGTACAATGCAAAACACTTTTATTGTAAATAGTGATTTGCAAAAGTGATAGATGTGAAGCCCAAACGTCACAGATCAAATAAATTTTGCATTGCTGAAATGTCTTCTTACACTATATAGACACATTCATATTCAACATTTTTTTAAAAATAATAAATGTATTCATTAATTCATCGATAATAATAATCAAAAATTAATATTAACAAATAATACAAACTATTCAAAAGATCATATATATTAAAAAATACTATAAATTAAAAATTATATATAAATAATAAACAAAAACTAATTACCATAAATTAATTATTGTAATTGTTGTATTGAATTTTTTTTTCAAATATTATCTATTTAACACATTAAGATTATATAAAATTATTTATTTTTAAAAAAAATATAATAACTACTTCGAAAATTTATCAAAATAAAATTATAAAAAAAAATCGAAAAAACAAAGACACTTGCGTACGTACGGGTCAGATACTGTTCATTTATTGAAAAGACCTTGTTTGTGCAATCTAAAGTATATGTATATGATATATCTGAAGTTGGTGATTGATAGAGACCTACAACCTAATGTGAAGGAAAGATCACGTTATAGTTGTTGATGTTGAGGTGGGTGACGCTGATGTAGTGAATTTCCCTATAAGGACTTATAACTATTTTTTTTGTCAAAATACTTCGTACCCAAAATAGCAGTAAAACCAATGAGTAGAAAGAAGAAGAAAAGAAAAACACAACTATGGAAGATTTATATACACTTACAAATCACAAGAAGACACAATAGATAATTTAAAAAATATGAAAGTATAGGAAGTTATGGAGTGAAAAAAAAAAAAAAAAAAAAAACCACCTGTTATAGAAAAATATACTAAAGAGGCAATATAAAAAATAGGGTTAAATATGTTTTTGGTCCCTCAAGTTTCAGCGAATTTTGGAATTAGTCCCTCATCAAAACTTTTGACCAATTTAGTCATTTATTTTTCAAAATGCATGAATTTAGTCCTTTTAACCAAATTTTGTTAAGTTTATCTAACGTTTCAAGTGCATTTCATGATAATATTTAAATTATTTACACTGTTTGACACATTTTTGCTTCAATGTTAACTTAAATACTATCTTGAAATGTGTTTGAAACGTCACATAAACTTAACAAAATTTGGTTAAAATGACTAAATTCATGCATTTTGAAAGATGAAGGACTAAATTGATATGAAGTTTTGATGAGGGACTAATTCCAAAATTCACTGAAACTTGAGGAATCAAAAACATATTTAACCCTAAAAAATATTTGGCGCGATGTTGAAGTACAAATAGCTAAAAAAACAAAAAGAGGTGTAAAAATATAATAAGCATTAAAACAAATCTCACAATGAGTTAAAAAGTTCAAGAACAATTATTTTTATATACTTTTTAAAAGGCAAAAACAAAGTAAATAATTACTGAAATTAATATCAAAATAAAATAAAATTATTGAATGCAAATAATTATTGAAAAAGTTGTTCTATTATTTTTATATGTTTTTAAGAAGATAAAATTTTAAAAGTTTTGAATAACTTCTTTTATTTTATTTTAACTTCTTTCTACTCTTATTTGCGTCCATCTCCTCCTATATATATATATATATATATATATATATATATATATATATATATATATATAATATATATATATATAATATAGATTCGTTTTGTGTAACTATTTAATATTTTTATTTTATCTGTAATCATATTTAAATCTCAAAACTATTGTTGTTTGACGTATATAATACACTTTTTTCATTTGAATTATAGATATAGATTATATATCAAAAATAAAATATAATAATATATAAAACCAATATAAATAGCAATAGCCTAAAAAATATCTAGGAAAAATTCATATAATTTTTGCTTAAAATAATATTGGATCCACCTCCTTCTCACTATTATTGGACTAATTAACTCTTTATCTTCCGTGACTTTTGTAATTCACATTGATCGGTTCAACCCTAAAGTTTCTCCTTTCCCTCGTGAGTCTTTGACTTTCTCCTTTAGGTGCGGTAGAAAAAACTTACAAAAATTAATTTTAAATAATATAATTCCAACATGTACAATTAAAAAATAATTTTTGCTTGAAACTAATATGTCATTGATTTGAGTGTAGCAGTAGAATTTGATGCCAATTGGTTTGGATAAGAGTAGACTTTGATTTTTTTTCCAAAACAAAATTTCTTTTGTAACTTTCAACCGACTTTAAGATTGATTTCACATACCATACTTTATTTTGACAAGTTTCTGTATCTCATTGAAATCAGAAACTGATCTAACTCAGGATAATGCAAAGTATATCTAGTGTTGTTTTTGCATCATAACATGATAAAAAAGAAAACCACCTAGATGAGTTTGCCAAAATCAAGAGTAACACAGTGTGTCAGGCTGACGCATGCAAATGCTGCGCCTAGAAGTAGACGAAAGAGATAAAAGGATGAAGACGAAGAAAAATATAAAAAATGTAATGAGTCACGGGTTACCCAAAAAAAAGGATTTGATCATATATTATTGAAACACCGAGTTATTGATGATCCAGAAAATGGTAGAAATGTTCAAAAGGCTGAAACTCAAAGCCATGCTGGGTTCTTCAAGGGGTTAACAACAGCCTTCACTTGCAAGTAGTTCTTAAGACTATACTCTCCTTTTTCTCTGCCCTGACCACTCATCTTGTAACCCCCAAAGGGGATTGCAGCATCAAATGTGTCAAAGCAATTTACCCAAACTGTTCCTACTCTCAGTGCCCGAGTCAAAATGTTGGCAGTGTCTATGTTCTTTGTGAACACTCCTGCTGCAAGCCCATAACGTGTGTTATTTGCTCTTTGAACTACCTCACCAAGGTCCCTAGGATCATCAAAACATAAATTAGTGCACAGATATGTAGCATAATACCATTCTCTTCAATCAAACAAACTCACACTTGTTGTTTTCTTACTTGAATTTTAATATGGATTGGACTGGACCAAAGATTTCTTCCTTCGCAATCCGCATGTCATCCTGGTGATAATTGTCACAAATTGAACACATTAGGAGTTGCATTTTTATTTTTCAGTCTAGTTTATAAGATGCTAAATGCAACTAAGAAGATATACCTTAACATTTGAGAAGACTGTTGGTTGAATATAGAAGCCCTTGTTGCCAAGTCTGTCTCCTCCGGTTTCAAGGGTAGCCCCACTTTCAACACCATATCTGATATACCTCAGGATTTTCTCAAATTGGTCTGAATCAATCTGATTGTTTGGATAGTACATGAAATCATCAGTGTATTTAGATGTTTTATAAGAATCATACATTAACCTATTTCCAGTCCTCACCAATTAGTATCTGAGTTGGTGGAATGTAAGGGAATTCTTAGCATTTTACCTGAGGACCTTGCTCTATTCCCCCCTTGAATGGATCACCAACAACACGTTTCAAAGCACGAGCCTTTGCTTTCTCAACAAACTCCTCGTATACACTTTCGTGTACATATGTTCGTGACCCAGCACAGCAACATTGTCCCTGAATGTCACAAACAACTCCAATCAACTTTTCCAAATCCCAGGACCAGTGATTGTTTTACTCAAGTGCACTATGCTTAATATACCTGATTAAAGAATAAAGCAAAGTGTGCTAGCTCAACAGCCTGATCTATGTCAGCGTCTTCACACACAATAAACGGGGATTTTCCGCCAAGCTCCAAAGTCACAGGCTTAAGATTGCTTTTAGCCGCCAATTCAAGGACAACTTTCCCAGTATCAGTGGAACCAGTAAAAGCAAGCTGTGACAGAATACCAAATATTCATACTGTTAAGTCATTATCGTGTTTATATGTCTAGTAATCCAAATAAATACCATATTAGGACTTGAAACTTTTACACAAGACAAGGAAACTGAAACTGATTGCCATGTAAATTTTACTGGCAATTTAATAGAATTTACCGTTCATGCCAACACTAAAATAATTATCACTATCCTCCTACAACGGCAAAGGTTAAGGTTTCCGCACACAGAATAAGAACAACAATGAATGTGTCACTTATTCAAGCAGTTTTGATAGATAACCTCACTCTCTCAATACATTACTTTTATCTGTAAACCAAAACATTATTTTAGGCAAATCATGAAAGAAAGAATTCACGCACGCTCCCTTGAAAACTAAGAACATCAATCAGTTTGGTATCTTGTTAAAAAAACTAAAACTGCAGTCATTGTGTGACAGAGGAAGTACATTTTAGTACCTTATCAACCTCCATGTGACTTGCAAGAGCAGCACCAGCAGTTGGGCCAAATCCTGACACCACATTTAAAACACCAGGGGGAAGTCCAGCCTGCCAGACAGATTACAAAATCAAAATGAAGATTGCTGATATTCTGAGTACATTAAACTCCATAAAAGCTATGCTTCTTACAAAATAAATATTGGTCAATATTATTAGCACAAACCTCAAGAAATAGTTTTGCTGCATATAAAGCAGATAATGGTGTCTGCTCAGCTGTTTTGAGAACAATGGTGTTGCCACAGGCCAATGCTGGTCCAACTTTCCAGGCAAACATGAGAAGAGGAAAGTTCCAAGGAATGATCTGACCCGCAACACCAATGGGTTCGTGCAAAGTTTGAACATGATAAGGTCCATCAGCTGGAACTGTTAGACCATGAATCTTATCTGCCCAACCTGGGGATCATGAAAACACAAGTGTCACCAAATTTTCACAAAATAAATAGGAGTAGGCTAAGTTCCACATTTTGTGTCCCACGTACCAGCATAGTATCGAATCAGACGAACAAGCATTGGAATCTCAATCTTAGCAGATTGTTCATAAGGCTTTCCATTATCCCAAGTCTCAAGTGCTGCAATCTCATCATTATGCTTCTCAATCAGATCAGCTGCACGTAACAAGATCTTTTGCCGTTCCTATAAAATCAAATAACAAAGAAGCAAAAAAGGGATTTCCCCCCGGAATCATGAGACCAAAGATCACGCCTTTGTGAACGACAGGAAAAGAAACATTATAGAGGAAGGTTATGATCAAATACATAAGCTGTCATCTTAGGCCATGGACCATGATCAAATGCTTTGCGCGCAGCTGCAACAGCTCGATCAACATCTTCAGAGTGACCCTCAGCAACATGAGCAATCACTTCCCCCGTCCTTGGATCTAAAGTTGGAAAAGTTTTACCTGATGCCACCAGAATCCGAATAGTCAGATACCCCCAACAGCCCCCTTAAAAATCAATCATCTTTTTTTTCTTTCTTTTGTTCTTCCATTTTTTCTGAGCCAAAAAACTCAACTCTGTGTCCCAAAAGGAAACAATTTTAGCAAAATAAACACTCACCAGAAGCAGCATCTACGAATTTTCCATCAATTAAGAGTTGGGTATATTCCACTTGCACTGCTGGTTTAATGGGTTCTTCAATGGCAGCAGCAGTGCTGTATTTACAGAGTCTCGACCCAAGGTAACTACTCCCACCTGAAAAGTTTTACCTTTTAGTCTTAAAAATTTTGATCCGTACACATAATTAATAAAAACCTCAAACGGCAAACCATAAATCCAAATCAAAGTACACAGTTAAACATCCATTCGAAGTGACACAACAACAAAAAACAGTAATTGTAAGTGAAACCGACGATTGAATGAACCTAACCGTACACTCTAACATATTTTCTTTGTCAAACAATAAGAAATCAGTTCAAGAAAGAACAGGAAAATGAAATTAACAAAACAGATAAAAAAAATCATTTGGTAACTGTTTTTAGACACAGAAAAATTATTGAGACCATCTTGAGATGAGGTGCGATGAAGAACACACCTCTACCTCGTGAAAAGAAGGAAGTCGAAGAAAAGGAGCGGATGAGCCTTGAAATTCTGAGTGGGGAAGCCATGCTATGAAGATGATGATAGTGTTTTTTCTCTCTCTCCACTGTCAAGCTTATAAATGGAGATTTGATCCAATTTTATGTATAAAATAAAACGCATGACCAACCCAAACTTGGTGGAATTCACTCCACGCTATAACCCTGACTTAATTTTAATTATTTATTAGCCCCTCGGCTTTGTCATATTATATAATAATATAATAATCTATGCATATATTCTGCACATGAGTTTAAGTATCTTTGTCCTATTCGAAATGGCATATCTTATCATTCTATGTTATCTTAATTATGAAATATGTTAATAATTAAAGTTAGAGTACAATAAATATTTTTGTTTTGTTATTGAATTATTTTTATGATGAAATCAAACGAAAAGAACTTCCCCTCCCAAAAAAAGGAAGAAAAGTACATCTTTTTGCTTCTAAAAGAAGAAAGATCGGTATAATAATGACGCATGTCCTTTTAATTTCCAACAGTAACGTTTCTTAAATTTTTTTCATTATTTGCATAAAAATAAATAGGGATATTCTTTTCCAATTTTAAAAAATATAGACCTGGTTTATATGCATGAAGTTATTACTTACTAATTTCTTTTATAGCTTTAGTAAATTACGAAGGACAGAATCAGATGAGTATATACATTTACGGACTTAATAAGATAGAAGTAATAATCATTGGTGAAAAAAAGTGTTCCAATATAACGTCATTGCATCTAATTCTTACTTAAATTACTTGAGTATTTTAGTATTTTTTAAATAAAATTTAAATTTATAAATTTTTGTTGATTGAAATGAACATAATTTGATCGATCTTTGTAAGCCTCATTTTTCTTTCAACTCTTAAGTATTTGGGCCTAGCCTGTCGTGGGCCTAAGGCCAGCCCAATAAGGAGACCCAATATCCCTTTCCAGTCCCTAATCCTTTCATTTTGTTCTATTTTTAGAAAAACCAGCTCCTTGTTCCCTCTCTTCGTCTCTTGTAAGAGCTCTATTAGGGCACAAAGGTTCTCCCCTTTGTTTCGAGCTAGCTAAGGGTATTCTACTTCCAGGTAAGGTAAGTGGAGCTTAATCGCCTCCTTCACTATTTTTCCTTTTACCCTTTGGACATGTCATTTTGGTTAGGGTTTGACCCCACACTTCGTTTTGTCCTGGTTTTCCACGTTTCAGCTTACTACTTTAGTCCTTGGGTTGTGGTGCTCCTTAGTGGTGGATCTGTTGCGTTTGTAGCATCTAAGCAAGGTAAGGGAAGCTAGGTTTTAACTGTTTAAAGTCATTTCTCCATGTTTTTTGTCTGATTGAATATCTTGGATGCTTGAATGATGTTTTGGATCTTATGGAATTGGCTTGTTTGTGTTCTGGTATGTTATTTTTGGGTATGTGTTTCTGCTGCATGCACGCAACAGTGACGAGTACTGTCATTCTCGCCCAAGCGAGCTCGTCTCGCCTAAGTTCTGCTCGAGCACCTCGCTCAGGCGGATGGCTCTTGTTTTGAGCGACGCATCGTCTCGCTCAGGCGAGAGTGACTCGCCCAAGCGAGTCCTCGAGGAAACCTGGTGTTCTTTGCTCGCGTTCTCGTCCAAGCGAGGGATCTGCGTTTTGGGCGAAAAGCGGTCTCGTTCAGGCGAGGAGGGCCCGCTTAGGCGAGAACTCGCAGAGTGCTCACTGTGCTACTGTTTCAAGTCTCGCTTAGGCAAGAATGCCTAACTTAGGCGAGATCATTGATGTCGCCTGGGCGAAGGCTTTTAGCCTAAGCGAGAACAGTGCAAAATTTCATTTTTAATTCCTTGTTTTTGTTGTGGTTGAATATTATTATGAACATACATGTGTTATTGGATTTGTATGAAATGAAAGTGGCGTGTTGAGATTAATATATGGCTTGGAACTGTTGGATGGTGGTATTGTGGCATGAGAATTGGATGTATGAGATAAAGGTGTTGGTTATGGTGTGAGAGACATGAAATTGGTATGAGATAGACGTAATTCCATGAGTCTCGTGAGGAGATCTCATGGATGTGTAGTGTATATAATTAAGATAAGGATTCAAGTAAGGATTGCATCCTAAAACTCTAAAGGATTAGTGAGTCTCATGTAGAGCAAACTAACCCAAGTGGTGAGAGTAGCGGGAGGCCCTAATCTTTGGCAGGATAATGGCCTTAGATGCTTGAAGGTTAACCTTGTGTGTGGTAGCGTGAAACCCATTGGTAATGGCTCTGCAGAGTAGTAGAGGCCACCACAAGTGCAAGTGTCCAGTGAATCCGATCTTATTATATTTATTCGGATAATTGAATCACAGTGTCTTGTTTGTTTGCTATAACATGATTTGTGCCTACTGTGTTGCATGTTTGGGGTTGCTCTATGTTCTTGCCTGTTGTAATATGTTAAAGTTAATTTTACACTAGCTTACCCTTTCATTTTTGTATATGTTCTTGTTTTGTTTTCTCGTTTGCGATGATCACCTTTGGTGGGAGCAAATGGGAGAAACATTGAAGATAGATTTGGTGGTGGCAGCGACACTGTTTAGTGGGGAATCGTTTATGGCTCCTAAGAGTAGTTTTAAGGCCTTGGTGCCTTTGTATTTCCTTTTCCTAAGAGTAGCTCTTTTGCAAAAATGTTGAACCTTTTGGATTATGTTTTGTTTATGGCATTGCGGTATGCCTAAGTTTCCATTCCTGTACACTCTTGAATAACTGTAACAGTTGATTTCTTATGTATGTTGTTCATCTGATTGCTCTCTATTATCATAACTTTGTGATGTGTTAATTTAGTAGATTAAATCTATTTAAATGGGATGTCACAATCTTGATAAATTATTTATAATTTTATACGTTTCATCAACAATATTATTCATTACAACCATTACTTTTATTCTCTTTTAAAATATATATAATTCAAAAAAATGTAAAAAAAAAATATTTCTTTTAAAATTATGTGGAATTAGATTGCACTTTAATAATTAAACATTACTTTTGCTTCTATGATAATAGAACATTCTTAATTAAATCATTAAAAATGCAAGTTAATAATATATTCATATTTACATTAAAATGAATATGAATTATTTAAAATATTAATATTTTTAATTGAGAAATAATTTTGAAATAAAAATACCAAAATTAAATCATAAAGAATAATTTATGGATATGTAATATTTTTTTAAATACTATAACATTTTATAAAATGAATAAAAAATTATTATAATAAAATTTTTATGAATTTTATTATTTTTTACTTTTATCTTTTATATTCATTTTAAATTGAGATAAATAGTGTGAGACTTTTCCATCTCCTTTTTACATATGAATGTTAGAACTAGGGATGGCAACGGGTCGGTTCGAGTACAGATAGTGTCTACCCGCAACCCGACCCGCCAAAAACAAATCCACCCGCTACTTGCCCGTTTACCTATCAGGTATCCGCTTGAAAAATATCCGCGAATATTTTTAAAATATCTGCGGGTACCCGTGGATACCCGATACCTACAAATATTTACAAAAATTTATATTTTATAAATTTTTTAATATAAAATTATAAAATAAAATATAAATTAAATTATAATTAAATTATAATTAAATTATAATTAAATTTGACATAATAAAATATACTGTTAATTTTAATTAAATTTAACTTAATAAAATATAAATTAAATTTTAATTTTAATTTTTTACAGGTAACGGGTACTCGCGGGTACGGATAGTATGATACCCGTATCCGACCCATTTATAAGTGGATATTAAAATACCTGCTACCCACGGGTATTTAATACTTGCGGGTAGTAACTATCCGCCGCGAATATCCACGAACGTGGGTATTTTTGCCATCCTTAGTTAGAACACACAACCTAAAGATGCAATGCAACCTGACTTACCCCATTTTGGCTCATCCTATTTTAACATGTCTCTTATTTGACCTGCAAAAGGTGATTCAATTTGGCCTGCCTCGCATAAAAAGTGCAGGTTAATTTCTTTGACTCGTCCCTCATTAATGTTTGGCGGATTTGCGGACCAACCCGTAGTCCGCATAAGAAATTATTTATTTTGTATTGTTTTTATCAAGGTGTAGAATTTTAACAACCTTATTTTTTATTTAATTAAATTAGTAAAAATAAAAAAAATCTATAAACCTATTTCTTAAAAAAAATTCAAATTTTCTAATTTCTAATTTTTAAATACAATTATGTTTGAAACACAAAAATGTATTCTATATGATAATAGTAACATCCATATTTTGAAAATGATTATATTATTTATTTTATCTTTGCTTTAAAAATAAAATTTAGAAAGTTTTACATTTTATTAATAATTTGTATTTTATCTATTGAACGTTGAGAAATAAATAAAATAGTTTTTAAAGAATATTGCAACTAAGATAAAAATAATAGTGAAAATGATTGATAAAAACCAATAATATAATTAATTTAATATGTATATATTAATTAATTATTAAGAAGATGGTATTTACTTTTATATATATATATATATATATATATATATATATATATGTGTGTGTGTGTGTGTGTATGTGTGTGTGTGTGTTTTTTATAGAAAA
>Ga0209589_1010957_pt1 | contig 13010 bp, 10 predicted proteins | sample CowpeawhiteBW_FD_187525 | JGI IMG/M metagenome (GOLD analysis project Ga0209589, IMG submission 187525) | Root nodule microbial communities of legume samples collected from California USA - Cow pea white BW (SPAdes) (version 2) | ecosystem: Host-associated > Plants > Roots > Nodule | place: USA...
CTCTTTTGATAGTTCATGGCCAAATCTCCTATTGGGCTTAGTCAAGCCCAATTTTATCAATTGAACTACTCATTGTTTGACTTATTATTCTAGAAAGCAAGGCCTAAACAATGGGCCAATCTTATTGCTATTCTATTGCTCTTTGATACACCTCTTCAAATCTTCATATCTTCTTTGGCCAATGTGAAGAGTGTGAGAAGCCCAAGTGGGTTTAGGCCATCTTCAATGAAGCCTAATTGGATCTTTTTGAGCATGCTCCTTGTTATTGGGCCTCTTGATGGGCTTGGGCTTGAAGGTGAATGTGGGCCATGTATTGGGCCTTGAGCGTGATTTAGGCCTAGGTGTTGACCCAAGCTATAAGCCTTGTTGGGATCACATCACCTTCTATTCTCTTTAGTTCGCTTCGCTTCTCTTCGCGCAAGAACCCTAGGTCGATGCTTTTCCCCCAAATCTATTTCAAAACACTAAGACCTCTGGTATTCTCGAGCTTTTCTATTATTAATTTTTAAAATATAATTTTTAAAACTTAATTATTAATTAATTATGATCGAGCCACGTCAGTAAAAAACAACACCTCAGCAATCCCAGTCACTGTTCATTTACTAATATTTGACAGCTGTTAACGGTTATGGCTGAATTGTTGCAGTTTTTCAAAATTAGGGACCCAATTGAGTCAAATGAAAATCGGGGGACCTACTTGAGAAGTCGCTACAAGTTTAGGGACCTCTAGAATGATTTAACCAAAAAAAAAATTGGGGGTGCAGTAGTGATTTTTCCAGAACTTGCTAATTTCAGTCTAATTTAAAGGTGGTTTGTAACTTCAATCAATTTATTTTTCCACCTTAAATGAGCTTAATCTTAACTTCAGCTGCATCAACAAACATTAAAATATCCAAAAATATTTATGCAACTAAAAATCACTTTTTAAAACATTTTTATCACAAAAGTTCAAATAGCCTAAGTATCAGAACTGTCAATTAAATTACTATTTAAGCACACAAATTCAATTAAATACCTAGAATTAAACACTAAATGAGGGCAAAAATACGCACTCATCATACCCACACACTTATCCTTTTGCACTCCTAGGCAAAATTGAGCAATTTCAAAACTTGTTTTGAGGTAATTATTTCACATTAACACTAGATCAAAGGAATGAACCTTACCTGAGACAAATCAATATTCTAGAAATCAAGTTACCATGCATAAATAAATGGAAAGATTATATTTTTCACACATGAGTTAATCTTTACAATTCACAAGATAATCAATTATGAAAGAACGCACTCAAGTTAAATGTGTATTTCCTCACCAAAATTCTCTCAAGTGTTTTGGCTTGTGTTTTCACTCAAAATACCCATGCAAGTAAACACTCATAATACTTAACAAGACTCTAATATTCACAAACTTTCATAAAATATGCAATCAAAGATCATAAGGTCTTTTCATAGGTTATAACGGGGCCAAGGCAAATGTAGGCAAAATTTTAGGATTTTTGGGTTTTTAAAATTCAAATATAGAAAGAATAATGGAGCATAATTTCAAAAACAACTATTATTAATTTATGGCTATTTTTGACAAAATAATCATTTTTTTCTACATTTTTTTTTCAAAACTCTTTCATCATTTTTTTCCTTTCTTTTTGCCATTTTTATTAATTTGTGGGTGACGTACTCACCCACACACTTCATTCCTCAACCATTCCTGAACACAATCCATTAGCTCCTTCTTTCTTCCTAAGGTAGAATATGGTATTTTTCTTTTCAAGGTTATGCAATAGGCTTAAAACAAGAAAAAAAGTTTAAAGCTCAAAGGGGCTACCAATGGATTAATATCAAGGTGGGCTTATTTGGCCAAGTAGCTAAAAACAAGAAATGCCTCAGTCATATTAAATCATGCATATTCACCTAAGATGCAAAACAAAAGAGTCAAGCTAAACATTTGAGTATAAACAAACATGAGCAAGTCACTCAAGAAAAAAAATAGGAATGGCACATGGCGGTCCATCCTTTGCATTAAGGCTCAAGACTCACAAGGTCAAACTCTTTCACAAAAGATTTAATCAAGAAATTATCAAATCAACTCAATTAGCAAATTAAAGAAACATTCCACTCATATCAACATGACTTTTATTTTTCCAGAATTATGATCATCCTAATTATTGAATCAAATCCTAAAAATGCAATGCCAATATGTTTTATTGAAAGCAGGGAAATATTTTTGGTGGATTTCTTTTGAGACATATTGTTTAAAAGTTTCACTTAGTAAAAAGTTAATACTTTCACAATTTTCTCAAAAAGAAATCACAATTTTTTATTTTTTTTAAAATGAGAAAAAAAACAGAAAGAAAAAAAAATAAAAATAAAAATCCTACCTAAGGTTTGTCTTCCCCACACTTATTTCAAAAACTTGTCCTTGATGGACTTATTTTGGGGAGGAAACGGAAAATTTTATGACTTCTGACTTAATCTGGCCATATATCAAAATTTATTTTCTTTAATTTTACAAAGTACAAATCAACTTGTAGCATTTTTTAATTTTTTCTTTTTTACCTTTATAAAAACTAAAAAGAAAAACACATATTTTTGAAATTTTCTTAAATTTTTCACTAAAATAAAAAACAGAAAACAAATATGCATGCAATTTAACTTTTTTATCAACAATGTTTTCAAAAGAATTTGAATCTAAGTTTTTACCTGTTGCAACAACCTTTCTTCTTTCTCCATAGCCAAGTCAACAAAAATCACCATTGAAAACTTATTTGCATCATTCACATCAACAAACTTGATTTGTGGAGTGTGTGGCTTCAACTCAATTTCAGCATCATCAGGTGCATTCAGATGGTTAACAGGATCATCAGTAATCCTTGTAATCTCATCTTGTGAGCAAAAATCTGCACTTGAAGTAGTTGAATATGTTGTTTCATCATTAACCAAGTCAGTTGCAATAGTAGATGCTTCAGTTGCATCTTCGAATATCGTTGGCTCTTCAACTGCACTTGGTTCCTCCATTGTATTGTCCTCACAGTTTTGCTGTTGAAAATGATCATTTGTACTCATATCCTCATCAACAAGTACAACTTTATATTCACATTGAGCATTATCAACATATCCATCAGTAGATATGTCAGTGTGAGAATCTTTAATTTCTTCGTCAACTTCAGCAACATCCTTAATATGTCCATTAGTAGACATATTACTATGACAATCATTATATCCATTAGTAGATATATCAATGTGATGTGATTCCGCTATTGGTTTTTCAGACTGATTCTGCAAGCTTTGTGTGGTGGCATTCATCATCTCCTTTTGATTTGTCTGATTCATCTTCATCATATCAGTCATCATATTCATCAGATCTTCCAAAGTGACCTTTCTAATTGTATCATTCATTAGCTGACTCAAATCTTCAGACATTTGTTCAGCTCCAATGGCCAACTTCAAAAGCATATCTTTGATTTCATGATGAAGTGCGTTAAAATCTGAATTTTCAGGAAATCTCTAATGGGGTTGAAGGGTGGTATTAATAATTTCAAGTAATTCTATGAAGTTGTTTTTACTTACATCCATCAACATATCAGACAATATTTTCTTATTTTCGTACCACCCTTGCTCAATATCTTTGCATCGTTGATCAACTTGCAACCTTTGATCCATAGACTCTAATTTCTCTATAACTTCACCCATTAGTATCATAACTTCTTTGTAGAATGGTTCATTGGTTGCTTCAAATTGTTGTGGTGGTACATATTATTGTTGAAAACTATTTGGAACATATGGTTGTTGTGGATAGTAATTGTAATCCATTTGAAAACTAAATTGTTGATTACTTTCAGAAGCAAAATGATTTTGCATTTTTGAAAGAGGTTTTCTAAAAAGAAATAAGCTGAAACCTTGTTGAGTAGACTTCCAAGAAAGAGAGGTGTGTCTCAATGGACAACTTAAGTACCTTATCTTTCCTTAGCCAAAGTGTTTCCCAACTAGTTTCAAAAATTTCTCAACAAAATTCCTCAAACAAAAATTATGCTTAAAAAATTAACTAAAATAACTAAAAAATATATAATTAAATAACTAAAGAAAATAAAATAAATGTTAAAAAATTGAGAGAAAAAAAATGTTAGTGATAAACAAAAATAACACAAATAAAAAAAAACTAAAATGATAAATATCCTAACCGTGTTCTCGAGCAACGACGCCAAATTTGATAATGTTATCGTTGACGCAATCAAATTAATACTACTAAACTATAGCAACTTCAGTATTGCTAAGATAGTAGTTAAGGAAATAGAAAGGGTAAACTTAACCCTAAGTTGTCTCCCAATGAACACGAAATTGATTTTTAACAAGTTAATTCTTATAAAATCTATACAAAACGGTTAGTCAAATAAAATAAAAAATAATATGGCCGGATTAAGATAAACAAGAAAGAAATAGAAAAGATAAAAAGAGATAAAAACAATAGTAAAGAAAATAGATTGATTCCACTGCTTTTTCAAAATAGATTGATTCCACTTCTTTTTCAAAATAGATTCATCATCGGTTATCTAAAGATTATTTCTCAATTAATTATTGTTGTAGATTTAAAAATTAATCAATGTAAAGTCTCAATTAATTTGTTAACGTTCTCACTTTTAACCAAAGAAAAATAAAATAAAAATAATAGAAGAATGGAGAGAGAGAAAAAGGAAATGAAATTGGACCCCCTAAGGGTTCCAAAACTCCGAAGTCCCGAGCTTTTTTTTTTCTTTCTATGCTTCCCCCATGGCCTCTTTATATAGGACTTTGACTAGGCTTTTCGGTTGCTAAAACATGTCAAATATCTTTTAAATAAAGATAAAAATAAATATTCAAAAATATTTGGAGAGATAGTCAATTTTAAAAATATTTGACAAATATAGTTGGTTAATAATTTATGATATAATTAAATAAATTACTTATGATAAATTATCAAAAAATAATAATATCATTAATTTTCTCAATAAGCCATCTTTAGTCCTATAGTCCAAATTTGCCGGGAAATCCAAAAAGATGAATATTTGCACTTCAACCCCTCTCGTTTTATTAGTCTTTGACTAGATTTGAACATTCGACCAGAGTTGACTATTTGACCAGCTTTAACCAGTTTGATTGTGCAATAGCAGACTGACACATGGCATCCTAACTCCTTCTCTCACATCAGCCTTCTCTTTCCCCCGTTAGGGTTTGCTAGTTCGTGATGGAGGCTTGGAGGCGCGCTACAGTGATGTCTTATTCTTCTCCGACGACATGGCTGCTTGTGCGAGATGCTTCTCCATTCTGCATCAGGTTCTACTCCTGCGTCTCTAGTTTGGTGACGCTCATGGTGTTGTAGGTGTTGTTCCGACGTGAACTGGTGCAAGGGATGTTGGCTCTTTATGTGGTGGAGGCTGCGCGAATATGTTCGATGTGCAAAGGTGGTGTCCATGGCTGTTCAAACAGTTGCGGCTTCGACAGTTGTTGGCACGGAGGATGTAAGTGTAGTGGTGGTCGTGATTGGCAGGATGAAGAAAGTGGTGGAGAACGATGGTGGCTACTGGTGAGATCCATGGCTGACAGTGGTGGGCTATTGTTGGATGAAGGTGCCTAGGGTTTGAGGGAAAAAGATGATGATGACGTGGTACTAATTCATTGGCTGAATTTTGAGTTGCTGGATCATGACACATGTCATTCTCTGATTGGTTAGTTTAATAAGTGGAGGATTGTCACATGGCATGATCTGAGTGCATCTTAGTTTATGAGGGGAAAGAGGAGTGAAAATAGACAAAGGCAGGGGTGTAGAAGTAGGTTTTCTGTAGCCCATTTAGAATAGGGGAGTGTGTAAAATAAAAACTGGGGGTGCAAAAGTAATTTTTCCAAAACTTGCTAATTTCAGCCTTAATTAAAGGTGGTTTGTAACTTCAATAAATTTATTTTTCCTCCTTAAATGAGCTTAATCTTAACTTCAACTGCATCAACAAACGTTAAAATATCCAAAAATAATTTATGCAACTAAAAATCACTTTTTAAGACATTTTTATCACATAAGCTCAGATAGCCTAATTATCAAAACTGTCAATTAAATCACTCTTTAAGCACACAAGTTCAATTAAATACCCAGAATTAAACACTGAATGAGGGCAAAAATACACACTCATCATACTCCTTATTGCGTTCAGCTTGTTTCCAATGCATGTGTTAAATCCTCTAATAGAAATTAGTCATTTCTTCAAAGACTTATGCTCAACGACATTGAAGGAGGATTCATTAAGAAAAATGGAGGAAAATATGCCTCTTATTATTGCAAATTGGAAAGAATATTTCCTCTAGGATTCTTTGATTCAATGGAGCATCTCCCTATTCATCTTCCATATGAAGCATGGCTTGGTGGACCAGTACAATATAGGTGGATGTATCCATTTGAAAGGTGATACGATTACTAAATTTTGTACTTTGAACTCTTATTCTTGTGTTAAATCCTAATGTGCACATTTTTTATTTCTAAAGATTTATGGGGGAATCAAAGCGTTATTTTAAAAACAAAGCCAGAGTAGAAGGATCCATTTCTGCAACTTACTTGCATCGTGAGATCGTATACTTTTGCTTTAACTATTTTCAAAACTTCACATTGTCATCGAGAAATTATAGGATTGAAACACAATGGCAAAGTCAAACATCTGAGTCAATATTGTTAGTGTTTAAACAAGTTGGTCGTCACGCAAGCAAGGAGTGCACTCATTGGTTAACTGATGTTGAATTCAACTCTACTCATGTGCATGTGTTAATCAATTACACTAAAGTTAAATCTTATCTTGAGTAAGTTCTAATCCCATTGTCTACAACCTAAATGGTAAATTCCTTTTAAGCAATTTGTATTCACCGTATTGTTAATCTTCTCTTAACAGCCCATTCCTTGTAGTTGAGAAAATACCTCAAGCAACGTCTTCTGCCAACATATACTCATATTTTCCTCATTAGTTTAGAAACCAAGTAAGTGCAGTCATGTTAGTTCAAGAAACCTTTGTTGCTAAAGTTGTCTAAAACTTTCAATTTTCACACAATTTTTAGGTTTATAACGAGGCATTATGTGTTAGAAATCAAGACTTAAGGGATTTGGCAAACAAACCCATGAGATGCGTAAAGGAGTGGCACACATACTTTGTCAATGGATACAAGTTCCACACTAATGCCTCGTCTAATGGGAAGAAGACAATTAATTGTGGTGTGTACGTGAAGGGCCTCACAGAGGGTGGTTATGATGAGTTTTATGGGATAATTCATAAAATATATGAGCTAGAGTACAACAGTTCTACTTCTCTAAAGAAAGTAGTTCTTTTTTATTGTGAATGGTTTAATCCTTCTACAAATGGTACAAGAGTACATCTAGGTATCATACTGTCAAACTTGAAATCAATTTAATATACTGGCCATTTGATCCATTTATTCTAGCAAATAATGTTAGACAAGTTTATTATGTCCCATATCCAGCATTTCGGAACATCAACAAATGTGGTTGGTGTGTTGAAATACAAAATAAGCCTAGGGGTCATGTTGAGTAAAATGAGGTGGAAGAGGATATTCCCTATCAAGTTGATGAAATGTCACATGCCCATGAAATAATTAAAGTTGAAAGTGTCTCTATATTGCATGACCATGATGGTGATGCTGCAGAATCGGAAGAAGAAGAAGAAGAAGAGGAAGAAGAAGAAGACAACGATGATGATGATGATGAAAATTATGACGTCATGAACGATGACAGTGATGATGATTAATTTTTAATATTTATACTTTGTAATATGTGTCACCATTGTTGTGTAGTTGTAATATGACCTTTTAATTTTTAATATTTGTACTTGTAATTTGACATTAAAATTTGTAGTTGACATTCATCATTTATTTATTCTAATAGTATTCATTGAAAATAGTTTACAATGTCATCCGGGGGTCTACCTAATCCTGGTAAGGGGAAAGAGGTAGCAAAACCTAAAGCAAAAAGGGCATCAAAACGGCCACGCTACCTGATAAAAGTTCCTCCTGCAAGATCATCCACATCCACTCCATCCAATATTATTGACACACATAGTGCAGCCTTACAATCAACCTCCTTAGGTGTTGCATCCACGCCAATACCATCCCCATTTGTTCCTATTGTAGAGGCCACACCACCTCCTATTATGGTACCCACACCACCTCCTGTAATGGTACCCACACCACTTCCTGTTATAGTACCCACACCACCTCTTGTTATGGTACCCACACCACCTCCTGTTATGGTACCCACACCATGCCCTCCTTTGGTACCCACACCACCTCCTATAATGGTGCTCATGCCACCCCCTTGTTGTGGTACCACAACCTTCTTCCTCACCTTCCGTTGCTTCTGTTATACCTTCTTCATCATCAGTCCCTTCACCTAGTATTCCTACCTCTTCAAATCCCACTAATGTAGATGTTGTTGTTGTTGACCCTCCTCCCCATGAACGACCCATGATTGAACCTTATGGAAAGGGGCAATAATAACTTCTCCCATCTTAAAAACTATTTTGTTTTAGATAACTTGTTTTACCTTGCCCTTTTGTGGATGAATTTTCTTAAATTTTTGCAGGTTTTATCCTTCTAGAGTTGCTTCCCAGGTCATCACAAGGTCTATTAAGCAACAATATCTGACTGCTAGCCGTCATGGCGAGCAATACCTCCAATAGATAGAGATCATTTTTGTCAACGTTTTAAGGTAAACATATCATCAACCTTATTCTCTTTTAATAACTATGTATGTTAATAGTGCAACACAATTGATGATCTGTACTTGATTCATTGACGTATAGGAAAGTTTAGTGGAGACCTGAGCATGAAGATCAAATTCACACAAATTTTAACTCTAGAGCTTCACATAGGCTCTTTGAGATGTTTAGAGAGGCCAGGAATGCAGGACAACGCCCTTATTGGCTTGGGGATAATGTGTGGAATCAATTGCTAGCACATTGGAATTCTCCAGCCTATCGCAATAAATGTGTTACAGCCCAAAGGAACAGAGCTACCCCCAAGGGTGGGAGCCTACACACAAGCAATCCATTACTACTTATGAGCATGCCATTCGTATGGTAAAAACCTTCTCTCTTAAGTAATTCATAACTTAGAATTTTAATAATTTATGCTTAAAAAGTAACACCATATTTTGTTTTATAGGCATAGGAGCTTGGACAACACATGCACATTGATGAGGTATTTCAACAAACCCATCTTCGTAAAGGATCCAACGAGTATATTGATGAAAGGAGGACCCATGTAAGCAACACTTTCATTTCATTCCCATAAAATTATAATCATGACCCTATTTCACTAATACCTTCTTGTTTACTTAACAGAAAGAATTTGAAAAAGTAAGTTCTCTAGTTTCTTTTCAAAAAGTAAGTCAAATGTTATGTCATTCATCTCTTGCAACTATTGTATGAAGAAAGGTCATGTTATTAAGAACTGTTATGCTAGAAAGTATGATGTTCCTAAAGGGGTTATGAAATGGATCCCAAAAGGATCTAGAAAGGTGTAACCATGATCGACCTAACCTATCAAAGGGTACCAAGTAATACAAATTAGTTTTGCATGTCATAAAAAGTGAGAAGAAAGATTTGTGGTACCTTGATAATGGTTGTTCGAGACACATGACAAGTGACAAGACCAAGTTTGCAAAGTTGGAGTTCAAAAAGGAGGAAGGACTTATGACTTATAGAGATAACAACAAAAGGAGAATACTTGGAAATGGAGCATAAGCAATGGATCTTCTTTCAACATCAAGAACGTGCTACTGGTAGAAGGGCTAAAGCACAATTTGATAAGTATAAGCCAACTTTGTCATAAAGGTTTTAAAGTCATGTTTGATAAGTATATTGTAGTGGAATATTTTAGGGGTAGTTTTTGTTCTTCTTCTTATTCGCTTTCATTCTTTAAAGCTTATGGTTTTTCTTTTGTTTTACATCAAGTTTTGGTTTGATTGCTAAAGAAACCAAAGCATGCAAAGGGTCATTTATTTTACAGTGCAACTAAAAGCTTTTTGGTACATAGTTTCTCTTTCTTAAAGCTTTTTGGTGCCTACCACACATAACATTAAATGGTTTGTTTATGATTAGTGCATGCTTTATTGTAGATGTAACACCCCAAATTTTGGGATGTCACAGATAGTTAGAAAATGAACACGTTTGGCGGAAAAAGTATTATCATTAAAAATATATTAATTAAAAAACTTATATTTTAATTTAAATTACATAGTTCAAAACATCACTTTGTCTAAAAATTCAAATAACACTTGCGTACAAAAGAAAATTACATAATTTGTAGTATCTGATTTATAACAACTAAATAACTTATAGAAACTCCCGAGTCCACCCCAGCCTCTCGTCGATCTACTCCATGCCAAAAGCATCTGCATTATCATCTGCTCCCGTATAACACACATGTTATACGATCATCGCACATACAACAAATACACAAACAAATAGGGGTAAGCTAACCACAAACAATGATATTCATAAAAGAAATTCATAAATAAAACATGTCAAATAATACTCAATTTTGCATTCAATTAACACGGAAACTTTATGATCACAATCCATCCTTGGTTTGAACACACAAACCCAAAATCCAAACAATCATACTAAACCAAACATAGCATCACATTCATCTAAAATCTTCATTAAATTCCACCAAGAGCTTTCAAGCAAGGCAAAACACTCTCAACATGTAACACATGAGAATTACATATTGCCAACAAAGTACTCACCCACACACCATGCATGGGAAATAAACCATAACATAAACACATCAACTTATCAAATAATACATTCATACAATAAACTCAACGAGTGACATTCATTCAACCACAATATATAAAAAATTTTGGATTTTAGAAATAAAGTTGTGGCTTGTGTAAAACTCCAAAAATTATGTATTTATATTAAAATTAAAGATGATTGAATCAAGAATCAAATGCAACAATAACCAACTTAATTGAATAACTATAGAGAAAGTTATGCACCAAACAAACAACAAAGGTCAATGTTGTCAACAACCCAACTACAATGATCTTGCGATAAAAACTGCTTTCACTATAGAGCTCCGATTCAAGATCCGACCGGTCCAAGTCAAGAACTATGTGTTAAGGATTAGCTGTTAAAATTTCAGATCGATCCAACGATTAACGAAGTAGGAACCTTCATTTTACAAAACGAGTGCAGTGCAAAAAAATGGATAGCGCCTCAAAACGAGATAAAGAAAAGGAAAGGTGGCTGCACCAAAATAAATAGCTCATGTACAAGCCAGTGTTCCATCAATCCTTGGTCTCATTGAAATATAAAATCATGTACTTCACCCACATCAATACGCATGATATCAAAAAGAAGAAAGAGGAAAGCTAATAATTATGCACCACATTCACGTAAATCAAAAAGAAGAGGTAGAAGAGTTAATCTCATGCAAACAAACTTGCACCAGCAGCGTGAATGAAGAGAAAACAATCACACATGTAGGTCATGAAAAAGAAGAAGGATATATCAAGTATATTCATTAAAACCTCAGGCACCAATCAACAAAATAAAGAGAAGAAATAAGGTAAAGCTTCAAATAACACAGAAAGCAAACTCAGCTTCCCCTACACTAGACATCCATGTTTTTCAAGTTTCATTCATCAAGCAAACAACAAAAAAACAATAGAAGAAAGAAAGGTTGGCTTCCCCTACCTTGTTAGCAACCTCCAATTCTTTCTCCTGTAATCTATTCCACGGTTCCTCTCTTTCTACTGTTAAACTCTCGTTTTCTCCTCTCATCCACCTCCTCTCCCACCTTTTAGAAACCCTAAAGTGTTTTATCTCCTTTTTTCAAAATCTTATATTTTTCATCTATAATTAACATCTTTAATCTTTTCTATTAATATTTTAAAATTAAATCTTTTCAATTAAGATTTTAATAAAAAACTAAAAATAAAAACAAACCAAAATCTTAACTGGTTTTCAAGTTTCTAAAGAAAACAAAGAACATTAAAAATGAAATCTTGTGCAGCTAGTTTTGAACCTAGTCATGAATGCACTGAACAAGTACAATCCACCACCACGTTATATGCTTTCTCATAGTATAATATGCATGAATAAAATATAAACAAATATTGTGCATCCGCCATACTTGAATAATAAAATAATTAATACCACTAAATGAACACGGCTAGGATAGAACTCGAGTACCTACACGCCCATATTTACTCTCCAACCAAGAAGCCAATTACTTTTCCTTGTATTAATACGCACCACTTAATTATATACATATATTCTCAACATTACATATAATATCAAAATTTAAAATAAATAAAACAATAACTTACATCACTTAAATAATTATTATAAATACAACAATAACTACAATGTTGATTACTTTCGTATGAAAAATTATTTTTCATTTTTGAAAGAGGTTTTCTTAAAAGAAATAAGTTGAAACCTTGTTGACTAGACTTCCAGGAAAGAGAGGTGCGTCTCAGTGGACAACTTAAGTACCTTGTCTTTCCTTAGCCAAAGTGTTTCCCAACTAGTTTCACAAATTTCTGAACAAAAATCCTCAAACAAAAATTATGCTTAAAAAAATAAATAAAATAAAATAACTAAAAAAAACTAAAGAAAATAAAATAAATGTTAGAAAAAAAATTTGAGATAAAAAAAATGTTAGTGATAAACAAAAAATAAAATCAAAAGAAAAAAAAAAGAACTAAAATGATAAAAATTTTAACCGTTTTCCCCGGCAACGACGCCAAATTTGATAACGTTGTCTTTGACGCGTTCAAATTAATACTATTAAACTATAACAACTTCAGTATTGCTAAGATAATAGTCAACAAAATAGAAAGGGTAAAGTAACCCTAAGTCGTCTCCCAATGAACACGGAATTGATTTTTAACAAATTAGTTCTTATAAAACTATACAAATGAGTTAGTCAAATAAAATAAATATAGGGGATTAAGATAAACAAAGATAGAAATAAAAT
>Ga0209589_1010962_pt1 | contig 12999 bp, 5 predicted proteins | sample CowpeawhiteBW_FD_187525 | JGI IMG/M metagenome (GOLD analysis project Ga0209589, IMG submission 187525) | Root nodule microbial communities of legume samples collected from California USA - Cow pea white BW (SPAdes) (version 2) | ecosystem: Host-associated > Plants > Roots > Nodule | place: USA...
TCAGAGAACTCTAGAAAAGTGGTTTCTAGAGAGATGGTGTGTTTTAAAATAATGAAACTCGTTTAATTCTATTTATACTAAAATCTTTTAATATTAAAATAATCGAGTCTCACTATTTTTAAACCACTATCACTTTTAAAACGCCATTTTCTAGGGTCTTACATAGCACAACTGGTGACATCTCTCCAGTTGGGAGGGTGTTAAAGGTCAGGTTTGGGGTTCGATACCCACTGACAACAACCTGCCTTGCGAAGTGGGGAGACACTTGGGGCGAGGGGTTGGGGTGTATTGGGCTGCAGACCTGACACGCTCTCAGTTGGAGGGGTGTTACAATATGCATATAAAGTACAAATATTTGTAATGAAATTACTTTAAAATTGTCTTAATTAAGCTCATGATGGTTTATATTTATAAAGTCACTTTTTAAAAAAAACAGATTTTTGTTAGAGCTGTCAAAATGGATAATTCGATTTGATCCGACTCAACTGATCACGAATTGATGATTTAGTGAGGCAACTCAACCCGGTTCATTTTTTAGCGAACAAAAAAAATTTGAACCCGGCCCAGTCCACCACGGGTTGGCGAGTTAAACGGATTGGCTCACGGGTTCACTTAATTAAAAAAATACAAATTATTTATGTTAGCTAACAAAAACAACCTAACATGACCCAAATATAAAAATCCAACTTAATAAAAAACACTTGTGCACCCCCCCTTTTATCTGGCTCACCATAGGTTCAACCTGGGTGAGCCGGAATTTAGATGAGTCAGGTCAAGAATCAACCCGTAAAGAAATTTGTAAAAAAATTTCAACACAACCCCGGCCTGAACTCGTGTGAGCTGGGTTGACTCGCGCGTTCCAACCCATTTTGACAACTTTAATTTTTAGTACTTTTCAAAATAGATGGATTTAATTATTATATATTTTTATTTTTATTAACATTTTGTGAAAAAAAAAAAGATTCCGTGAGAGTAAAATTACGTCTCTCCTTTCATTCTAAAACGGTGGTAGATTTTTCCAAAAAATAATATTTATTTCCATTTTAATTCTTATTAAAACAACATAATTAACATAAATTATTGTCTAACGGGGAAAATATTTCTATCAACGACAGGTAACAATTGAAGATATACTAGCAGATAATAATTAATAATAGAAGTATGTGTACTACACAGGGTTCAATATTACTAAAGTCTTTTTCCTTTAATTGTATTTAACTCTTTCATTTTCATTCATAAACTCATATTTAAATTTCCTGTGAGATGAATACATAATAGAATAATTGAATTTGGTGGATGAGAGGTAGGGTGATATGTATGTTGTTGAATGTGGTTGGAACATAGTGGAGTGATGAATGTATTGACATTGATGAAATCCAAGAATAAAAAAGGGTTATTGGAGCGTCCAGGGTTTTTGATTAGTTAGAAATGTGAATAATGTTACAGATATGAGATGGGATGTGTGAGAAGAAACCCTAATCATTAGGGTTTGGGAATGAAGTTGGTGAAATTTTTTCTCCATTCAATCCACAAGTGGTTGTTCTTATAAGCAGTTACATTTTTTTTTTTATAACTTAAGAAAGCAATTTACTCTTATTTTTTTTCTTTCACATTTTTCTTATTAATCAACCTTATTAAAATTTTAGAAATTCTTGCTACAAACGCATTATCATCTACATGTTTTTACATTTTTATTATACTATTTATTATTTCTCTGCAGTAAGAAGTCAAAATTAGAATAACCTTGACATAGTTTAATCTTAAGAATATTATAAAAATTAAATTATCAAACACAGTGGAAGCAGTGATCGCGTCAACGTAAATAGTAGTAAAAGATCATTTCCTTGATGACTGAGATATATCATCGTCAAAAATCTTATCTTGAAGTTCATGAGAAAATACTTTACGATGTTATAGTTTTTTTCTCCAAAAAAAAAAAAAACTTTATTAAGATAGTGCTATGAATAACTAAATATTAAGTATGTTTTATATTTATTAAGTAAGATTATTATGAAATAGTATACTTGAATCGACTAAAATACAGGTAATTAAACATTTATTCGTGCGTTTAAAAAATAAGAATATGGGTGAAAATATATGTACCTTTTCAAATATCGATGTGAATCTGTCGAGAAAAGAACGTGGATACGAAAATAAAGTTCATAATACTTTAGATGAAAGTTCCACGATATTGTTCCACTTCAACTACACGACAAATTGGCATGTCAACACAAACATATTACAGAAAAGAAAATTCCAATAAAAAGTATAAAGTTAATCATAGAGAATAAATTCAAATTTTTATGAAATGGATGCAAAAGTCGTGTCTTCTCCCTGGGAGATGCTACAGTTAAAATTTTTAATTAACGTTATAAGTGCACATTAGAATAATAACTCGGATATAGTTCTTCAGATATTTGGAAAATAATATTTTAACAAAATTGTATTTGACAAATCTTGAAAAACAATAATTTTTGATAAAAACAAAATTCTAAAATTTTATTATTTTATTTTTGTAACTTTCATAAAAAAATCAAAAAATTACTCTATTTAATAACTTTGTCAGCTTTATCAATAAAATATTTGTGAAAAAACCATTTTTCTATTATTAAAATAAAACTGCAATGTTAAAAACAGCAATGAATTTAATTGTGAGATATATTTTATCGGTTTTCTGTTTGGTTCTCACCTTGTAGATATTGGATAATGCGTCCAAGTCCTTTTTCGCAGCAGTGTAGTCTCCATCATCTGTGAACAAAGTAGATCGAATAAAGATAAAATTATGTTGGGGTTTCAATTCATCACCACCAATTTTGCTGTGATCAATTTTGAAGTTATGAGATTAGGACGTTCATGAAGGTGGGCCCATCAGGCCCGTGGGCCCATCAAGCCCACTCAGATACTTGGTGGAAGCCATCATAATGAAGATCGGAATCGTAATACTCGTCATCTTCAGAACAAGATTAATCGTCATTTATTTGTTGGTGTGCTCTTTGAATTTCAGAGACAATAGCTCCAAAATTAGGAATCTTGAACGTGGTGGAAGATATTGAAAGATGGAACGTGTGGCCCAGGTACTAATCTCCATACTGTGTTTCTATTCCTGGAACAAGGTTTTGATATTATTATAAACGTCGCTGTGAGAAAACACAGGCTCGGAATTTTTAGATTTGGAATTATTGAAAGTTTTGTTGAGTTTTATAATAAATCTGAACTGGCAAATGCTAATAGCTGCCCTAGGAATGATGATGGTTAAGAGATCATGTCCACTCTTATAATATTGAAATATATAAGTGTTATATATATTTTTTTAAATATTAAAAATATTTATATTCACTGACTAAATTTTGATTTTAGTCCTCTAAAAAAATTTCGTTGTTTTCTAGCGCAAAATAACTGAAATAATTGTTTTTTGATCCTTAACTTTTTATAAATTAATAGCTTATATTTGAAAAAAAAAATTAAGTAATGAAGTGATACATCCTATTGCTGTGATATTATGTTAGTGACACCTAAAAAGTCTTAAACATCCATGCAAGTAATGTCATTTATCTATTTTTTAGTTAATATGAAAAATTAAAATATAAATTTAGAATTTTAGAATTTTTTACATATATTAGAACTAAACAATTATTTCAAAAAATTATAAACATTTATATATATATATATATATATATATATATATATATATATATATATATATATATATATATAAAAGAATCAAAATCAAATTTCATTTTTACGTGAACTCAATATACTTAAATCTCTTTTAAACATATTCCTACTTGTTTTTGAATAAAGATGTTTCTTATTAATTTAATAATTGTCGATGAAATTAAAAATTTGTCATGCCAATTCTTTAAAATCGGTAAACAATATCCATCTAAAATTACCAACGTCGTTTATTTCACTTCATTTGAAAAAGAAAGATTCCGTTCGCTATGATGTTCATTAATAACCAAAATAAAAATATAAGTAATACATTTTCTGAATAATTTTTTTATACAAACTGAAATTTATTAAGAAATCACTTTCTTCAGTATCATATAAGTAACAAATTAACTTTAAAGATCCAGAGATTCATAGAAATAACTTCTGAACAAGCATCATTTTATTATAACATAACAATGGCACTATTTGGATACTTTTGGGCATTGTTTAGAAACAGATATAGCACTGGCCTTCCTAGTAGCAATTATATATGAGTATACTCAAAGTGCTACTTCTAAAACCATAAACCTTCAACATATCCCAAATTTTCAAGCATGATTGTGTTCATTTCTTTGGTAGAGTTTCGAAGCATAATGGTTTAAATTCTACGTTCTTAGATGTGTTTACCATAATAAATCAGACGGTCATAAACTAAATAACCATGTACCACTTCCATAAATTAATCACAGTATCCAGTATGAGGCACCAATGATTCTTCTTAAGATTACCAAAATGCTTTGAAGTTTCAATACCAAATAGTCTGAGGCAGCGTACATTCACAAAGATAATGAGCTGCACACAAAATTAACCTTGTCACGAACTATGCCACCTACCTAGAGCCTCACCAACACGAATTCTATCCCCTCGTTGGACACAGAACCTGAACTCTTGAGATGAATCGCCCTCATTGAGTTTTGAAATCGGAGCTTGGAAAACAAGTACAACTGTTGATCCCATGTTGAAAGCACCTAACTGGAGTAACAAAAGAAAAAAAGAATTAAGTTATGCAAAATGTATTGAAAACTCTTAAGGTCACAAGCTAAACTTTATGTATAATAAACAAAAGGAATCCAAATTCAACAGCACGTCGTCGACAAAACTTAATCTTAAAAGAAGACATCGCAAGTATACTGATTCAAATATTCAATCATATGATCCTCATAGATAGTTGTATAGATTTTGTATCAAGTGCAGAAGTTCCAAAAGGTAAAAGCACTTCTAACCTCATCTCCTTTCATGAGCATTCTGCCTACACCTTCACATTCATAAACCCGTTCTTCAGGAGGCTCTGAATGTAGAAACTTCTTCATTGGCCTGTTTGTATGAAGTTCAGGCTCAATGAAAAGCTGTCATGTTGAAATTTAAACTGAAGACATTAATATATAATTCAGTCAATGTAAATACAAGTCATCCCATGCCAATCGGTTATCTCTAAATATTGGGTCCCGTGGCTTCTATCATTATCCTTAAAAAGAAAAGTTGTTGGTGATCCATGAAAGCATATTTAGTGATTACTGGGAAAGAAAAATAAGATTTTAAAATCAACAGTTACTTTAGTCTTTTCCCAGAGTTGTTAACACTAAAATATAACCCTTGTTTTTTTCAATGGACATTAGAGTACAATAGTTACAAGAATGAACAAACCTCAATTGACCCAATATTTGTCGCACCAATTGCAGCAACTGCCATAAACCCTTCCTGCCACAGACCTTCAAGAACGACCTGAAGAATTTAGAGTCAATGTCGATAGGTAATTATAAAGTTTATGATTCAATTCAAATCAATCCAGAATTGAAAAATTAAATAACATCAAAGAAAAAAATAAATTTTATCATTCAAAGAACAGTGTGATGAAATTATTTATGAAGGAAACGTTAACTACTTTAGCTGATTGGCAAATATTAATGATCTTTTGACAGAATTCACTACTAGGTTATTGAATTCTTCATGAATGAGTTCATCAACAAACCATTATTGTCAACAAAATAAAAGCAAGACGATGGTAAAAGAGAGGATTAGAGAAGTCTTCAGAAGAGTTTATAGGGAGTATTAACTAGAAAGAATGCCACTCCTACTAAGAACTAAAACTCAAGACTTGATTGTTTCCCAAGAAAAATATCCACATGAGAAAAATAGGTAAATTCAGATAAAGGGCCCCTTGCACTTAGAAAATTAGTGCAACAGCATCTAGTTTATTTTCAGAAATAGATTTATTTTCAATATAAAATTAGATCAATGTGCCACCACTTAGTTTAACTCAAGCAGTGAATGTTGGGTCGGATTAATTAAGGTAGAAAAGTCTTGAAGTTCAATTTTTATTCAAATCGCCAAAATAAATATATAAATAGAAACATGACATGAGGACATTGAAAGGAAAGCTAACGGAAAAGCACAACACTCTGACATTGACCATCGCAATCAGATATGAATTACCCTCTCGTTCTCAATGTAGAGATTTCTAATTGTTCTAGTAGCACGTTCATTCAGGGGATAAAGACGGCCTGCAACATAAACAATAAACCAAACAGCAACAGATAATAAGAATACAGTAAAACTAAATAGAAATTAATTAACGTGCTTATTGTGCAGCATGATATACAATACATGCAAAATTTGAAAATCTGCAGATCTACTTCATTCTTTTCTCCCACCTGGTTCAAATAACTATTTTCATGAGTATGGGGAAGAAATAGATTGGCAGAGCTTTATAAAACAGTTATCCATGATAAATCTAGAAAGTCCACCTGTACCCATCACCAATGCAATCTAAAAGTTTTCCTAGAGGAAAATAAAAAATAAAAAAAAATGTAAAAAAATTCAACATGAAGAAGCCACATAATCATTTTATGATGAATCTTTTCTTTGCTATCTTGCATGGGATATTTTTTATGATCACAGCTGGAAATTACTTGGCTATTTTGGATAAACAGAAGATTAATAAGTGTTGTTGTCAATTTCTTAGACTGTTAAGGCTTACATGAGATGGTTTACCAGAAAAATGCCTGCGCACAAGAATGTTCCAATCAGCTGGGGAGTGTATTCGATGGTAATCTCCAGGCTTCAAGTAAACCACACAATAAAAAAGTCCTCTCTTTGGGCTGAAACGGAAAATTTAATAACGTATGAATTGTCATGCCACACGTTCAGTCTCTCTACCGATAAAAGTATAGCAGATACATTCAGGGCCAGAGTTCAATAAAAAAAAAACAACAATCAGCATTTAATGTGAAAAGGTCGCATTCTTGATAATAGACAAAAATAAGTCAATATGGATTGCATGTTCCTAAACCATGAAAGCAATTCAGACTACTCTTAAGTTTGCTTTATAATGGTAAAAATAATAAGAACCATACCGAGAGAGAAGCAGAAATCATTTCTTGAAAAGTTGACAATAAAATTGTAATTTTCAGTTAAAAAAGAAAAAAAAAATCTCATTGTATAGATTTTGCAGAATCCTAAGACTCCTCCAATTAAATAAAACACTTTTGATTTCAATTGCAGCTGCAGCAAGCTTGCTAAATCATAAAGTCTCTATCAATTGAAGTCAATAAGCCACTTTACGATAGAAACTCAAATACCTCTGAAACCTCCCAGAAGTACTCAAATAATGATCACAAATATTAATGATAAATGCATCATGAAAAAAATTAAGAGTAGATGCATGATGAAAATTTAGCAGCTAATTTGAGAGGTTGAACAGATAAATTTATCCATCTATGATTTTCTACAATAAACAGGCCCTTCCTTAACTACAATTGCTTACAACCAGATGCAGTAAACATTGGTAGCATAAGGCAATTAGAAATACTTCACCACATTACCATGATGATTTTGGGTCCCAAACTTTTGGTGAAGCCAATGAAACTCTCCACCATGACTTCTTGCTCTTCTCGGTAGTTGTTATTGACTCATTATGCTTCTCTTGCACATCACCATCTGCTGTTATTGGAAGGAAAGGGCTTGCACCAAGAAGAGAAAAAACTGAATATGAAAACCCTTTAACCTGTTCAATCATTGCCCCTGCTCCCTTCAGCTCCCCAAATCTTAAAATTGTACCGTCCACAGGACTAACCTGCAGAAAATAAGTATGGTCAAACAGGTTATGTATCAGCTGGAAATGGCACAAAGGCATTAGAGAATTTCAAATAGCTGTTACCAGTTACCAGACACTGCGGATCAACATCAATAGGCCGGGAACCTTCTTTCAAAGTGCGAACAAAAAAATCCCTTAAAGTGACATACTGGTCTAGAGGTAAACCAGCTTCTTCTAAATCTGAGGTGTCAACAATATTATAACAATTAAGAGTATTCTTACACGTATTATAGATCATATCATGAGCAAGTTCTGCCAGTTTCACGAGATGATGGTTATAGGAGCAAATAACAAGAAAATGATTGAAAGATATATAAATCATACTTGAATGAAATGCCCGAGCCCAGGATTTATAGATAACGGGCCTCAGCCAAACTGGTATTTCCTGAATAAGTAAAATCATATAAATAATACAACATGCATAATCATTTTCAAATTATAGAGATAGCTTTGACTTGATAAAAGGAGAGAGAAGTACATTAAGAAAAAATTTACTTTAAAATATGCTGCACTACTTTTATCTTGCACTCTCTTTTTTTCTGATTAGCAGTGCTGCTCTATCTCTCATCATTTATTATTTACTTTTGCTTCTTTCCCTCTACTAAAATTGCTGTTTTTCACGTATTAAAAGTCATTTTATTTCTTCATCAGGTCTCTAATGCTAAAATTACTCATAAATTCTGAATATTATTTCTCTTTCCAAATACTTACTACAGGTAACAACATAAGGCGAATAAATTTGCAAATATAAAAATATAAAGCTTCACTGATTAATAGATATAAGTATATATAAAAAAGGATATTCCAATATCACATTGACTTCTTACCACGCTTGTCAAGTATCCCCAGCATCTAGAAATTGAACGAAGGGGCAGTAATCTCAAAAATGTAGCCTAGTGTTGACAAAGCCATGGCACATGTATCAGAATCAAAACAAATATGTACTATACACACACATACAAGAACTCAAATGTTTCTTTTTTGTACTGATGTAAAAGTTTTACCTTTATATCAGGCTGGAACTCCACTTCAATTCCTTTCTCCTTCATCTCTTCAGTCTGCCACAAGGGTAATCAAATTTATTCTCTAGAGACTACGTAAACTACAAACCATTTAAGGCTAAAATTCCAATTGACCAAACAGAACCTAAAAAGGATTCTACTACTGAAGTGCAAAAATATTTCCAGCATCATGGCTGAAAACAGTGTGGAAAAGACTGAAGGCCTCACTACCAAAAAATAAGATTCAACTTCTCCCTTGTCTAGAATGTTAAAAATATATTTTTATTTTTCTTTATTTATTTTACTTTTGCAGTGACCGAAAATAACAACGGACATGTAAAAGAAGGAGGAATGTCAATGATCAATCACTGATAAGTCATAGTGCCCGATGTATCATCTTTTCTCCAGCATGTTTTGTGGAAGGAAAAAAACACCACGTTCATTTAACCGGGTGTCTGTGTGTGCCACCAAGGTTGATATTAATGCAACCATGGTTTGGAATAAAACAAAAGGCTCCTAGACAATGCAATTAGACTCTACTAGTTGATAAACCAGTAAGCATACCCCAAGCATGTGAGCCTTGGTTAAGCAGGATAAGGATATTCGGGGGGAGCTTCAGGTCCATCAGAGCCAATGTAGGCAAGTGGACAAAAATAAATGAGGCCATTGATGTTGCTAGAAGAATCAGTTTGGCGACCAAACTTTGCCTTGCCAATTAGTCTTAACACAATATAAAAATTGAATGTACCTTCTTGTCAACATAGAGTCTGCGGGCATGGAGAACGCCAAGCATAAGTATGGTAGCAACCGTCGCGCCAGGTACAAGAAAAGAATCCCCTGCACACTCTCGTAGCAAATCAAATAAGCACAACGCTTCAGAGCATGAATAATACATAGCCAATTGCAACATATTCAAAACTCCGTTCAATTTGAAAATCCACGGCAATACCTATACTACTTTCCTTGCGAAGATTATAACCATCACAATTCACAGTAAAAACATTCCCTCCCAATACATACGTAACTTATCGTAGGTCAACATTCAGCTTCCATCAACAAACCGTTTAACCAAACGTAGAAATGTATTCATCGTGCTTAAAAGTTATGACAGTTTAACTTGTGTATGGATTGAAGTAGAGAAGCAACTTAACTGACCTTGGGAATTTCCACTTCCGCCATTGATAGAAGCACGAGGTCGACGAATTTGAAACCTTTTGGTGAAGGATGAGGTGTAACGAGCGTTTTTAAAGGGATGAATGTGGTGAGGAAACACTGGGAACTTGTGTGAAAACCTATATTTCATTTTTGCAATCCGTGAAGTGGCGTAGAGTATGTTAGTGTTTGCAGAATTAGGAAGAAGAAAGCGCCACGTTAAAAAATTGCAATTCTCGATTCTGATTTATCACCAATAGTTCTGATTATCTGAACCCCTTTGGTCATTTCAATTCCAATCACAGACATTTCCTTTTAGAATAGCACAAAAATAATTTGATTCTTAACAAAGATGCAGATAAAAAAAAATATTAAATATAACATTTCTTTAAATATGTTCTTTAAAATTTCAATATATTAATACTTTTATCCTTATAATCCATGGGATTTTATTGAAAAAATACTAAATATTTATGTTGTCTTACTTTCTGTTTATGTATAACAAATAGATGTGTTGTAGTTAAAATATTCCAATAATATGAAAAATAATATATGAGAAAAAATTATTTTATAACCTTAAAAAGAAATTAAAAACTCTGCATTTGAGTTTATAAAATTTAAAAATTTATACACAATAGAAAAATAATAAAAATTTAAGAAATCACTATTAGAATAACTCTTATACTTCATATTATATTTCACTCTATGATGCGCGGATACGACATGTATATGATGCGTCAATATGTTTATTTTAGAAATAATATGATACAATACGTAATAGATACATGATATATAATAAATATATCATTGTTAGTAGCTAATATTAGTGGACAATTTAGAAATCAATTATTTTAGTAGTCAAAATATTGGTAGATAATGTTAGTAACTAATTTATAAACCAACTTATAATAAAAACTATTTTAATTATCAATTATAATTGTTTAGAACTATTTTAATTGTTAATAATTTTTAGTTTGGTATCTAAATTGGTCACTGTGTAGTGACTACATATTTGTTGTCACTGTTCAAAATTTTGTTTGCACTATATTATGACTTTATAAATTCAATATTTCATTAATAAATATCGATAAAGTATCTTAAAATATCAAAAACGGATACATATCGGACACAAATACGTAACGCAAGTGAAGGTATCTTTGCATCATAGATTCCAATGATATGCATTTTATTTTCAAATTTTCAATTATTTCTCAGGGGACTATGTTTAAATTTGTAGTAGTTATATTTTCATTTTCATTTGATCACCGCTGTCGTTGTCACAACTTAATTTAACAAAAATTCACATTTTTATTAAATATTTTTAATTTATAGTTATATTTGATTTAAAATATAACGAAAATGTTAAAAAGGAAGAATAATAACATTAATTTATAATTTTAAGAGATTAAAAACCACATAATCTTTATGTGATTTTGATTATTTTATATCATTTTTGACCTTTTAAAATTTTAAATAAATGGTGTTATTTAATACTTTTAAACTTTTCATTTTAATTTTAAACCAACTTTAACCATAAATAAAAAATATTTAATACAAATTTGAATTTTAATAAAAATAATAGTATAACATCTATATCGAAATTAAATTTCGTTTTAATATGTAGGAGAGACAAATTGTTAAGTTTTTGAAGAATTTGGGACAAAAATAAATAAAAATAACAAATATCATGACCGTATTAAATATAAAAAACTTAGACATAATATTAGTTTGACACGTGAACATTTTTGTATTTTTTTTTAAATTAAGAAAAAAAAAATTACGAAATGACATATGCTAGTTACTGTTTACAATCTGTTAATTATTTCAACGGAGTTAGCGAAAATGATAAAAATAAACAAGATTGATGAATATTATGATCAAATTAAACAAAAAAAATATGACAAAATTTTAAAAAATGAACGAATATTATGATCAAATCAGTAGTTAATCTAAGATTTTTCATCAAAATTGACATTATAATTATATTAATTACACCAACAAAACAAATTATCTTTATTAACAAATTAAAGTAGAAAGAAAAGTTTCATATCTACTTAAAAAAAAATTAAAAAAAATGATTAAATTGTATCAATTTTTAAAAATGTAGGATTAAATTGAAAAAAAAAATGGGTGACCAACTTGAAAATAAAAATCAAATAATGTTAAAATATATTAGGATGAAAACATAAAGAAATGCACATATCAAACATGTTCATTCAGTTAAGGGGTGTGTCATTATATAAATAAAGTAAAAAAATTAGTCGTGTACCAAAGTTACAAATTTATTAAGGACAAAAGTTATTAAACCCGTTTAAATTTCAGAACATTACCTAATTAAAATGTTTTCTTATAAAAAGAACATCTAAAATATAATAACGCATCAACCGACACAATAATAAACTAGGCAGCAAAAATGGAATAAGAAAAAAAAGTTTAGGAAAAAATTCTTAAGTTTGCTTTTCTATATTATTATTTTTATTTTCAAATTGAAATAATAGTTTAAAAAAAATATTTTAAAACAAAAAAGTACTTATAAGAAAATAAAATATATTTAGTTTTGTATGATTTATGATTTATCAACTAGTACTTTTTTAAAATTATACTACTGAAATAGTTAACATGTAAAAGGCAAACTAACAGAACATTAATAAAAAAGTTATAAATATATAATGTATCATATATATATATATATATATATATATATATATATATATATATATATATATATATTAACAATTTGACCACGGTATTATTTTTAAATTTACTTAATCTTATTTTGTTAAAGTCATGAGACATTAACTTTGACATAAATATATTATAATTTTAAATGAAATACTATTTTTAATATTTTATTCTTTAGTTTATTAATTGTGTGAATATTTAATTATTTATTTTTTGTTTTATATAATATTTAAAAATTTATTATTATTATATTAGTAATATTATGTTTTTATATTATATATTATATTATATATATATATATATATATATATATATATATATATATATATATATATATATATATATATATATATATATAAA